>Ga0247608_10000715_pt1 | contig 51458 bp, 67 predicted proteins | sample 176DNAGHGlowgp2_FD_193490 | JGI IMG/M metagenome (GOLD analysis project Ga0247608, IMG submission 193490) | Sheep rumen microbial communities from Palmerston North, Manawatu-Wanganui, New Zealand - 1766 DNA GHGlow gp2 | ecosystem: Host-associated > Mammals > Digestive system > Stomach > Rumen ...
TACGGATCGCAGTAGCCAGATTCGATCCGACACCTTCAATTCCTATCTTTGCCAATATTGATGTCAGTGCGGCAAAGATTGCCGAACCAAGCGCTAATAAAAACCACATAGTGATACTCCTTCAAATCCCGATTTGTCATCGTCTATAAAACTGGAATATAGTATGCATTCATTCTAACATAACTCTTGACGAAATTCACGGAATTATATATAGCCAAAACGAGCTGAACAATGGATATTTAACCACCATTCAGCTCGTAATTATCTTAGGATATCTCATTTACAGAAAAACTTTCACACACTCGAAATCATTATAATTCTTATCAGTTTTATCGTCCGCTAGACCAACTCATATCAACTTTTAAGTTACCATCTTCTTCTGATTTTCTCTGGCTTCTGCTGTCTGGAAATTGCTCATTGCAGAAAATCCGCTTCCACGAGTTCCTCCCCAAAATTATATCAATATTCCTTAAGCGATTTTTCCACTTGCTTTAAGCCATTCAATTTCATCATGCATTGTTTCGCGGTAACTTCTTGTTGTGTAGCCCAGTTCTTTACGAGCCTTGCTTGAATCAAAATTATTATTTCTTGCAAGATTGTATACGGCAAAGGTTGTCATAAGAGGGCGCTTTCCTTTTTTCTTTGCCTGCTTTTCCATGAGCTTAGCAATAAAGTTTGCAAATTTTACAGGGATGAAAGTTTTCAGTTTTTTACAGCCTGATTCTTCGCTTAACAGATTGGCAAAATCACGGAAAGAAACTTCATCATTTCCAAGAATGTAACACTGGCCCTTCTGACCTTTATCTGCTGCAAGAATTGCACCGTGAGCAAGGTCGCGGACATCACAAAGATTAAAAGACCCTTCAATTCCGGCAGGCATTTCGCCATTGATTATTTGAATCAGAACCTTAGTTGTTTCACCAACTGCAAAATCTTCCGGGCCAAGAATTCCACTAGGATGAATTACACAGGCATTAAGACCTTCTTCTGCTGCATCCAGAACCGCCTGAGTTGCAAGTGCCTTTGACTGACTGTAACAGCCCAAAACTTTGTCAGCATCAAAATGATTTACTTCGCCAATTTTATTTCCCTTTGGAAGTTCTGGAATTGCGCCTGTACTTGAACAGTAAACAAGCTTTTTACATTCAGCATGCTTTTTGCAAAGTTCAATTATGTTTTTTGTTCCGCCAACATTTACATCCATAACCTTCTGATTATAATCAGGATTAACGGTGACGATGCTTGCTATGTGCATTACTACGCTTTCATAACCCGCTGGTATTGTAAAAAGCTTTTCAAGAGAAGACATATCAGTAAGGTCTCCTCGTACAATTTCTGCTTCTCCCGGAACGTATTTTTCTGCCGGGTCATTTGGAAGAACAAAGGCTCTAACCTTGTTCCCACGTTCAATAAGCTGACGGCAGATTGTTCCGCCTAAAAATCCTGCAGCTCCTGTTACCAGATAAATTGTTTTGTTCATTGTATTTTCCATCTCATTACTCCTTGCTCTTTGCAATTTTGGTTTATTGCCATAAGTTATGACTTGAATATAAGCCCCCCATATTTCCAAAATGTTTACGAAATGTTGCTGAAATATTAAAAATTTGCATTTTTAGACGATTTTTGATTCATTTTTTCATTTTTATTGCAGAAGCATGTTATAATTTTTTTATGATTAAGATTCTGGTTGTTGAAGATGATGCGGGCTTAAATATGACCGTTTGTGCTTTTTTAAGAAAAAATGGTTATGAGGTTACCGGATGCATGCATGCAAACGATGCCTATAATGCCATGTACAATAATCTCTTTGATTTAATAATTTCAGATGTGATGATGCCTCAGATTGATGGCTTCGAATTTGCCGAAACTGTAAGAAAAATCAATCAGACAATTCCAATTATTTTTATGACTGCACGAGATGATTTTACTTCCAAGCAGAAGGGATTTGCCGCCGGTATAGATGATTATCTTGTTAAGCCTGTTGATCTGGACGAGCTACTTCTTCGCATTTCTGCCATTTTAAGAAGGGCAAAGATTTCTCAAAGCAAAAAAGTGACAGTCGGCTCACTGACGCTTGATGCAGATGCAGTTTCGGCTATTTCTGATGGAAAAGAAATTCAGCTTACAGCCCGCGAGTTTAATCTGATTTATAAATTACTTTCTTACCCAAACAAAACTTTTACCAGAGTTCAGCTTATGGACGAGTTCTGGGATGCAGATTCCAATGCAACTCCCCGTGCAGTAGATGTTTATATTACAAAGATTCGCGAAAAGCTTTCTGAAGCCGGCTGCTCTGGTTTTGAAATTGCAACGGTACATGGACTTGGTTATAAGGCGGTTATAAAATGAAGGAAGAGTCTGAAAGAAAAAGTCGTTTTCCTATAGGTCTTTATTGGATTGTTCTTGGTATGCTGCTGGTGACTGCCGGTATAAATATTGCTATTATCCTTTTAGGACTTAAATACAACTGGGAAGCTATCATTTTTGTTCATTTAGTCATCTTCTACTGGATTCTTGTTTCAGCACTAATTGTTCTATACATAAAGCATAAAATTCACAAAACCTACGAGATTCCCCTTCAGGAAATTTCTAAGGCTACAGAAAAAGTTTCAAAGGGAGATTTTTCAGTTTCGGTTCCAACAGTAAATCCTCCTGAAAAATACGATTATCTTGATTATATGATTTTAGATTTAAACAAGATGATTGAGGATTTAAATGGCATTGAAACTCTTCGTACTGATTTTATTTCTAATGTTTCTCATGAACTAAAAACTCCTCTGGCAGTAATGCAAAACTATGCAAGGCTTCTTCAGACTTCTGACCTGACGGAAGAAAATCGGCAGGAATATGCAAAAGCAATTTCGCAAAATTGTCAGCAGCTTACTTCTCTTATAACTAATATTCTCAAATTGAATAAACTTGAAAATCAGCAGATTTATCCAAAAGTTCCACCTTATGATTTAGGAGAACAACTACGGGAATGCCTGCTTGGTTTTGAAGAAGCATGGTCTGCAAAAAATCTGGAGCTGGAAGTTGAAATTGAAGATGGAATAATGACCACTACAGATGGCCAGCTTTTAAGTCTTATCTGGAATAATTTTATTTCCAATGCAATTAAGTTCACTCCTGAAAATGGAAAAATTACTGTACGTCTGCAAAAGCTCGGAGAACTAATACAAGTAAGTGTTCAGGATTCAGGCTGTGGTATGGATGAAATAACTATGAGTCACATTTTCGAAAAATTTTATCAGGGCGATACGAGTCACGCTACAAAAGGAAACGGACTTGGCCTTGCCTTAGCCGCAAGGGTGGCAGATATTTGCAAAGGAAAAATCCGTGTAGAAAGTTACCCTGAAAAAGGCTCTGTTTTTTACTTTGAATTTTAGAATACAAGTTTTCTAAAATAAAAATTCCTATGCTGGCATTTTGGCCTTAATCTAGATTTTATTCAGTGATTTGAGGGGACTTTTCTGTTATAATTGAATTGAGGTTTCAGAATGAAAGACGGCAAGATTCCAAATCCAATGACAATTCATCCTATAGCTGGTTATGACAAAGAGATTTATGTAAAACCCACTCTTAAGAATCCAAACATTATCGTTGGTGATTTTACTTATATTGCAGATTCCGATTTTGAAAGTCATGTGACTCATCTTTATGAATGGAACGGTGACAAGCTGATTATCGGGAAGTTTTGTCAGATTGCAGCGGGTGTGGAATTCGTTATGAATGGAGCGAATCATCAGCTGAATGCAGTTTCAACTTTTCCTTTCTACACGTTGGAGGGCTGGGACATGGATGCCCCGTTGAAAAAAGATTTGCCGCTCAAGGGAGATACTGTCATCGGTAACGATGTTTGGATTGGGCAGAATGCCGTAATCATGCCGGGCGTTCATATTGGCGACGGTGCCATAATCGGAGCGAATGCCGTAGTTGCAAGTAACATTGCGCCATACACAATCAATGTCGGAAATCCTTGCCGCACAATAAAAAAACGTTTTGATGACAAAATGATTGAACTTCTTGAAAAGTTCTGCTGGTGGGATAAGTCAATTGGGGAAATCAATAAGCTGATTCCAATTTTGACAAGTGGTGATTTGGAAATGGTGAGACGAGAGCTGAAGAAAAGGAAGTAGGATATTAAAATGACCAGATACATTGCGAAAGATTGCGGAGTTGTAAAATCTGGCTTTTTCTTCTATTCTTCCCAGCCCTTACAGACATCACACCAGCCGGTGGCGCCTGATACTTCTTCCAGTTCGGATGGAGTTAGTTTTACCGAAGTAAATGAGTTTCCGCCTGCTGGATGAACGTATTCAAATCTCTTCATTGATACATCGAGCCATACGGGGATTTCTTTTGGAACATTGAAAGGGCAGACTCCGCCGGGAGCAAAGCCGGTAATTGCTTCAACCTGGTCTCGCTGAATCATGCTTGGTTTTGTATGAAAGAGAGCCTTGAACTTTGACGAGTTTACACGGCCGTCACCTGCCATTACTACGATAACAGGTTTTTCATCCACAATAAATGAAAGCGTCTTTGCAATCTCCGCCTCAGAACAGCCAATCTGCTGTGCTGCGTGTTCTACGGTGTCGATTGTTTCTTTGTGTTCGGTGAGTCTATCTGCATATCCCTTAGCTTTGAGGAAGTCTAAAACTTTTTCATTTATCATATATCTAATTATCCTTGTTTACCTATTATTCAGATAGGGATATAATACAAATAAGGGGACAGTCAGTCAATGAAAAGTATTTTGATAAAAGACACAACAAAGGAAGAACGAGAAAAAATCGTTGCCGATGCTCTTGGCTGCGGAAGCGATTGTTCCATGTGCTGTGCCTGTGGCGGCATGGAAATTGACTATCAGCAGTACATAGACGGTAAGAAAGAAATTGCCCAGCTGAATGCAGAATACCGGGCAAATACGATGATAGGGCACTAGATTATAGCTTTCCCATCAAATCCTTAATTGTTGTTTTTTTCAATTCTTTTTCCAAAGCCTTTTGGGCATTATCTAATGGCTGGTCTAAAACTGCATGGATTTTGCTGCCAACGGGACATTTTGGATTAGGATTTACATGAAAATTAAAAACAGAACGCTCGCTCTCCTTTTCTTCGCTCACTGCCTTGTAGACATCCAAAAGGGTAATTTCTTCGGCTTTCTTTGAAAGGGTAGAGCCACCGACACCGGCTTTTGTTTCTACAATTTCTGCTGCCTGGAGTTTTCCTAAAATCTTTCTGATAATTACAGGGTTCATTCCGGTACTTCCTGCAATGAAATCGGAAGTGACTTTGTTATCCTTTTCAAAATAAGCGATGCAGAGAATAGTGTGAATGGCAACGGTAAGGTTTGTGTTTAGTTTCATAATCCTGTCCTTGTTTCAGTATATCAGATTTGTTGTAAAAAATAAATAACATCACTTGACATTTATAAATTACAACGCTATATTATTCATAGTTGTAAACGATAAATTACAACTAGATAAAAAATCTGGATGATGTTAAAAGGAGCCACGAATGACAGTTACAGAAATTGCAGAATATCTTGATAAAGTAGGCTTACAGTATCTGGCAACAATCGGTTTGGATGGGAAGCCAAAGGTGAGGCCTGTTCAGTACATGGTAGTCCATGATGAAAAGCTGTGGTTCTGCACAAACAGCCAGAAGGATATGTTCAAGGAGCTTTCTGCGAATCCTTATATTGACCTTTGTGGCTCCCGTCTTATGGAGAATGAAATTGATACAGCCTGGATTCGCATGAGTGCAAGGGTTGTCTTTGAAGAAAATCTTACGGTTAAGAAAATGATTATGGAAAAATCTTCCATAGTTCGCCAGCTGTACAAAAATGAAGCAAATCATTCCTTGTTCAAGGTTTTCTATCTTTCTGAGATTTCCGGCAGTCTGAACAATCTGGGGCATGTTAAGGGACTTGAAGAGAATAAAGCTTTTTCTAAGCCTGTTGTTTTTAATCTATAGAGGTGGAGAATGGAAAACATCAAATCAATCTTACAAAATGCAGACTCAATTCTCATTGGTGCTGGAGCGGGACTTTCTACTTCTGCAGGCTTTACCTACAGCGGGCCTCGCTTCCAAAAATATTTTGCTGATTTTGAAAAGAAGTACGGCTTTCATGATATGTATTCCGGTGGCTTTTATCCTTACAAAACTCTGGAAGAAAACTGGGCTTACTGGAGCCGCTACATAATGATTAACCGCTACATGAATGCTCCTATTCCTGTCTATGAAAAACTTTTTGAACTTGTGAAGAATAAAAATTATTTTGTCCTTACGACCAATGTTGACCACTGCTTTCAAAAGGCGGGCTTTGATAAGTCACGACTGTTTTATACTCAGGGTGATTACGGACTCTGGCAGTGTTCACAGCCTTGTCACAAGAAAACTTACGATAATCAGCTTTTTGTTGAAAAAATGATTAGAGAACAGGGCTTTATAATTCAGAGTGACGGCAGCCTTGAACTCCCGGAAAATGGGTTTGAAGGAATAAAAATGACTGTTCCGTCTGAGCTTGTTCCCCGCTGTCCTGTGTGCGGAAAGCCTATGAGCATGAACCTAAGGGCGGATGATACTTTTGTGGAAGATGACGGCTGGCGCTCTGCGGCATCCCGTTATGAAGATTTTTTGAACAAGAATAAAGATGCCCGTATTGTTTTTCTGGAGCTTGGCGTTGGCGGTAATACTCCGGGAATTATCAAATATCCTTTCTGGAAGATGACATTCGCAAATTCAAAGGCGACCTACATCTGCATAAACAAAGGCGAGGCAGCAGTTCCGAAAGAAATTGAAAATCAGAGTATTTGCGTAAATAATGACATTTATGAGGTTTTAAAAAGCTTATGACACAGGAAGAACGCAGATTATATTTGATAACAGAACTTCTCAAAGAAGATAAGGGTAGTGCAGGCTTTAAGCTGGGCCTTGTGCCCGGAAATGAAGGTGGCTTTGTAATTCCTGATGATGAAAAGAGCCAGCGAGATATACTCAGGGCTTTGATGAATATTCGTGGTCCATATTCCATTAGCGAAGACTTTTTGAGAATACAGGATGAGTACCTGCAGCAGGTTAATAAAGAGCGGGGGATTACGGATATTGCTGACTTAAGGCCGGTACGTGAAGCAGGAGGATTCGACAGGCTCAACCACCGCGGGCAGCTTTACCTCTGGCAGGGCGACATCACCACTCTAAAAGTTGATGCAATTGTTAATGCTGCAAACTCTTCCCTGCTTGGCTGCTTTGCGCCCCTTCACATCTGCATCGACAACTGTATCCACACCTATGCAGGTATTCAGCTACGGCTTGCCTGTAACGAGCTAATGCAAAAGCAGGGGCACGAAGAAGGAACCGGACTTTGCAAAATCACCCCGGCCTTTAATCTTCCAAGTCGTTATGTGCTTCATACTGTTGGCCCCATTATTTACACAAGTGTAGGGCCTCGCGAAAAGCTTCTTCTTGCAAACTGCTATAAAAACTGCCTTGAAACTGCGTCACAAAATCAGCTTGAATCGGTTGCTTTCTGCTGCATTTCTACCGGAGTCTTCAGATTTCCTGCTGATCTTGCTGCTCAGATTGCTGTTGAGACGGTTGAAATGTGGCTGGCAGAAAATCCAGATTCCAGTGTGAAGAAAGTTGTCTTCAATGTTTTTGGAAATAAGGATCTGGAGATTTATCAGGGGCTTTTACTTTAGGGCGGGACCGATTACAATTCATGATAATAAGGACAGATGTTTTCAAAATGTCCGTCCTTCATTCTAAATCCCTTTGGAATTGTGCCCAGCTGTACAAAGCCTAGTCGCTCATACAAATGGCGGGCGTGAATATTGCTTTCTACAACAGCATTTAACTGAAGAACTCCATAGCCACATTTTTTTGCCTGGATAAGGCAGTCTTTTACAAGCTGTTCACCAATATGTTTTCCGCGGGCATAGGAAGCGACGGCATAGCTTGCATTACAGATGTGACCGCAGCGTCCAATATTGTTTGGATGAAGGATGTAAAGTCCATAAATTTTGCCATCTTCTTCTGCAACACAAGATAAGGTTTGTCCTGCAAAAAAAGCCTTGCCGCTTTCTGGAGTCAGCAGCTCTTCCTGCGGAAACGCAATTCCATCTTCTACAACTTCGTTCCAGATTTGAATCATTGCTGTAAGATCTTTTTCTTCGTATTTTCTGACTGTCATATAAACCCTTTTATTTAAATATAACGAAAAACTGACTCAGAGAAAATAAGAAAAAAACACAGTTGAACGCGGTAAAGGTTAGGTTTTTGTCAAAGCATTTCGTGAATCATTATTTTTTTTTATAATCATGATAGAATGATATAGGCGAGGCTTAAAAATGAATAATTCAGATCAGAAAAAACTCGAACTTTTTACAATAGAAGAACACAAAATGCATCTTTTTAGAACTGGCGATGTAAACAAGCCGAAGTTAGTTTTTATGTCCGGTTCTGGAACGGCCGCTCCCATGTATGATTTTAAAATCCTGTACGAAAAGCTTCTTGAAGATTTTAGAATCATCGTAATCGAAAAATTCGGTTATGGTTATTCTGATTTATTTGAAGCTTCCTGTGAAATTGATTGTGTAATTGACAGGCAGCGGAAAGTCCTGCAAGAGGCTGGAGAAAAGGGGCCTTATATTCTGCTTCCTCATTCGCTTTCGGGACTTGAGGCAATAAGGTGGAAGCAAAAATATCCTGATGAAGTTAAGGCGATAATCGGCCTTGATATGGCAACTCCAAAAACATATTTAGCCTGGAACAGTGATGAAATAGACAGACGAATATCAATCATAAAGAAAATGAAAAAAGCAAAAGAAAAAGGCCTCTTGTTCTGGTTCCCATTAAATAAACGAGGTTTGTCTAAAGAAGAGATCAAAGAGCAAAAAATCTTATGGAAGAAAAATGCTTTTAATGAATGCTATATAAAAGAGGCTGAAGCCGTGTTGAAAAATGCAGAAAAAGTTGCGGCTGCAGGAAAGATTGAATGTCCCGTCCTGATGTTTGTTTCTAACGGAAAACAGGTGTCACCGAACTGGCTTGAACACGAGCGGGAATTTGCAGAGCAATGTAACGCGAAACTTATCAATCTGAATTGCGGACACTATGTGCATTATTACGAAAGCGATTTAATCAGTATAGAGATTCGTAATTTTGTGAAATGATGCTTACAAAGTCCGGAATTATGTATAAGGTTTTATATCACGACCCATCCTTTCTTTTAAATAAAAAGAACTCTGATATTACATATTGACAATCATCTATGTATCATTTATAGTGCAACATATAGATACTTATCAATATGAGATTGCCTATGAATGAATCAGAACTCGCTCTTATCTGCAAGGCTTTGGGAGATGAAAACCGCGTCCAGATTATTAAAATGCTGACTGGCGGAGAATTGTGTGCCTGCAAAATTCTTGACGCTTTTAATATTACTCAGCCCACTCTTTCTCATCACATGAAGATTCTTACAGAATGTAATCTTGTCAATTCGAGAAAAGAAGGAAAGTGGACATATTATTCAATAAATTGCAACAAGTTTTCTGATTTCAAAAGTGCTGTCTCTCAGTTTACCTGCAAAACTTCCCCTGCAAAAAAATCAGTTGGAAAGTGCTGCTGTAAGGATTAGCGATTATGGGAAGTTTTATTCAAAAACAGATTCTTGGGATGCAGTGGCTTAAGACTCTTATCGGAAAAATGCTTTCTGCTGTCGGACTTGATATCGAAAGCCGTTTTGGTGGAAGCCTTCACTTTTTCCTTTATGATGTAATTAAAATCACAATTCTTCTTTTTGTGCTGATATTTTTGATTTCATATATTCAGTCATATTTTCCGCCTGAAAGAAGTAAAAAAATACTTTCGCATTGCAAGGGTTTTTCTGCCCGGATAATTGCTGCACTTTTGGGAACGGTGACATCCTTTTGTTCTTGTTCTTCAATTCCTCTTTTTATGGGATTTACAACTGCAGGACTTCCGCTGGGAGTTACCTTTAGTTTTTTGATTTCTTCACCTATGGTTGATTTTGCATCGCTCATTCTTTTAACAAGCATTTTTGGCTGGAAGATTGCGGTTGCTTATGTTGTTCTGGGACTTGTAGTTGCTGTTGCAGGCGGAACAATAATAGAACATCTTCATATGGAAGATCAGGTTGCTGATTTTATTCGTAATGGAAAAAGCGTTAGTCTTGCAGAAGAGAAGCTATCGCAGAAACAGAGGCTCATTTCTGCAGTGCACTCTGTTTCCGATACTCTCAAAAAAGTCTTTCCTTATATTCTTTTAAGCGTGGCAGTGGGCGCAATAATTCATAACTGGATTCCTGAGGATTGGATTGTCAGCTTGCTTGGTAAGAAAAATCCGCTTGGTGTAATTCTTGCAGTTTTTGCGGGCATTCCCATGTATGCAGATATTTTTGGCTGTATTTCAATTTCTGAAAGCCTCTTAATGAAGGGTGCGCTCTTGGGAGTGGTTTTGAGCTTTATGATGGCAGTAACGACTTTGAGTTTGCCTTCGCTGATTATGCTTAAAAAGGCGATAAAAACAAAGCTGCTGGTAACTTTTGTTTCAATCTGCGTAGCCGGAATAATTCTTGTGGGATATTTTTTTAATTTTTTTGAAGCAATATTTTTATAAATTGGAAAGGAGGATCTAATGGAAAATCTTACAATTAAAGTTTATGGCAGCGGCTGCAAAGGTTGCCAGACTTTACATCAGAATGTGATTGACGCTCTGGCTGAAATGAATATTGCGGCTGACGTTCAATACATTACAGACATGCAGAAAATTATGGAAGCCGGAATCATGGGTATGCCAGCTCTTGCGGTGAATGATAAGATTGTTTCTAGTGGCAAGGTCTTAAGTGTGGCAGATGTTAAAAAGTATTTGGGGTAAAAAATATGAATCACAAAGAAAAAGCGGTTAATTATTTTTCACAGAAATTGCATTGTTCTCAGGCTGTTCTAGCGGCTTTTGCAGAAGAATGCGGAATTACAGAAGAAGAGGCTATTAAGCTTGGCAGTTGTTTTGGTGGTGGTATGCGAAAGGGGGAAGTTTGTGGAGCTGTGACCGGAGCCTTGATGGCTTTAGGATTGCTGTATGGCCAGAAATCTGCCGGTGACACAGAAGGCCGCCAGGTCTCAAACAAAGTGAATGATTTAATGATGGACCGCTTCAAAGAAAAATGCGGCTCTTATATCTGTAATGATTTATTAGGTTGCGATGTATCTACAGCAGAAGGAGTCCAATACTGCCGCGATAATAAACTCTTCACAGACTTTTGCCCTAAAATGGTTGCTGCCGCAGTGGATGTGATTGAAGAAATAATTAAAGAAAATCAGATATAAATAAAAAGAGAAAGAGCCTTTCAACTGCTAAAGCTGCTTATATAGTAACCCTTCCAGTACGCTGCTGCTTGCCCAGGGCATTAAAGCAAACCAGGTTGAAGAAGGATTTCCGTCTTTATATTTTTCAACAACCAGGCCCTGACTGTAACAGAAGCGTTCCGACATCCAGCCTTTTTTGCCGTAATCAAATTCTCCGTCAAAATGATTATATGTCTGACAGCCCCATAAAATTGTATCTTGCATGCGATTTTTGATGTATTTAATTGTGCGGGAATCTTTTTTTGCATGCTCAATAAAGTAAGCCATTTCACCAACAATTGATGAAGACATAGGATGAATATGAGGATTACAAACTGAAGTAATGCTGCCACCACAGGAACTCCATTTGAGTTTACTCAGAGGCGGAACTTCGATACGCCCATTATAGCAGAACTTGTAAGAGAACTCCTGGTACAATGCTGTTTCCATATAATCAAGATAAAGTTGATTTTTTGTAAGCTGATGTAAAAGCTTTGCTGCCCTGATAAAAGCAAGTACACCTTCGTTATCCGGAGCCTTGTCTGTATCAAGCGGACTTCCATAGCATTCAAGCTTTGCAATAAAAGTCTCGTAATAATGGGTCAGAGATTTTTCAAAGAGAGAAAGATTCTTAGTATCATTTGAAATCAAGGCAAAGAGAATGCTTGCGGCCAGTGCCCATGAGCTTCCAAGAGAATCATATTCAATACCAGTTCCATCAGTCTCGGAGTAAACAAAAGGATATTCACCCACACGGTTAATCTCGCGTTCAAGAGCATGAACTACAGTTTTAGAGAAGGTGAGCCAGTTATCGTGAATTCTTCCATTTTCTTTTTCAAATTGGTAAGCCTTCAAAAGATAATAAATAAACTGACCGTCCAGATAAGCCGAATGTCCACCGCTGTGCATTCCGCCATACCACCAGCCGTGATAGGTCCAGTTTTGTCCGTCGAAAGTTTCATACGGAAGCGATGATGCTTTGTTCAGGGAGTTATCAACAATATTTTGAATACATTCAAGAGCCTGTTCCCTCATTTTCTTATTATTTAGACGAGCAGAGGCAACAAGCTGCGGGTAGGCAACAACAATTCCATTGGTCCAGGAAATAGAAGGAATTACATTATAAGAAAAACTTTCCTTGCCCTTCTGATCAAATCCTGCTTCTCTTACAAAACCCGAATAACATTTTTGAGAGGGAAGCCAAGCATAATCGCAGACCGCCAGTGATAAATCTTTTATTGCTTCTTCCATGGATGCCGATTGGCGGGGAGCTTCGTGATATGCCTCATAAACATTTCTGATAACCTTGTGAATATCTGTTACCGAAGCTGCATCAAAATCATAAACATAAAAGATTTGTGTAATTTTTTGATTTGCCTGCAGAGTAAAATAGTTTTGTGAAGTTTGTCTTGGAAGAATTGTATGTGACTGAATAAAAAGCCAGGGTGCATTTTCATAACCGAAGGTATAGCCGACAGTTTGCCTTTTGGAATTACAGGTAAAGCCGCCATACTGTATAAAATCTTTTTCGCAATAATAAGGAGAAGTGTGAAAGCCACGAATCTTTGGAGAGTTTCCATTTATGTACATCAAGGCACATGGGTGAGAAAGTCTGTCTCCCCTTACCATATAAAATGGAGAAAGCGGACAATCAGAATCTGAAGGATTTGTGAAAGCAGAATTAAGCCGGGGAAATTTACAGTCTACTTTCCAGGGCTTGTCTCCTCTGTTTGAACCATACATAAAGCCCGGAAGATAAAAATCAGCTTTACTGTCTGCCTCGAGTTCAAGGCGCATAATTCCTTCAAAATCTTTTCCGCTGGTATTTTGAATGCTTACTTCAATTTTATAAGGAGAAGCTGATGAGCCGTTTCCTCCGAGATTCTTTTCCTGATAGTTCAAACCGTAGACTTCAGGGGAATCATAAATATCAGATTTTTCTTCAACTAATTCGAGATGTCGTTTTTTTGAAACGGCAGATAATTTAAAAGAATCAACCATGATATAATGATAATATTAAAACAGCTGGAAAAAAAGAATAAATCTATACAAATATTTCCATTTGTTATGAAAGACGATTCATCTCAAGTCATTTTGCGAATTTCACACAGCATTCAAAAACACAGCGTTCACTTTCTTTGATGTGAATATAGACTTTGCCCGGGACTTCTGCATCTTCTTTTTTGTAAACTCTAAGAATCTGTCCCTCTTTGCTTTCTCCTGTATAGTGAACTTCGAGATCTGTAATTTCATGTGACTGAAGAAAATCATCCGAGAATACGCACAGGGCAAGTTTGATATATTCTATATTATTCATGTGGTGTGACATATCAATCTGTGATGAACGAATCTGCTGTTCAAATACAAATTCATTGTCAGAAAAATCAGATGGAAAACGTTCAAAAGGTTCTTCAAAAACTGCCTGAGGAAAATTTTCTTTCGGATATGGAAGATTTGTGATTTTAAGCGGGCGATGATTTTCCAGACTTAAAACACAGGCTTCCTGATTTGCAACAAGAAGAGTTTTGCCTTCTTTATCAAGAAACTGTGTATTAACATGAGTACGCATTCCAAGGTTATCAATAGGGAATGTTCGGGCTTTAATGATTTCCCGCCAGTCTGGACGACGTTCAAAATGAACTTTTGTCTTTGTGAATACCCAGAAGGCATTGAACTTTTCGCGGTAAATTACACCGTCACAGTCCATTGCATTAAAACTCTCAGTAAGATTATCCTGTACAAGTAAAACAGACTGAGCTACTCCCATTCGAACAGATGAATCAATAAATGCAGAAGAAATCTCCCGCTCAGTTTCAAAAATCAAGTTATTATTCATAGCTGATATAATAGTATTTTTTTGAAATATCGGGAAGGGAAAGTTTGCTCTAATGAGAGTTTTTTATTTTTTACTTTCTGATAAAAGCTTTATCCTGCTCAGGAATTTTATCATCAGAAATAAATCGTTCGATTGTCATATGAAGGTCATATTTTTCGCGAAGTTCAGCAATTGTTTTCATCATTGGTGTTGCGTGGTGCAAATCAATTGCTTCCTGATTTTCCCAGGAGTCGATTAAGAGGATGGTGTCATTTTCGTTGTCGGCCGCTTCACCAAAGGGCAGATAATATTCATAGCGAAGATTTCCCTTCTCTGCACGAATTTTTTCGACGGTTCCGCTTGAAATCATTTCACGGGCAAAGGCCTGTGCCGCACCCTTTTTTCCTGTGTAACGAAGATTTACCGTGATTGCCATTCTAGTCCTCCTGATATTTTATTCTTTGCAGATAATCTGCGTTTTTGATTTGTCGCAGATTTCTTCTTCCAGAATTATCTGTCCGATAGAGTCTGCCATAATTTTTCCTGCAAGAGGATTTTTTATACTGTCGATTTTTCCGCTGACTTCTACATCTATGGTGCTGCGTTCGAAAGAAAGATCGCACTCTTCCATTGTGCAGTTTTTGAGCACGAGATTTTTGCAGTAGCAGAAGGGCTGAGTTCCAATAATGCAGCAGTTTATGAGAGTGAGATTCTCTGAATACCAGCCGAGATATTCGCTTTTTACAGTTGAGTTTTTTACTGTCACATTTTTTGTGTGCCAGAAGGCATCTTTTGTATTCAGCTCTGAATCTGTAATTTCGATGTTTTCATCATACTGAAAAGAATATTTTCCCTTCATTTTTAAGCCAGTAATTTTTGCATCACGGATTTCAAAAAAGGGATATTCAGATTCTTCGATTGTGACATTTTCAATTGTCAGCTTTTGACTTTTCCAGGCAAACTCCGGAGAATTAACGCTGCAGTTTTTCAGGCTGATATTTTCGCATTCACGAATTGCCTTAATTCCGCCGAGTCTGCTGTTTTCAATCAAAATATCTTTATCATACCAGAGTGCAGCCCGGCAGTTTTCGGTAAAGTTTGAATCGGTGATTTTTGCTTTTTCTACATGCCAGAAAGGATAACGGAGATTCATAAAGCAGCCGGCCACGTCGATGTTACGGCATTCCTTAAAAGCGGATTCACCGTCAGCAGGACCATCAAAGCGGCAGTTTTTTACAGTAAGGTCCTTAAGACCGTACAAAGCTCTCTCTTCGTCAAAAGTCTGATTTTCAATAATCACAAAAATACCTCAGAATTATAGTTTACCTTTTTTCAAACTCTTTGCCAAAAGGTGCGAGAGTGTGGCAAACAAAATGATAATGGAAATATAATCAATAGCAAAAAGAATGTAGCCGCGTTCCAGGTCGAAGAAGAAAAACTGCTGCTGGAGAATAAGATATTTCCACACTCCGCGGGCGATGAAAGCGTAAATGCCGTAAGCGCAGACCAGGGCAAGAATAATACGCGGAATGATTTTTGCCGTAATATTCTGAAAGAGGCGTCCAACATGCAGTCCGATGTGCAGCGACATAAAAAGATAATACCAGTGGCTGGCAAGCAGATGCGCAATGCGGGCAAAGCCAAGACCTCCCTGAATGTTCAAGAATGTAAAGATGTGATTTGAAAGGATGATTCCGCTTATCATCAAAAAGATTGTGCAAATCAAAATGCAGCAGTTGATGATGGTTTGCATTACGCGGTATGGGTTATATTTTCCGTTGAAGATTGCACCGTACCAGCGGCGGTTTAGTGCGATGTGAACGCCCCATAAGACAAAAAGACCTACGCCTAAGATTTCGTGAATAAGGTCTGCCGGGAATAAATAGTTTCCGCCCATGAGAATGATGGAGAGGATGGTCATAGTAATGTCGATAGTCATTCTTAAGCGCTGGGGTTTTGTCATAAGTTTGCTCCTATTTTTTTCTATTTCAACAAGCCTTCGATATATTTCTTAACGTCTGCAGCAGAGCCGCGGGTAAAATCTTTTCCGCCCTTGAAGTCTACGCTCTTTGCAAACTTAGACAAATCTGTGCCGCTGCGACCAAGACCGCTGCCACCACTGGTACAAAGAGTAATCATTTTTTTGCCCGACCAGTTCTGGCTTTCTACAAAGGTGTATACAATTTTTGGGGCATAAGCCCACCAGATAGGGTAACAAACCACAACTGTGTCGTAGCCTGAGATATCGAGTTTATTTGCAATTGCAGGACGGCTTTTTGGGTCGTTACATTCAATCGAAGAAAGTGATTTTTTGTCGTGCCAGTCTAAGTCAGCGTCGGTGTATTTGTGAACTGGCTGGATTTCAAAAATATCAGCTCCCATTTCTTTAGCGGCATTTTTTGCCATGCGTTCTGTTGTACCAGTGGCGCTGAAGTAAACGAATGCGGTCTTAGCAAATGCACCTGTCATAATAAAGCCTCCAATTAAAAGTGTAAGAATAAGTTTTTTCATTTTGTTTCTCCTGAATGTATTTTTAGTTATTTGATTTCTACCAGGCGGTAATTTCTGGAACCAAAACCGATTTTTTCTGCATGTTCAAGTGTGTGGATTCCGTTTCTGCTTTCGATGCGTTCAATTAAACTGCCAGAATCTTTTGCTTTGTAGACCAGATCTACGCAGGCTTGGTCTAAAGCTACCGGGTCCAGACTTGCAAGAATTCCGATGTCGTGCATGTCTGGCTCTGCAGGATTTGAATCGCAGTCGCAGTCTACAGAAAGGCGGTTCATCACATTTACGCAGACAATGCCTTTTCCGTCTTGCATGTAATCGCAGACTGATTTTGCTGCCTCTGCCATTGATTCAAGGAATTCATCCTGAGGACAGCTGGTCCATCTTGTAACACTACGGCCTGCAGAGTGAATGTTGAGCTTTCCGGATTTCTTGCAGCTCATTCCTGAAGCAAATCCAATTGAAAGATTTTTGATTGCCCCACCAAAGCCACCCATTGTATGACCTTTGAAGTGAGAAAGAATCAGATAGGTGTCGTAATCCTTAAAATGAGTTCCAACATAATTTTCCTTGAGACGTAGGCCACCTTTTACAGGGATTGTCATGTAGCCCTCTGCGTCCTGAAGGTCGAAGCCGTTTGCAACATCCAGAAAACCGTGGTCACGGGCTATTTTCATGTGATCAATGTTGTTGCTTCTGTTTCCACCGTAGGCGGTGTTGCATTCTACAATGGTCGCATTCAATTCATCCTTTACAAGATTTTTGATGAGGGCAGGACGGAGGTAATTTGAATTTTCGCTTTCACCAGTGCTCACCTTTACGCCCACCTTGCCGCTGGTCTTGTAGCCGGTTGCCTGATAAACTTTTACCAGAGATTCCGGGCTAATGTCGCGGATAAAATAAACGACTGGAACTGATTTGTCGCTGGCGTTGGTTGAGCTCGTCGAAACCTCGTGTGTTTTGTAGCTTGCAGCTTTTGGATTGTCCTTCGCAAATACTGTGTTAGCTGTAAAAAAGAGCAAAATTGCTGCTATAAAAAGTGATGGTATTTTCTTCATGCATTTTCTCCTATTCCATTACAGAAAATACAGCAGTCACATTGCCTTTGCCCAGAATCTTTTTGAGCTCGGCTTGAGTAATACTGGTGGTTGAGCCTGTCGAAACCACTTTTCCAAGGCGGGTAAAGTTCCAGCTGTTAGTGTCGTAGTAAATTGTAATCTGATTTCCCTGGTACAAAATGATGTCGCCGGCTTGTGTGGTAATCTGGGTGTCGTTGCGTGGAAGGGTAGTTCCCAGCGGTCCAACTTTTTCAAAGCTGCCGTAATCGTGCATATCAACTGTAAGCGGACCTTTTTTCAAAAGTTCGTAAAAGGCAACGGCAGAAGAATTGTCCGCCAGCCTTGCAGTTAGTTCAGACTTACCGCTATCACTTGTAATTTGAATTGAAATTTTCATATCAGAAAGTTCTCCTTTGTCAGATGATTTTATCCCCCTGCTGCCATTAGCGCAGGCCGTAGAAGTAAGAAGAAAAATTGTCATTAAAAATATAATTATTTTTTTCATCAGCAACCCTCTACTTCAAATACTTTGCAAAAAAATCGGCAAGCTTATCAAAAGGAATTGCATTGTTTTTTCCGCCGTCATATAAATCGGTGTGACTTGCGCCAGGAATAATTACAAGCTCCTTGTTGTTGCCTGTGAGCCGCTTAAAGGCATCTTCACCAAAATAACGTGAGTGAGCTTTTTCGCCATGAAGAACCATAACGGCACTCTGGATTTCTTCGGCATAAGCCAGGAGCTTTGTATTCAAAAGAGAAGTTGCAGCAGTAACATTCCAGCCGCCATTTGAATTGAGACTTCTTTCGTGATAACCGCGGGGAGTTTTGTAGTAGTCGTAATAATCCTTTACAAAATAGGGAGCATCTTCCGGCAGAGGATCTACAACTCCGCCGCCAAGCTTATAAGTACCGCCAGCCTGGACTGCCTTAAAATCTTCTGTGCGCTGTGCCATAAGAGCCTTGCGGGCTTCGTGTCTGGCTTCTGCATTATTTGCGCTGTCAAAATATCCGTTGGCGGTAACACGACTCATATCGTACATTGTGCTTGCAACTGTTGCCTTAATTCGTGTGTCGATTGCCGCTGTATTAATTGCCATTCCACCCCAGCCACAGATTCCTATGATTCCGATTTTTTCCGGGTCAATGTTGTTGCGGGTTGAAAGAAAATCTACTGCTGTCATAAAATCTTCGGTGTTGATGTCTGGACTGTTCATGTAACGAGGTTCACCGCCGGATTCTCCTGTGTAGCTTGGGTCAAAGGCCAGGGCTATGTAACCACGGGCAGCCATCTGGTTTGCATAAAAACCGGAAGACTGTTCTTTTACTGCTCCAAATGGGCCGCAGATTGCGAGGGCCGGATTTCCTGTGGGAGCTGCACTCTCTGGGGTGTAGAGGTCTCCTGCCAGTTCAATTCCAAAATGATTGCGGAAGGTTACGGTTGTTCGTTTTACTCCCTGAGATAATTCAAAAGTGTAATGTTCATTTGTTCTGTCTATTTTTGCGAGATTTGGATTCATAATATTCTCCTTATGTTTTTAGTAACGCTGTGTCACTTAACTAAAGTGTATGGTATAATCGGTGACTTGTCAACACTAAAATGCGATTTTAGTGACAAAAAGTTGCTTATTGCAAAAAATTGTTTACTGTGTTATTCTCTAGGTATGGCAGAATATATCCGCGCAAGAAGCGACGAACACAAAGAAGAAAGACTTTCTCAAATAAAAGAGGCAACGGCAGAACTCTTTGCAACATGCCCTTATTCAGAAATTACGCTTACAACAATTGCAGAAAAACTTGGCTGGTCACGAGCCAACCTCTATAAATACGTTACAACAAAAGAAGAAATCTTTCTTGAAATATCTTCAGAAAAAATGGCTACCTATTACAATGCATTGCTTTCGGCTTTTCCAGATGGCAACAATTTTACGCCGGACGTGATTACCGAAGTCTGGGCCGGAATCGTAAATGCTAATCAGGATTATATGCGCTATGTTTCCTATCTTAATCCGGTGATAGAAACAAACGTTACGGTAGAGCGCCTTGCCATTTTCAAAAAGAAATATTATGACCTGGCCTATGCCTTCCGCGACAGACTTGCACAAATGCTTTCCGTCAGCCCGGACGTCGCCTACAAAATCCAGCTGGATGTACTTTTTTATGCCTCGTCAAATGCGGTTTGCTGCTATAAAAATCCTCTGGTTCAGGAAGCTCTTAAACAAATCAATATAACTCCGCCGCCACTGGATTTTTATAAGGACATGAAGGACTTTATTAAAATGCGGCTTGAGTGGAAAGACTAAAATCGAAACTGTGAAATCTGCTCCTTACGACTCATTTACAAGCTTGCCTGTCATGTGTTCAATTTCAAGTTCAAGGCACTGAACACGGGGCAGGGCGTTTTTGAGTTCTTTTTCAAGATAGGCCTGGTCGTCTGTAAACTTCTGAACCAGCTTTGTGCAGATCTTGCGGGCCAGTTCCGGATCTGTCACAAGGCGGATTTTTCCAAAGACGATTACACTGTTGATGTTTAAAGCCCATTCGCCTTCCTTGCGGTAGCCTGAATCATAAACACAGAAGCTTGCCTTGTCATAATTTTTGATGGCATCGATTTTATGGCCTTCCTTTGCGCCATGAAAATAAATCTTGTTGTCTTCTTCGCTATAGAAGTGGGAGAGTGGAAGTCCATAAGGATATCCGTCATCACCGAGGAGTGAAAGAACTCCGCGTTTTTCATTTTTCAAAATCTCTTTGCATTCGCTATCCGCAATCTGTTGCTTAAATCTTCTCATTGGTCTGAACATATAATCACCTTTTACTTTCTATTAATAAAATACAATCCCACAAGGCATATTGCAACACCCAGGACTTTACTCCAGCTGATTACTTCGCGATAGCCGATAAGGCCTACAACAATAAGTACGATAGCAAGAATTGCGTTTGTCGTAACAGAAAGCGTATTTACTTTCCAGCCGGCCTTGTAGGCAAAAATAAAGCCCACTTCAAGGCCGGTAATCACAATTCCAAGAACTATTGTAGCCCAGTTTGTGTGGGAAAATTCTTTGAGGATATTTCCACCTTTGGAGGTGACAAAGAATGCAAGAGCCGAAAAGAACGTTGCTACAGCATAAGTGATTGTCATGCTTGCATAGGTGTTCATCTGCTCAGGAATTCCCTTTGCGCAAATCTGATAAAGTGTGTTTGAAAAAATAATGATTAAAAGCGGCCAGATGTAATTCATGGACTTCTCCTTACAAAAGATTGCCCATCTTCTAAGACCTACTGATGTGGCTGAATGTTATAGGGATGTAAAATCCCGGCACATTCCTACCCGGTGGCAGACAGGAAAATTATAACGGAAATGAGTGATGATGTCAGTTGAAAATTTCACCTCTTCATTAATCAATCTTACCCCGCCAAAAATGCATCTTACCAAAAGCCCTCTTGTGCTCAGAATCATCTGCCCTTAATATGAAAGCATAAAATAAATGCAGCAGAAAAGGAGACGGCTGATATGAAAATTCTTTTGATAAACGGAAGTCCAAAAGGCAAGAAGAGTAATTCCCTAAGACTGGCAGCAAGCTTTGTTGAAGGCGTAAAGTCAAAGGCCGAAGGAAGGGGAGACCTGGTCACTGTAGATGAAGTTGAAGTTGCTTCCTTAAAAATCTCTGCCTGCCGCGGTTGCTTTGCCTGCTGGAAAAACACTCCGGGCCACTGCTGCATTAAAGATGATATGGCTGCAATCATTGAAAAAGAAATTGAAGCTGATTTAGTTGTATGGAGTTTTCCTCTTTATTATTTTAATGTTCCTGGGATTCTAAAGAATCTTATAGACCGTCAGCTGCCTATGAGCCTGCCTTTTATGAGTGAAAATACAAACGAAACTGGAAGTGGCGGGCACGATGCCAGATATGATATGAAAAATGTCCATCATGTTTTGATTTCTACCTGCGGTTTTTATTCGGCAAAAGGAAACTATGATTCTGTAACAAATATGTTCGACCACTTTTTGGGCAAGGGAAATTATGAAACAATTTTCTGTGGTCAAGGTGAATTGTTCAGAGTAGATGAACTTTCCGACAGAATTAATCAGTATCTGGAAATTGTGAAAAAGGCAGGGTCTGAATATGCTGATGGAAAAATCTCTGACCAGGTTTCTAATCAGCTTAAAACTCTGCTTTATCCTAAAGATGTTTTTGAAAAGCTGGCAGATGCTGACTGGGGAATCAATAAAGAGACCGGTGAAAAAGAAGCGCAGGATCTTACCTTTACCCGTCAGATGGCAGCCCTCTATAACAAAAATTCTTTTAAGGGTAAAAACCGGGTTCTTGAAATGTGTTATACCGACACAGGTCATACCTATCAGATTCTTCTTACAAAAGACGGTAGCCAGCTTTTTACAGACGGAAGCTTAAAGGCAACAACAAGAGTTGAAACTCCTTTTGAAGTTTGGGCGGCAATTTCTCGTGGCGAAATGGAAGGACCAGAAGCCCTTGGGAAAAAGTTGTATAGAGTGGAGGGTGATTTTTCTTTGATGATGGACTGGGACAAAATATTTGGCAGCGATGCGGTTGGAAGCGGGGAAGAGTATAATGATGATGGTGCTGGTGCAGAAAAGTCAGGGAAGTCTGCCCTCAAAAATCCGTCTATGACAAGCATGCTCCTTCCTTGGATTTCTTTCTGGGGAGCAGTTGCAATAAATCCTGTTATCGGTTCCATTGCAGCAATGGCAGTTTGCGCACTTGTTCCATTTATCATGAGAAAGCATAAGCTGATTATCTGGGATCAGCTTTCGATTGCGGCTGTTGCACTTTTATCTGCAGCTGCACATTTTACAAGCAGGGGAGACCTGGCAACAAATGCGGGCTATCTGATTTTTGGACTTTTCTGGCTTGCATCCTGTTTTACAAAAGAGCCTCTATGTGCCTCTTATGTAAAGTACAACTATGGCGGAAGCAAGGCCGACAGGAATCCGCTTTTTATGAATGCAAATTATATTCTGGCTGCCTGCTGGGGATGCCTTTATATCCTTACTGCAATATGGACCTTCTTCTTAAGAAGAGCCGGCTTTGGAAATATTCTTCTTGTAGTGAATAATCTGGTTCCTCTTGCAATGGGACTTTTTACCGGCTGGTTTGTAAAGTTGTATCCGGCATGGAAGGCAAGGGGATAGTCTGGTCTGCTTTTCTGGATTTTATCTGTAGAGTTCACCCATGAAATATTGTTCCTGAAAAGAAATGGCTTCAAGAATTTCCTGGTCTGAGTAAGGTCTGTCATCCAGGGCAACAATCCATTTGTCTTCAACATCATTCAAACGGTGATAAACTCCGATGATTTTTCCTTCGTAAGTTTTTAGCGGCTGATTTGTACCAAAAACGTAAACATCCTGTTCTGCTCCGTCACCGGCAAAAAGGCCGTCTACATAGCCATAGTTTATTGGATAAATCATTTCTTTGTGTCTAGGATGAGAAGAGCCAAGAGGGCGGTCAATTGTGCCCTTTACGGTTTTTCCTATGATGTCGCTGTAATCTTTGTGGGCGATTTCCATCTGATAAACCAGCGTTTCTCCACCCCAGCGTTCTGTCATAGTTTGCAAAAATGAAAAGCCAAAGTTTTCGTAAAGACCTTTCTGGTCTGTTGAGATATAAAGCTGTTTGAAGCCCTGATTTTTTGCAAGGCGATAAATATATTCTATCAGTTTTCCAATGCGGCGTTTTCCACGGAAGGCAGGAAAGGTGTAAACAAAGCCAATCCAGGGAGTAAGCTCTGTATCCGGAATTTCGTCGCGTTCCGAAAAGCTGCAAAAAGAAATCAGATTATTACCCTGGGTCAGTAAAAAGACTTTTGATTTTTCGCCATATTGCAGATTAAAGCTTCCTTCAGAAAGAATCTTAAAAAGATGTTTTCCAGCCCTCCAGTCAGATTCACCGATTTTTGTCAGCCAGAATTCTTTTTCAGATTTGTCTAAGAGGAAAAAATCTTTTATTTGAAGTTTTTCTTTTTCTGTCATTTTTTTACCTTGTCATTTATCATCTCCCAGCCAGTGCATCTTTTGTAGTTCTGGTTGGGGAAGGTGTAGGTCTGGTTCCAGGGGCGGTCGAATACCATAACTTTTAAGTCTGGAAGGTGGTCGAAAAACTTGAAAGCAGAAGGGGAATCTTCGACTGCTAAATCAAAATGCATTTTGTAATAATCTTCCAGCTCCAGATTGAAGCTGCTGCCTTTAAGGAAGTTGTCGCGGCCGTATTTGTTCAGACAGTATAAATCAACTTTTTCAAGGCCATGCTGATTAAGCCATTCGCGGGATGCGTCGTAGGCACTTACAGGGCGGCCGGTAATGATTTTTACGTCGTGGCCTTTTGCCAGCCAGCTATTGATTGTTTGGCTTGCCCCCGGAGTTTCGGCGTAAGATAAAAGAACTTCCGGTTGATGGCCTTTTATCATCATTTGGTCATATTGCTCTTCTGTCAGGTTAAAAGATTTCTGCAGATTAAAATAGTGAATCTGCTCGTAAGGAATATCAAGATTAAACATTTCTTTTACGAGCACCGAAAAGTAGCGGGCTGTTTCGCAGAGGCAATCATCAAAATCAACGTAAATATTCATCTTCAAAATTATAACAGAAAACATGGGGCAAGGCGATGAATTATACACCAATTCGTGCTAAAATATTTTTATGGCAAAGGAAATCAAAACTTATACAGCAGAACTTTTCATAAAAGAAAAACATACTCTCGGCGAGTCTCCTTTTTACGATGCCCGCACGAAAACTCTTTCCTGGGTTGATATTACGGAAGGGAAGTTTTTTACGATTGGGCCTGATGGAAACAAGCGAACTTTTTCTTACGGGCAGAAAATTGGTTCTGCGGTTCCGGCAGAAAAGCCCGGCACTTATCTGATTGCAGGGACAGACGGACTTTATCTTGAAAAGGCTGATGGCACCAAGCCCCTTCTTATCAAAAATCTTTCTGAATATTACAAAGCCTGGCAGCGTTCAAATGATGTAAAGGCAGACCCTAAAGGCCGTGTCTGGTTTGGCTCTTCTGTGGATGATGATATTCATGAAGCGAGCGGAAATCTTTTTTGCCTGGAAAATGACAAGGTAACTGTAAAGCAGGCTGACACAAAGATTTCGAATGGACTTGCCTGGAGCTTGGATCGCAAGAAGTTTTATTTTTCAGATACTCTGCAGTATGCGGTTTTTGAATATGATTATGATTTGGAAAGTGGCGAAATCTCCAACCGCAAGGTTTTGTTTAAGCCGGAAGAAGGCCGCGGCATTACAGACGGAATGTGCATCGATTCAGAAGATAATCTTTGGGTAGCCTTCTGGGATGGCAGCCGCATTGAACAGAGAAGCACAAAAGACGGCTCTCTTCTTGCAGTTGTAAATGTGCCTGCTAAAAACGTAACTTCCTGCTGCTTCATGGGCGACAAGCTTGATACTCTTTTTATCACCACCGCAGCTACCGGCCAGGCCGGCGAACTCGACGGCTGTCTCTTTACCTGCAAAGTAGACGTAAAAGGCTTGGAGTGCGATTACTGTAAAGTATAGGAAAACGGAAGACCATAAACGACCTTCCGTTTTCGGAAGGTGATACAACAAAAAATTATCTAGTCCGTCATTACTCATATAATTTTTTATTTCAAAAAGTTTTCTTCGTTACGTCCTGCTGGCTGGATTCTTCTTATTTCCATTACATGTTCAATCACTACATACCAGACAGTATAGTTTCCGATATTTATTCTTCTATATGGATATTCACGATTTTTAGAAGATGGCCAAATTGCAAATGATTCAGGACCATCTTCAAGACGCTGGATAATTGCATTCTCAATTTTATTTAATGTATTTTCAGCTGCAATAGGATTCTGATATTCATTTAAAATAAAATTGATTGCATCTGCTAAATCCTGCTTTGCAATTGGTAGATAACGTAAAGTATAATCCATTATCTTACCCTTATCTGATTACGAATAGATGAAAATACTTCTTCATGAGTATAACGAGTAGGATCTGTCTTAGCCTGTAAATCAGCTTCATCAAGTTTAGATTCAATGTTATCAGTAAGTTTGTCATACATATCAATACTCATTACAACCATTGAACCATATCCATTTTTAGTAAGGAATACAGGAGACTGTCGTTCAGCTACTAAAGTTTCAATTTCAGAGAATTTATTTCTTAAATCTGATATCGGTCTAATCTCTGTCATAATTTCACCTCATCTATTAATGACTTATCAAAATTATATCATAATTTTATCATTACAGACAAGATTTATTTCAATCCCATAATCTTCATAGACTAAACGACCTTCCATTTTCGGAAGGTGATACAACAAAATCACGTAACTTCATGCAGCCACTTTCCGCTCAGAACTCTTATTGCTCCAACAATTGCTTTTACAATCGATTCGCTTGAGAGAAATAAGAAAATCATAGGGGCGGGAAGATGGAGCACAAAGGCTGCTACATATCCAAGAGGAATTGCCACTCCCCACAAAACAATCAGTTCGCCCGCTGCAGAAAATACAGTGTCTCCGCCGGCCCGGCATACACCCACAACCCAGTCCATGCAGAAGGAATTGAATGGATAGAGCAGAATCAAAATCATAAGAATCTGAGTTGCCATCTTTATAATTTCGGGCTCAACGTTAAAGAGGAAGGGCAGCAGTTTAGAAAGCGGCAGCAGCAGAACTCCGACCACCGCTCCAACTAAAGGCATAAACCACATGGAACGCAGGGCATAACCTTTTGCTTCATCCATTTTCTTTTCGCCGATACGTTTTCCAATCAGAACGCCAATTCCATTTCCAAAGCCCATACAGAATACCCAGGTAAGCTGGCTGATTGTTCCGGTGATGCTGTAGGCGGTAAAAGAATCAGTTCCCGCATGAGCATAGATTCCGTTATAAACAGAAGTTCCAAGTCCCCAGAAGGTTTCATTAACAATAACCGGGAAGGCAATCTTCAGATATTTAAAAACAAAAGACCAGTCAAAGCCAAGCAGTTCACGGAGCTTTCCGCAGATTTCGTAACCGTGAGAATAAGACCAGCTCAAAAGAATTACAAGTTCAACAAGGCGAGAAAATACAGTTGCAATTGCGGCCCCCTTTACTCCAAGTCCTGCAAGGAAAATCAAAAGATAATTTGCACCGGCATTTGTCAGAAGCGAAACAGATGTACAGACAAGCGGAAGCTTTACCCTTTCCGTACTTCGCAGAGCAAGTGTAATAGAAAAACTTATCGCAGTAGGAATATAACTTAAACAGGCAAGGCGAAGATATTCTCCACCCACGCGTACAACCTCAGGATCCGGAGAATAAATTCTTATCAGCTGATGAGGAATAAAAAGCCCAAGCACGGTGAAAACCACAGCAGAAAAAGCTGCAATCAAAGTCATCAAACCTAAAGACTTTCTGATTCCGCGGATATCCTTTTTTCCCCAGAACTGCGCAATAAAAACACTGCCGCCAGAAGTGATTCCAAAAAGAATCATATTGAGGATAAAGAAAATCTGATTTCCAAGTCCAACTGCTGCAATCTCAACACTACCAAGCCGCCCGATCATAACGGTGTCGAGCATGTTAACAAAGTTCTGCAAAAGCGCCTGAAGAGAAATTGGAATCGCAATCGTAAACAAGGAAGAGTAAAAGCCTTTAAGTTTCATATCGCACTATTATGAAGATATGGTGGAAAAAATCAACTGATATTCGCCTTTGCCGATTTTTTTCAGCTGACTGGCATAATCCTAAGTAAATACGGGGAATACAAGAATCGAACTTGTATAGGCGGATTAACAGTCCGCTGCACTAACCATTGAGCTAATTCCCCAGAACGGAAAGCGGGAGACTCGAACTCCCAATACCTTGCGGTACACCTGATTTCAAGTCAGGCCGACTACCAGTTATCACAGCTTTCCAAATAGCGGAGAGAGAGGGATTTGAACCCCCGATAGCGTTACCGCTATAACAGCTTAGCATGCTGCCGCATTCGGCCTCTCTGCCATCTCTCCATGTTCAGTTCCTAAAGGAGTTGAACCTTCGTTCTCTGATAGAAAGTCAGATGTGCTACCGTTGCACCAAGGAACCATATTGGGAATTACCTGAGACTCGAACTCAGAATGCCTGCTCCACGGGCAGGAGTGTTACCATTACACTAGTAACTCCATGTTTTGTCACGCGCTGAGTTCTTCCGCATCTTCGTCATCAATCACTGTTTCTACGAGACTGGTGACGACGAGGTTGTCCATTGGAACGGCGAGGATTTTGGCGAGAACGACGAGGTTGTCGATGGTGGGCATGTTTTTGCCGGCGAACCAGTTGTAGATGGTCTGGACGTATGGAAAGTCCATGATGATCTGGAGCTCGCGGGCGGTGATGCCCTTATCTTTCATTACTGTTTTGATTTTTGCACCTGTGGCAGCTAAGTCCAGTACAGGTTTAAGATATGTAGTTTTCACGTTGATTACTCCTTTAATTCCGGAGCCTCAACGCCTTAAGGAAGGACTACGCCAAAACTCCGTTTACAAAAATTGACTTACAGTTCGACGAACTGTGTTCGCAACAGCTTTCATGATTTTCACACCACGAATGTTCAGAGAAATTACATTCCGACCAGGAATGATTTCCACTATGGTTGAGACAATGAAGATTTGAATAATAACTGTTCATAGCGTTCATCTCTGAACCTCCTGAAAATGATGAGCCGGCACAAGCCAACTTTTGCGTCGTTTCAACGCTTGTGACTTTACTATATCATCAGAAAAAAGTTTTGTCATTAAAGACGTTCTTTAATTTTTCTGATTAACTTGTTTAATCAAAATTTCCATTTACTCGTTTCATCATTGTTTTTACAGTCATCTTCCAGTTATCAACAAACCAGTCTGGGGAAACAGGAATTGCATGTGAGCCTTGAGATAAAACCCATTCCATTACTCTTAAGGTCTGTGTGGAAGAAAACTCAACACGCGTTTTTTCTTCATCTTCAAAGTCTGTGATTTTTTGATTGTCAGCAAGCATCCTTTCTTTTACAAATTCACGGGCATCGTTATAACAATCAATTACAAAATCAACAGAATCATCACTCATAAAGACCCCGAACTTACCGCCACCACAACGAGAAGAAAAATCAAAATCTTCCGGCAGTTCAAAGTGTTCAGAAGTTATTTCAAGATTTTTTATTCGGCTTAATGAGAAAATCCGTTCAGCATTTCGTTCAAAAGAATAACCAAAAAGGAAACAAGAACCATCATCAAATAAGAATTGATAAGGAGAAACTTTTCTGTGAGTCGTTTCTGTATTCCAACGACCATTATAATCAAACTCAACAATCAAATTATTACGGATTGCATCAAGTAATTTTTTCCAAACTTGTTGATCGATATTTACTTTAGGAACAGGAGGAACGGCAATACGTTTTAAAAGAGAACTTTTTCCTATTCCCTGAGTGTCAGTTACAAAATTGATAACCTCAGAAATAGAATCATATATTGGACTTCCTTCAAAACTGGAAAGCAAAGTCTTTGCAGCTGAAAGATAAAAAACATCTTCGGTAGAAATACTATTAAGAGCAAAATCCCAATTATCATCCATGTAGTAATAGCCGCCTTTATCTCGATCAAACTCTAAAGGGGCGTGGAAATATGTACGGAGCATATCAATATCACGGTAAATAGTTGCTTCGCCAACTTTACTATAACCGGTCTGTTCACAATAAAGCTTTTGAAGTCTAGGGACATCAGGATACATACCTGCCTTAATTGCGTTGTGAATTATAATGAGACGCTCAAGCATCTTTTTATTAAGAGTGCGTTCTGGGGTGTTTTGTTCTTGTTTCATAATTTTATTATAACATGACTTACTATCATTTTGTGATAGTAGAAAAAAATATTAAATTATTTACTGGTAGAAGATATATGCTATAATGAAAAAGTAATCTAAATAAAATGAAAAATAGTAAAAGAATACAAAGAAGAATATTTTTTGTTTAATAAGGATTTTGTATGAATAAAGAATTGTATGAAGATTTGAAAAAATATATGGCAGTTGCTTATGAACAAAAAATGCTCAAAAATGATTATTCATATAATAAAAATTTTAGTTTTTTCCTGACAGTTTCGGATCAGTATAAAAAAGAGAATTTTCATAGCGATTTGTTAAAGGTAATTTTAAACCCAAAAACAATACAAATTGGTAGCCCGAATCATCTTCAAAATTTCCTTGAAATTATTGGTTTAGGAAAAAAAGCATTTGGAAATGAATTATCGATAAAGAAATATGTACAAGTAGAACGTGAAGAACACCGGGTAGATTTACTTATTAAATATAATAATCCAAAATCAAAGAAAGCAATCATTATTGAAAATAAGATTAATAATGCTGAAGATCAGGAAAATCAATTAGCAAGATATTATAAAAAACTTACAGAAGAAGGATATACGGTTGTATCGATTCCTTATATTACAAAGTTTGGTGGAAAAATACCGGATTATAATAGTTGGGATAAGGAATACAAAAAATATTCAAATACTATTTTTAATGACGAAAAGCCATTATTTTTTGATTTACCTGTAGATGGACAGAATAAAGGTAAGGATTTAAAAGTTTTTTTGGACAAATGTATACAACAATATAAAATGAACAAACAATTAACTGAAAATGAAAATTTAGCCTTATTGTTTTTGGAACAATACAAATTACTTTTAGAAAAGATTGTGGAGGATCACAAGATGACACCTGAAGATGTAAAGAACATAAAAAAAATATTTGACGATGAAAAAAAGTTTCAGATACAGGCTCTTTTGGAAAGCTGGGAATTAAGAGGAGCTTGTGCGTTCGATTATATAAAGGCAAAGTGTTCTGGCAAAGATAATATTGGACTTAAAACAATATACGGATCAGAGTGTCTTGTTATAGAGCAAAAGAATAAATATTATGAAGGTGTGTATCTTTATCCTTCCGAATCATGTATTCAAATAGGATTTTATAGAAAAAATTACTGGGGTTCTAAAATTACTAAAGAAGCTGAGAATTTTATAAAGAAAATAGTTAAAGATTATTTAAATACAACTATAGATAATGATTGGATTCTTGTTTACAAAAATTGGTATAGTGTTAATATTACAATTGATCAATTTGAAAGCTTTGATAAGATAAACTTAAGTTTTAGAAAGGCATTAATTGAATTAAGTAAATTCAAATCATAATTGTATATGTCTTTTTTATAAAGAGCTATATTCTGTCATTGCAGGATATAATAAAGAATTGAAATAAAAAAATAATCTACTATCACGCTTTGATAGTACTCTGTGTTATATATATACCTGTATAACACAGGAGGCTATCATGGAAAACTTTCAGGAACCAAACTTCGATGTCTTAAAGGCAATTTCTGTTCTTGCTAAAAAGCTTGAAAAATCACATCTTAAAATCAAACGTACAAATGAATTCAATAATGCCGAAGAGAAATTAAACAAATATTTTGATACTACTTCCAGTGGAACCTGGATGCTCTGTGGAATTTTATCATATTATTTTGAGCATCATGGAAGTACATGCAATTTTAATGACCTTTCCGATTTTTTTGATTGCCCTGTTATGAGTGTCATTGCATACAAAAAAGATATAGAAGACCTGCTTGCAAAAAGATACATAGTGAATAATAAATCACTCATTGAAGATGAAGTTGAGATACATAATGAATTTGATATTTCAAAAAGTCTAATCAGATCTGTAATACATAATGATAAAATAATAATCGAACAAAAGAAAACTGAAAGATCTATATTAGATCTTATTAGAAAAGTTGGAGACCTTTGCGATTCTTCTGAAGAAATGTTCGAAAAAACATTTCAAACAGAAGCAATCGAATACAAATATTGTGATTTTGATTTTATAAAGAAAGTAAAATTATTATTTCCAGATGATATAAATACAAGATTGTTCTTTTATGGCTGCTGTAATGATTTATTGAAAGGTTATGCATCATCATTACAATCAACTATAGAATGTTCTTACGGTGAATCAGATAGATTTCAGATTGCAGAAAGCTTTATGGAAGGCAATCATCCTTTGTTAAAAATGGATTTAGTTGAATTTGTTGATAAATCAAATCTAACTGAGTCAACCATAGAAATAACAGCAAAAGCAAAAGAGATGTTCCTTGGAGAAAATGCGAAACTATTTATGAAAAGTGCAAAAGGAACAGATATTATTCAACCAGATACAATCAAACAAAAAGAATTATTTTACAGCCTAGAAAATGAATCAGAGATAAACAGATTAACTAATGCGTTGAATGATGAAAATTTGTTTAATATCCAAACCCAATTAGTTGAAAAAGGATATCAAAAAGGAATTGCAGTTTTATTATACGGCGCACCAGGTACAGGTAAGACAGAAACTGTTTATCAAATTGCCAAGAAGACAGGACGAAAAATCCTTCATGTTGATATAAGCAGCACTAAGTCCTGCTGGTTTGGTGAGAGTGAGAAAATAATGAAAAAGATATTCGTTGATTATAAAAATCTTTGTAAATTATGCAGAGATGAAAAGGATGGAAAAATTCCTATTCTACTTTTCAACGAAGCAGATGGTATTCTTTCAAAACGAAAAGATTCTACTATGGGATCTGCTTCTCAAGTAGAAAATACAATACAAAATATCATTCTGGAAGAAATGGAAAGACTCGAAGGCATTATGATTGCAACCACAAATCTTGCAAATAATCTTGATGCTGCCTTTGAAAGACGTTTCTTATTTAAGATTAAATTTGAAAATCCAACAATTGAAGCAAAAGCAAAAATATGGAAATCAAAATTAAACTGGCTTCCTGAAAATGAAATTGAAATGTTTGCCAGCAACTTTGATTTAAGTGGCGGCCAGATCGACAATATAGTTCGTAAAGCAACAATGGATGAAATACTCACAGGAAAACGTCCGGAATATGAAGAACTTCTAAAACTCTGTAAAAAAGAAAAACTGGGAGAAGCTGAAAGAAAAATCGGATTTTTCTAATTTTATTTTTGTACTATCGAGAAATGATAGTGGCATTTGTTATATATGAACTAATAAAACTTAGCTGAAAAAAAGCATAGGAGGATTTATGAAAAAACTTATTTCTTTGTTGGGAGTGTTTATCCTGGCAACAGCTGTCTTTGCCCAGTCTTTTACCTTAAAGACTGCAGATAAAAACCCTTGTAAGATAACTCTCAATGGTGATTTTATCATTATTGAGGAAACTTTATTAGGTGGTTATATAAATCGTATTACTATTCCTAAGACTAAATTTACAGCGATAAAAACAATGGTTTCTTTCGAAGAAGGGTGTAAATCTGTTATAAACAATCTACCTTATATGGAAACCACAGATAGTATTTATATTGTTGAAGAGCAGAATAATCCTCAGGTTATTGGTTATCTTTCTAGTATGGCTGTATACCAACAAAAAATAATAATGGGAATTTGGCTCAATAAAAAAGATATTGATGCAATTGCTAAAAAGCTGAAATTATAAGCCAATTAGATCCAAGGTTATTTATATTAAAAATGACCTTGGTCTTAATTATTTATATATAAAAGTGTATTTTTCTGGAGGATAATATGAATGAAATAGAAAGGGATATATTGCTGGCATTATCAACATGTGGTGGAAAATACAGATATGTACATTCAACTACTGTTATTGGAGAAGTCCAAGCAAATTATTTTGCAATTGGGGATGAAAAGATTTATTCATTAATTCTTGATATGTCAAAGCAAAATCATTCTCCTATTTGTTTACAATCAAAAGAATCAAATAAAGAGAACCTCTATAAGTTAGGTTATAGATATACAGAAATTAAATTATCATCTTTTGGAAAAGAATTTTTAGACAAAGAACTAAAAACTTTTACATTTCAGAATAAAAAGAAATAAGCCTTATTAAAGAGAGGAAATAAGAAAATTGTATGAAAAGAAGAACTGAAATTATAGAAAATATTCTGATAATCATTTTTATTTTACTATTACTACCTTTTCCAAAAATAATTGAAGAAATTCTGATTGGTATTTTATTTTGTATTTGTTTCTTTTTTTGTTTTTTGGGGAATATAAAAAAAGGTGAAAGTTTTAATATGATTTATGCATATAATTTGCCTTATTTAATAATAGTTACAATGTTGCTGCAGATACATTCAACTAGATTTTCTTTGGTAGCAAATAATATGCAGAACCAACTTTTATGTGTTCGCCTTTATCAATGGGTAACAGAAATATTACATTTTACAGATACTATTAATTTTGGCATACTGATTTATTTTTGGTTTTTGATTTACTTTTTATTTTTCATATTCAGTAATGGTGCAAAACAACAAAATCCTCAAGAAGAAAAAACAGAAATATCAGAAGATTGTAATTTCATTCTTGAAAAAATAAGTAAATATACGATTACTTGCTTTGTTATATGTTTTTTTCATTTTGTTTGTGAAATAATTAAGGATATGATAGTTCTAAAGTCGAATTTTGAAACTGCATTTTTATCAAATATAGTAATAACAATCGGTAACTGTATTCCTTTTGTTATTATTTATTTAATGATGGCTTGTTTCGTATATAAAAGGAGAAATTTAATTATATGTCTTTAGATTTTATTACAATAGATTTTGAAACCGCAAATACATATGGAAACAGTGCATGTTCAGTTGGACTTGTAAGATTTATTGATGGAAAGGAAAACGGGAGTGTTTACTCTCTGATACATCCAGCAAAAATGTATTTTATACCAGAATGGACTGAACAGATTCATCATATTTCTTATGATAACGTTCGCGATAAACCATATTTCCCTGAAGTTTGGGATACTATTATTACACCATTTATAAATGAAAATCCTGAATTACCATTTGTTGCTCATAATGCTTGTTTCGATATGAATGTAATTAGAAAGTGTTGTGAATATTATGGAATGGAAAAACCTAATATAAGTTATTTTGATTCCTTACGTATAGCACAAAAGACTTGGCCTGATTTTGAAGTTCATAAATTGACTTTCTTGGCTGAGCAATTTGGAATAGTTTATGATGCACATAATGCTCTTGATGATTCTCTTACTTGTGGAAAAATCGTAACGCTCGCCGCTGAAAAACAGGAATCAGATAATATTTCTGAATTATTAAAAAAATGTAATTTACAAATTAGTAAACTGTAAGGTTTTAGAGTGAAAAGTTCAACACAAATAGAAATAGAGTTTTGGAAAAAGAAAATAAAGAATTATATCAAAACAAATGAACAAGTTTCGTCTAATAGTAAAGCATTGATACCTGTAAATAAAATTCCTACAGATATAACTGTAAGTAAGAAATTATCTGATAAAGTTACGATTTCAATATCAAATAACCATAAGAATGAAAATGGATTTTTCTGTTTTTCATTTTATTATAACAATAATAAAATATTTGGACGATTTTCGAATTATAAAGATGCAGTTAATTTGTTTAATAGCATTTATGAAAACTTCAAAAAAGACAATTCAGAAATACAAGTAAAAATAAAACCTATAGTATTAAAAGAACAGGAATACTTATCTATTCTTACAGAAATTAAAAGTTTTGCGAATAACATGATGAATGGATCTGGTTTTGAATGGAAAATTATTGAATATGAAAACATTACAGTTTTACAAATAAAATTAAACTCCCCAAGAATTATTGAAATTGAAATACACCATAAAGCTTTTACTAATCATCCAGAACTATTTAATGAGGATAAAATCCTAAACTCTATAAAAAAGATTAATGAGGCTTTGAAAAATGTTTTTTTACCTGTAAATATTCTAAATGATATTTATGGTAAATGAAGAAAAAACTAAATTGATGGAACATGAGTTCCTTTACACCAACCATTTGGATGTTTTGGGCAAGAACCACTTGTTAAACTTGAAATAGAGCTGGCGCTTGATCCACAATATCTACAAAAATATTTTGATTTCTCACTACCTTGATATGGTGAATGATTACCTTTACACCAGCCATTTGGATGTTTTGGACAAGACCCGCTTGTTAAACTTGAAATTGAACTTGCTTTAGAACCACAGTATTCACAATAATAATTTTTCTGCTCGTTACCTTGATAAGGTTCATGGTTTCCTTTACACCAACCATTTGGATGTTTTGGACACGAACCACTTGTTAAACTTGATATTGAAGAAGCTTTTGAACCGCAGTATTTACAGTAATATGAAATTGATGAACTACTGGAACGTGTACTACTACTACTGGTATAAGTAGATCTTGATGAACCTGAAGAACTACTAGAACCTGAGCCAGAAGAAAATATTGCATCTTTAAATACAGAAAGCAAGAAGATTAAACCAAATCCAACGCAAAAACATAAAGTACCACAAAGAACTTTTCCGATTTTACTTATAAACCAGGAATAAGGATTGCTTGTGATAGCTAAGCCCTGAGCTTCACGGATTTGTTTCTTTTTACCAATAGTTGCTAATACTGCTATTGTACCTATAACAATAAGAGACATACTAAGACCAAGTAGAACATTAACCTTTGTTTCAGTTGGATTTTCAACAAACGAACCTGAGAAATAAACTAAACAACCTAAAAGTATAATAAACCATGGAAGTTCAACAATCTTAAACCATGTTTTACTACTTATATTATCATAAGACACTATCTCTGGTTCTTTCTCAACTTTATGAGTTTCTTTTTGTGTTTTATTATTTTCTCTTTCAAGAGGCTCATTATTTGAAGATTCTTCAATTTCATTCTCGAATAGTTTTTTATTAAACATTTTGAAAATAATGAAGTAACCTTTTATTTCGTCTCTAAGCCATTTTGATAATTTTTTTTTTTTGGACAGATTCTTCTTTTGATAAAATCTTTTTAAATTTAAATTTATCTTGTATAAGATTTTTACTACTATCTTCGTCTAGTGAAATTTTATCTATATTTTCATTGCGATCTGAATTTAAAATTCCAAAAACAATATAATCTAAATATTTTTTATCGGTAGAAAATCCAAAGAAAAAAGGTACTGTTACACCTGATTTAGTTGCAGAGAATTTTATACCACAAGTATTATTAATTGAGGTAAAAGATGAAATATTACTTATGGAAATTGTTTCATCTGTTGCTCCAGAAATGGCATTCTGCAGAACATTAAATATTTCTGTATTGTTCATTATTAATTCCTTTGATATTTATTGTGTATTAAAATGATAACACAATTTTTTTCTTTTTCAATTCAAATTATATGGTTCCCATTTATATCTTGCAATTTTTTTCCCGGGGGCGTTGCGGGGTGTCCCCCGCTTGAGAGGGTGGTGAGCAACGAAGTGCGAGCCAGGGAGAGCCTTCTCCCTCTTCAATATTTAGTTTATAATAGATTTCAATTCTTGGGGATGTAGCTCACCTGGCTAGAGCATTACAATGGCATTGTAAGGGTAGTCGGTTCAAGTCCGATCATCTCCACTAAATCAATTTTTTCAACTGTTCAAGTCTCAAAAGATAAGCATTCGCATTTACAAGGCAGATTGGTGTTGTGGCCAGTGTGATCCACCAGAAGCAGAAGGAGTAAATCAGTCGGTCGAAGTTCTCGCTTGTGCTGTTTGATTTCATTATAAAAATGCAGATGATAAATACAGCTGAGCTGAAGAAGAAGGGCAGGGCCGAGAAAAACTTGAAGCGGTTGCAGACTCTGCTAAACTGGGCTCTTGTGAGTCTGCAGGTTGGAACGTTTACTCTTGCTTCTACGCTGAAAACGATTGTGTAAATAATTGTCGCAATCCAAAAAATCTTAAACATAGGAACCTCCTTAAAAACTCCGCGTTAGCGGCGCTGCATGGATGCAGCGAATAGCAGTTTTGCCGAAGGCAAAATCTGCAATGATAAAAATTACATGGATGTAATTTTTATCATGTCTCCTGAAAATCAGCTGAAGAAGGCCGCCGGTGGGTGGGGGCATTGCATTCTTTTATGAGTGGGGAAGCGGCCTCTTCAGCTTTACGGTTCCTATTATAAAGTGCAAGAGTGCCAAAGATTGACACTCTTAATTCTAAGTGGTGGAATTGTTTAAGAAAATTTCATTTGACGCTTACGATTGGGATGAGCTGGAGATTAAAGATTAAAAAATCACAGTGACGATTTTTGGTACTCTGGGCATGTATAATTAAACTATGACAATTCGAGAATTTGTAAAACGCAGCATAGAGTACGATCATTACCGAAAGCGCGGCACCTGGGGCAAGTACACAGTTTATCACGTGTGGAATAAAGCCTGGGAAGGTGCCAAAATCGGCTACCCTCATTTTGCCCTAGTCGACGGCGAAAATATCTGCCTGGCAAATTACAACGAGACCATGAAGATTATGGGGTTGTTATCAGACTTCAGTTATTTTAAGAAATCTCCAATTTGTCCGAGCATTTTCCCAAGGCTGTGATATCTGCCCGAATAAATGACTGGATCCAGGACTGTGAGATCTATATCAAAAATATCTTTACAACTAAGTCTTTCGTCCATTTGAATATTTCGGATGTGACAGAAGAAGGTTGTAGAGTCACCGGTTTCTACAGTCTTTGCAACCTCGCATTCATATACCCAGCGGCTCTCGTTCAAAACAGGAACATCAAGAACTTCCCCACGAACAACCTCGTAAGATGTATGATTCTTAGCGCCGTCTTTTGCATGTTTTGATCCAAAATAGTCCATGAGCGGAAGCATATCTGTGCTTACCAGGTTTGTTTTCATTGACAAATATCCTTTATCCATATAAGATTACTAGAGTGAAGTCTAGTAGAGTTAACTCTAGTGGAGTACGCTCTAGTAAAATTGTCACCATACAAAGAGGATTAGCAATATGGAAAAATTTATTGGAAGAAAAGAAGAACTCACTTCACTCCAGGAGCTATATAATAAGAAAGGCTTCCAGATGGCTGTTCTCTTTGGTCGCAGACGAGTTGGAAAGACAACACTTATAAATAAATTTATTGAAAATAATAAATGTAAGTCTGTCTCTTTCGTCAGTACAGAAATGACGGAAAAAGAACTTCTGGAAAGAATGGGTAATGATGTTCTGGATAGTCTTGCTCCAAATCTTAGCGGAAAATTAAAGTTTGATTCCTTTGATTCAATCTTTGATTTTATTGCAGAAGAATCAGATAAAGAAAGACTTGTTTTTGTAATTGATGAATATCCTTATCTCTCAAAATCATGTCCATTTATGGATTCTTTGTTGCAGAAATATATTGATAACAAGTGGAAAAAATCAAATCTACTTTTTATTTTATTAGGCTCTCTCGTTTCTTTTATGAGGAATGAAGTTCTTGGAGCATCAGCTCCTCTTCATGGAAGAGCTGATCTCGAATTCAAAATCAATCCTTTTGATTATAAGGACACGGCTTTATTTGTTCCTGATTACAATGTAGAAGAAAAGGCAATCGTTTATGGTCTTACTGGTGGTGTTGCAAAATATCTGGAACAGTTCGACTCTAAGCTATCACTTGATGAGAATATAAAAAAACTGTTTTTCTCAAGAAATGCATTTTTTTCTGAAGAGCAAATTAAAACTATTATTACAGCGGAAAAATCAAATCCAGTTGCCTATAATTCCATAATAGATGCCATCGCTAAGGGAAAAACTAAATACAATGAAATTCAATCGACTACAGGAATGTCGGACATCAGCTTCTGTCTGAATAATCTTATTTCAGCAGAAATTGTCGAGCGTCGGGAAACTCCGAAACCTTATTATATAATTTCAGACTCAATGATAAATTTTTATTTCGAATATGTTGCTCCTGGTGCAAGTCTTATAAACAGTGGAAAAGGAAATCTTTATTATGAGCAGAAGGTAAAGGATAAGCTTCATAGTTTTATGGGAAGCGTTTTTGAACGGATGGCAAAAGATTATATTTTGAGTAATGTCGGTACAAAGAAAATCCCTTGCTTTTTGACAGATGTTGTTGAATATCAGAATTCTGTAAAGTCAGGAAAGAATATTGTACTTGTCGAAATTGATCTGCTTGGTCTTGATGGAAAAAACTATGTTCTGGCAGGCGAGTGTAAATTCAGAGCCGAAAAGTTTGACAATGGAGATCTTGATAACTTCCTGAATAAACTGAATTATTTGCCAGCCTCAAATCTTAAGGTTATGGTCTTTTCTCTTTCTGGTTTTACAGATTATGTTATTGAGAATTCTAAAAATCTGACTCTGGTTACACTAGAAGAAATGTACTAATGTTGAGTAGGTGAAGGAATAAATATATGGAAAAAGAAACAGAAGATCGCCTGACTGCAATCGAAATGAAACTCGCCTACATGGAAGATTTTGTAAGCCAGATTCAAAATGTTGCAGTTGATCAGGCAAAAACTATTGATAAGCTGCAGAAAGAAATAAAACTGATGTCGGACCGAATCCGCGAAATGTCGAATGCAATGGAAGGCGATATTCCTAATCGCAAGCCGCCGCATTATTAAGGCCACCCTGGGGGGCGTTGCGGGGGTGTCCCCCGCTGGAGAGGGTGGTGAAAGACCGCCGAAGGCGGGCTGGAGCCAGGGAGAGACTTCTCCCTTAATATTCTGATTCTGCAGGCAAACTTTGTCGATCTAGAGTAATGCCTTAATGCATTCTTCGACCTTGGCCATGTCTGCAGTTGGTTCAAAGCGGGCAACTACATTTCCGTTACGGTCAATTACAAACTTTGTGAAGTTCCATTTGATGTCCGGGGTTTTTGCCCAGTCCGGATTTGCTGCATTGAACATATTTTCCAGTGTAGACTTTAATGGATTTTCATCAAATCCTTCAAAGCCCTTCTGAGATTTAAGGTATGTGTAGAGTGGAAGCTCGTTTGCGCCATTTACATCAGATTTTTTCATCTGAGGGAAGGTTGTCTGATAGCGGGTTGTACAGAAGTTGTGGATTTCTTCATCACTTCCTGGAGCCTGGTGACCAAACTGATTGCAAGGAATATCGAGAATCTCGAGTCCTTTTTCATGATAATCTTTATAGATCTGTTCAATAAGAGCATACTGTGGTGTAAAGCCACAGCCTGTAGCTGTATTAACAATCAATACTACCTTTCCTTTGAATTCAGAAAGCTTTAATGTTTCACCTTTACCGGTTGTTACTTCGTAATCATAAATCATAATAATCCTCCAGTTTAAGTCCGCCGGTCAGAACGGGCAGTGTCTTTTATCTTTACCTATTTATACTGCTTTACAAATTCTATGGCAGCCTTGATATCATCTTCATCTGGTCTTCCCTTATGAAGTCCTTTGAATTCGCCTTTACAGTGGAATTCTTTTTCGTCCATAGGAACGCCAACCTTATCAGCTTCTGCCTTAACCTTTTTGTAAGTAGAATTGAGAAGGGCTGCTGATCCAAAGTTCACGATCTTTCCAACCTTGTCTTTAGAAAGAGATGCGACAAAGTTGCGGACCTCTGGATCAATATTAAAGGCGTAATATGAGTTTCCGAGGAAAAGAATATCCACCTTTTCTGTTACTGGCTCAGAGATAGGAAGTGCCTCAACTCCAAGTTCCTTTGCAATTGCATTTGCAAGTCGTTTTGTGTTACCAGTTTTGGTATAGTATCTTACAGCAAATGACATGATAGCCTCCTGTTTATGTAGAAGAATTGTATACAATGTAATCGTATAAAATATAATAACAGTTTTTAAAATTGTCAACTGGGACTAACAAAATTTATTGGGAATAACATATTTTTATGTTACTGACAGGAATTTTTGTATTATTATTTATATATGGATATAAAAGAAGCAATCAAAGAAAGACATTCGGTGAGACAGTTTAAGGATCTTCCTGTAAAAAGCGAAGATAGGGAAAAGCTTGCGGCTCTTATTAAGGAGTGCAATGCAGAAAGCGGATTAAACATTCAGCTCGTCACTGATGATCCTGAATGCTTTGATACCTTCCTTGCTCATTACGGTAAGTTCAAAAATGCAAAGAACTATATCGCGATGATTGGCAGCAAGTCCATTGATAAGCTTGATGAAAAGTGCGGCTATTACGGACAGAAGCTTGTTCTTGTGGCACAGACTCTGGGCCTCAACACCTGCTGGGTTGCGGGCACTTACGGCAAAGGAAAATGCAAGGCAGATAAAAATGCCGGCGAGAAAATTGTCTGTGTAATCGCCTTGGGATATGGTGAAAGTCAGGGCGTGGCTCATAAATCAAAGCCATTGAGTAAGCTCTGTAAGGTTCCGGAAGCTGATTTGCCTGCTACTCCGGCCTGGTTCCAGGAAGGTCTGGAAGCTGCAATTCTGGCACCGACTGCAGTGAATCAGCAGAAGTTTGTAGTTTCTCTGGAAGGCGACCAGGCAGTTATTACAACAAAACGCGGCCCAATGACTCAGCTGGATTTAGGAATTGTAAAGTACAATTTCGAAGCAGCTTCTGGTCATAAGGTGAGATAGTTTTAATTACTCCCAACTAATAAGCTCGCTGTCCGGGCGGCAATTGTCGTGGTCTGGGGCAGGCTTTGCATCTTCTGCAGGGTAGCCCATAACGAGCAGGGCAGTGGATTCAAGATTATCAGGAAGGTTGAACTTTTCTTTCAAGACTTCCGAGCGATAGTGCATAACCCAGCAGGAACCGATCCCAAGGTTAGCTGCTTCTAACATCATGTGAGTTGTAACAATGCTGGCGTCGATGTCGCCGCTGAGCTTTCCATCGTAAGGCCGCTTCCAGCATTCATCCTTGTTATAGCTGATTATAAAAACAAGAGGCGCATCAAAATGGCAGCGGGTACATTCCCTGATTTTAGCAATACCTTCATCACTTTCTACAACAATAATTCTCTGCGGCTGATTATTACAGCCCGTTGGAGCAAGCATTCCAGCCTTAAGAATCTTTTCTATGATATCTTTAGGAACTTTCTTATCCAAAAATTTACGAACCGAATATCGAGCCTGTGCTAAATCCAAAAAATCTGTGTATGCCATGCGGGTCTCCTTTTTATAGAAATAGTATCATGCTTACTGATATAATCCAAGGTGAGGAAAAACATGCCCGACTATAATTTAGACAGATTCAAAAAAGCGCAGTCCCGCGATTATGCAACAGCGCTGACAGAAATCAAAAACGGCCGCAAACAAAGCCACTGGATGTGGTACATCTTCCCACAGCTCAAAGGCCTGGGCTTTAGTTCAATGGCCGAGTTCTACGGAATTGACGGCCTCGCCGAGGCCAAGGCTTATATGGCTGATGAACTTTTGAAAGGGCGTCTGGTGGAGATTTCCGAGGCACTTTTGAGCCTGCCTTCTTCCGATGCCCGCGAAGTTATGGGCTATCCTGACGATTTGAAATTAAAATCCTGCATGACACTTTTTATGGTGGCAGCTCCTGAGCTTGGAGTGTTCTGGAAAGTGCTGGAGAAGTTCTTCGGTGGCGAGAAGGATTCGAAGACTATAGATGCAATATCTTAATCCAGTTGCACTTAGATTTGTGAGTTTTATTTGATAGTGAATAATTGGGAAGTATGTGTTATAATATTATAAATTTCGAAAAGGAGGTTCTTTTATGACAATGACAGAAGTTTCTATCAGTGTTCCTCAGATGATGGCTGAGTATACAGTTTCAAATGATGAGAAATCAAATCTTATACGTAATGCAATGATTTTGTTTCCATATATTCAGAACGATACAATTTCTCATGGTAAAGCAGCACAGATTCTTGGAATTCATAAAATGGATTTAATCGCATTGTATAGCAATCTTGGGCTTCCATATCTTGATCAGACAAGTGATGAATTAGAAAGCGATGTTGCAGTTTTGAAAGAACTCCGGAGAAAGGCTGTATGATAGTTGTATCAGATACAACTCCGATTATTTCTCTAATCAAAATTAACCGTCTCGATTTACTTGAAAAATTATTTCAGGAAGTTTTAATTCCTGATGCTGTTTATCGAGAGCTTACAACAAACCAAAGCTTTTCCGCTGAAGCTGAAGAAGTAAAGAAAGCTAAATTCTTAAAAGTTTCACCTGTACAGAATAAACAATCGATTCAGATATTACAGGCTGTAAGCGGTCTGGATGATGGTGAAAGTGAAGCAATTGTTCTTGCTGGTGAAAAACAATCTGATGTATTAATTATAGATGAACGTAGAGGCAGAAAGGTTGCTCAACAGTTAGGAATTACAATTACTGGAACTGTAGGTATTTTAGTACAAGCAAATGATGAAGGTATGCTTTCAAAAGCCGATGCTAAAACATGTCTGAATTTCTTGAAACAAAGTAATATCCGATTAAGTGAGAACCTGATTCAAGACGCCTTGGATATGATGAAATAGGGAAACAGATCTCATATTAACTATTCTTCAAAATTTCCCTAGCTGCATCAGCAACTCGTTTTTTCAGTTCTGGGGGATTCAAAACCTTAGCCCCACCGGTAAATGACATAACCCATGCGACAACCTGGCCCAGCTGATTTGTTTCAAAAGAAAGATAAACAGAGCCGTCCTTGTTTTCTTTTATGGTCTGGCCCTTATGCCAGGTTCTTTCCATTACATAAGTCTTCAGGCCTTTTACAAACTCAATCTCAACCTTAAACTTTTCACCGCTGTTGCCCCAGGCTCCCATCTGCACATCAATATGCTTCTCAAGCTTAAAATCTTTTGGAATAGAAAACTTGTCATTTGTAATTTTGCAGTTGCGGATTCGAGGCATTGCATAAAGACGGATAGATTCAGCGTGATAAGAATATCCCAGAACATACCAGCTGCCTTTCTGACAAATCATGTGATAAGGATCGAAGCGGCGGATTTCGTAATCTTTGTTTTGTGCAGTCTTGTATTCCATCTCCAGAGTTTTGTGTAGCTTAGTGGCTTTCAGAACATTTTCAAAAACACCGTCTTCCAGCTTTGTAATCGGATCAGAAATAAAATGCACTTCGTTATTAATCAGGGCGGAATCTACAGTAATATTTTCCGGCAGCATTTCAATCAGTTTAGCCATCAGGTTTCTGTATGATTCTTCCAACGGAGTATTCTTATACTGTTCCAGGAGGGGTAGGATAGTGGAAAGAGTCAGCAGTTCGCCTTCCTTCAACATCACCTGCTGAATAAAGAAAGTATTGTCAGTGTAATAGTATCCATTTTTCTTAAAATCAAATTCAACAGGAGCACCATAATCATCCTGCAAGGTTCTGATATATCTTCCAAAAGTACTGCGGCTGAATTGAGTTCCGAGAATCTTATTGAGTTTATTTGCGTTTGGATATTCGCCATTTCGAATTGATTGATCAATCTTCATCAGATAGTTCAATGTGTGAAAAGAATTGTTTTTGGGTTCATTTTTCTTTTTTTGAGCCATAAACAGCCTCCAGAATCATAAAAAATTATATCACACTTTTTTTGAGGGTGCACACTTATTTGCTACACCCCCTGTCATATAATAGAGACGTAAACTGATGAAAAGGAGGTGCTTATGAACGCACAGATTTTAATTAAAACTGCCAATGACTGGTTTGAATTTTCAAAGAGCAAGACAGGACAGCTCGATTTCGTTGGCAAATGGGAAAAGAAAGATCGGCCAAATGTAGATGGAGCACAGAAACTTGCCTCAAGCACATACTTCACTCCGAGTTATTATGTGTATGTAAATTCAGCCCTCAACTGCAATCCTGTAGTTTACGTAGCTCCAGATGTAGATGTTTCAGACAAAGACATCTTTGATTATCTCGTACACATTGGACCTCTTCTTGCTGCTGTAGAAGCAAAAGATTCTTTGCTTGCCGGTGAACTTTACATCCGACGTTCAGAAGTTTTTGAAAAGTTCTCTCAGCTTACTCAGTTCATTCTTGAACCTCTTTGTGTTGAGATTATGTTCTCACTTTGCTATGGACGTATGCAGGAAACAGATCCGGAAGAGCTGGAACTTGTTTATGATTCTGCAATCGAAAAGCTTGATTATGATTCATCACGTGAGAGTATTGAACAGGCTATTATCCGCTACTTCAAGAAGAACTCTGCAAAGATTACTCTTCCGCTTGTTGGAACATGTTTCTATAATTGGGATTCTGCATCTTATGCACTCGAGAGTCTTTGCGATAATCTCAGTTGTGATGATCTTCTAGGAATGGCAGAAAAAATCCGTAAAGCAAAACATGACTTTTACGAGAATCTTGAAACAGTTGTTCAGGCAGAGCCGTATAACAGTCATGATAAGAACTCCATTCTTGTCTGCATTGAAAGTCCAGAAGCGAAGATCTCAGGAAATCCAGGCCTTGAAAAGGCCGGACACATCAGAGCCCTTGCAGCAAAAATCATCCGTGAAGCAAAGCCAAAGAAGATGAACTACGGCGGAAAGCTCGCAAGTCTCTCTGGTGACAAGATTGTTGTTGAACTGGAGTTGTGATTATGGAAGGTTTCATAAGAACAACAAAGCCGGCATTATCTGGCCCTGAAAAGGTTGCAATATTGCTGGCTGAAATTGGTCCATTCTTCAATTCGAATTATGCTGAGCTTTTCGAAGCCTTGCATCTCTCCACAGCAGAGATCAAAAAGATTCGAAAATCCATGAAGAAGCTAGGTCGTTATTCACCGTCCTATGCTTCTTCTTATGAAAATGGAATGGAACAAATCACCAGAGAAAAATCTGTATTACAGGAAGCTCTCGATTATGGGGCACGTCGAGGAATCCTTTCAAAACAATCTAAAGTTGAAGCATTCCAGAAATCCGTAAAACAGATGATGCCAGATAAAATCAAAGGCATTGCCAACCAGAATCCTGATGATGTTGCAAAGGTAATTAGAAGCTGGTTGGGAGAATAAATAAGGAAATTATTATGGGATTGGGTCTGTTAATGGATTGTCCAAAATGTAAAAAACAATACCGTATTCATCTTGGATGTGGAATGATATCTTTCGCAGATAATTTTAAATATTTACTTTATTATTGTCCAAAATGTGGTAATTGGGAAAATCGTAAAATAGGACTATCAAAAATTCCAACGTCTTTAGAAGAACTCTCCAAAGAAGTGAATAGAAAATTAGAATTATTGTCCAGAAGAGATTTTAGTCCTGAAGATCTTATGAAACAAAAAGAAAAAAGAGTTTTTGTAACATGTATTAAATGTAAAGCTAGAATGAAAAAAATAGAAAATATCAAACTTGAAAAAATGCCACCTATTGTTTGTTTTAGATGTCATTCGCAATTAATGCTTAATACTACGTATTGTTGGGATTAAGATCTTTAAATGGAACTAAGTATGCATGATCAGGTTATTATAAAAGTTGAAGGTAGCAAGGGTAAAAAAGATATTTTTTCTATATCAACTACAGAAGAAGGTGGTTCTATTGAACATTTTTATGTCTGTGGGAGAAAAAGAAAACAAATTTCAACAACCCATATTTCGAAAGAAGAATTCAGTTCAATAGTTGATACTTTTGATGCCTTGGACTATACAAAAATCTATAGCGAAATTCCTTTTCCTACGTTAAAAGATGGTTGGACTCTATATTGTACAGCTACCCGGGCTTTTACAACTATTACAATAGAAGTTAGGTGTCCATCTAAAAATGAATATTATCCAGAAACTTCTAAACTGTTGGATGCATGTGAGCATATATTTAATCTTAGTAATTATAAGTTTATTATTAGTTGCAATTGTCCCATTGCTTAAGTATGGAGGTATATTTCAATGAAACCTAAAATCTATCTTGATATGGACGGTACATTAGTAGATTTTGTCTTACAGGTTAATAAATGTGGCTTCTGGCGTAAAGATAATGAAAACAAGGTTGACTGGAAAAAAGTTAAAGCAATGGGCCCTCGCTTCTGGTCAGAAATGGATTGGGTATATGGAGCTGAAGATGCATTTCATAAACTCCATGAAATGGAAGCTCAAGGACTCTGTGAATTATATATTCTGAGCTCAATTGATTTTGAAGAAGGCCGAGAAGGTAAAAAACAATGGATTAAGTCTCATACTATTTTTCCTCTAGAAAAAGTCATATTTGTTCAGGAACCTGAAGATAAAGCAAATTATGCAGCTCCAGATGCAATACTTATTGATGACAGAAATAAATCTTTGAAACCATTTGAAAAGGCTGGGGGATATTCAATTAATGTTAATTTTGGTTGGGGACATGGCTGGGAAACGGTATTAGTCAAAGTTAAACTTTTACTTTCTGGCTTATCTTTTACAGATAATAAAATCATCGATACTTTTGAAAAAGATGATAATAAATACGAACTTACTGAAAAAATATGTGATGATGATTTGCAAATAGTTGAAATTGTTAATAAGACAGAAAATACACTGGATTTTAAACTATAGAAGAATCAAAATTTAAAAATTTAATTGAGATTATTCAAAACAAATTTAATTGTCCAATTTGTATTTACTCACTTGAAGTTGATAATGAAAATTGCAAAGATTATTCTTATAGAATTTTCTTCCAAGCAAATGATCATTATGATTTCTACGATTAGATTTTTTCAGGTTAGAAAATGAAACTTGTAATTAGCAACACAGAATGGGCTACAGGCCAAAAACGAGAACTTCTCAATGAAATAATATTTGGGTTAAATCCAGATATTGTTTGTGCTACCGAAGTCAGAGATGATTTTTATTTGGAAAACGGAAATATCATTTACTCAGATAATGACTATGGATATAAAACTTCCAAGCGTTATAAAGTAAGCTTATGGAGTCGTAATCCCTGGGCTGATGTAAATACCAATTTGAGAGATGCCCCCGGAGGTCGCTTTTTGTCTGCTAATACAACTGTAGATAATACTATAGTAAATATGATTGGAGTTTGCATTCCTTGGAAGTCAGCTCATGTTTCTACTGGTAATAAGAATAGGAAACTCTGGGAAGATCATATTTCATACATTCAAGCCTTAAAAAACTATCTAAAAGAACAAGATATAAAACCTCAAATTATTTGCGGCGACATGAATCAGCGAATACCAAAAACTATCCAGCCAAATAATGTTTTTGAGCTTCTACAAAAATGTTTAATCAATCATCAAATTATTACTCAAGGTACTATAAAAGGTATCGAAACAAATGTGATTGACCATGCAGCAATCAAAGGTTTTGAATCAAAAAATGTTTATGGTATTTCTCGTATTCAAAATAATATTGAAATGACAGATCACGACATTGTTGTTTGTGAGTTGAATATAAAACGATAAAAGGAGGTGTTGATATGGCAGAATATTGGGATGAAGATGTTTCTGAATACGATGTAGAACATTTTCACGATGCACAGATTCCGACTTATGACAAAAATCGAGCAGAGAAAGATATTACTCTGATTGAAAGCACACAGAATGTAAAACTTTCAGAAAAACGAAAAGAAGAAATCAGAAAACACTATCGCTATATAGGCGATGATACTCTACCTAGAACAGATATCCCAGTACCAACAGAAGAAGAACTAAACAGTTTTCGTAATTATGTTTCAAGTTTCAAATGGACAACTGCAAAGACTTATGAAAATTTTTCACCCCATGAATATATTTTGAGTTTTCCTTGTCAGAAAATGAAAGAAGATAAAAAGTGTAATGGTGAATCAGAAGCTTGTCCTGAATGTAAAGCAAAACGAGATGAATTTGTAAAACAAGTATTGTTCATCAGGAAACATGGAGAACGTTGCAAAATGCTAAATAAAGTGTATACAGTTTTTTGTTTAGATGATCGTCAATACTGGACTATGGGAGACCCAATTTATTATACCTGGGTTCTAAACAGAGCTTTAATTGATGAAGTAAGACGAATTCCAAAACTAGAATGGCTGGATAGGCAATAAATATGTTTAGCGATTTGTATAAAAAACATGATGGTGATACAATTTGGTGGATAAGAGATCTCGATAAAGTGGCTTCCACTTATTTTACATTTGATAAAAAACATTTCTACAATCTGCTCGATTATCCAGATGGCCTATCAAAAGAACAAAAGGAATTATTTGATAAAGAAAATCCTGAATATGTAAAATATTTGAATGAACATTTTTAAAGCTCAATAACCTGCCCTCTGTGGTCACTGAATTTTGAATCCCATGGTAGCAGCTCATATTTAGAAATATTCAAGTTTTCATGAGAATAATAAGTATAGTCTAGGAAAAATGGATTATCAGCTTTGAACTGGTGAAAATAAGTTTTCTCAGATTCTTCTCCAAAAGCCATACCAGTTTTTTCGTGATAAACGCTCTTTAGACCACAAGATTGTAAAAGCTGGTCAATTTTCAGAATATCAGCATCTTTATTAGGATTATCTTTTTTGTAATACAGATTAAAATCACCGGTAACGATACTTTTGTGAGCTTTTAACTCTGCTGAATAATGATTAAGTATTCGTTTTGCAATCTGAGTATAAGATTCATTTTTATTAATTTTGGTAGGCCAGAAAGCAAGAATAAAAAGATCTTCGAATCTTAAAGGAATTGCATAAGGCAAAGTCTCATCGTAACAATCTGGAACATAAGCATTATTGAAAATTATACCAAGACCTTTCGAAGAGTACTTCCCTGCCCATTTCATAAAATAGCCATCAGGTATTTTTACATCTCTGGCCATTTCAGGAATAACATAGACTTCTGCTTCTCGCTTGAATAATTCATCTAATTTATGCTGACTACATGAACTGATATTATAAGATATGATTCTCATTTTTGAAGTCCTTTATTAAAAACAATTATATCATATTTTTCAGTAAAAACGGCTTCCGTTCTTTGCAAGGCGAGAAAGATTGGAAGCCAAAGAGGTAAGTAATGGAAGTACTACTATTTAATTCCAATTTATTCTTTCGTAACCCACTTATACTGCATCAAAGCATATGAAATAAAGAAAAGCAAAGCTGTAATCAAATTTAATATACGTATCAATTGTTTTTCAGTGCCAGTAACATTGATTAAGTTCAGAATACTAATCAATAAACAACAATTAGAACTAATACACTGCAGGGGTCTTCTTTTCATAAAATTGCATCCTCCAAAAAGTCTTCCGTTACTCACAAAGGCAAATAACGGAAGACAGATTCCTCGCAACCTCCTTTAGGAGGCTGTAATTTTATTTTACAGCATACCCTGTAGCAGAAAATAAAGCAGGGTCAAAAATAATCATTATCAAAAAATAATGCAAATTCTTCAAAAAAGTGTTATATTATTACAGAAGAAGGAGGTGTGATATGAGCGATTTTGCATATGATTATTTTAATACTGAACTCGATAAACTTGCAGTCCCAGAATTGACTCAGATCTTTGAAAAGGTCAAGACATTGCTTTCTCAAAAAACAAATTCCAGTGAATCAGGTTTTACACGTCAGCTTGGCGGTCTGGAAGAAGGTTTTTATATGGCACCAGACTTTGACGAAACTCCTGAATGTTTTAAGGAGTATATGTGAAATATATCCTTGATACAAATGCCCTTATTTACAGCCTGTGCAATCCTGCAGGACTTACAAAAAACAGTCTCTAGGAAAGCTTGCAATCAATTCAACAATCCCTGATATTGAAAAAATCTGCAAACAAAGAAGTATTGAAATAATTCCTATTCTTTCAGATGAAATTGAGGGAATTTAAAACCCGAATTCTTTCAACCGGGGGCGTTGCGCAACATCATCAACTTAAGGAACCTACTATTTAAAAATTCTAAAATCTATTAGAATTTCTGTATGGGTGGAAAAAGTATAACAAGATTTAACAGAACTGTCTCTTTATGGAAATCTAAAAAGATTAGA
>Ga0247608_10000718_pt1 | contig 51341 bp, 46 predicted proteins | sample 176DNAGHGlowgp2_FD_193490 | JGI IMG/M metagenome (GOLD analysis project Ga0247608, IMG submission 193490) | Sheep rumen microbial communities from Palmerston North, Manawatu-Wanganui, New Zealand - 1766 DNA GHGlow gp2 | ecosystem: Host-associated > Mammals > Digestive system > Stomach > Rumen ...
CATCGGCATCGTCACAGCCTTGAACCCTTACATAGGCTACAAGACCTCGACCAAGATAGCCAAGGAAGCCCTCGAGACCAACCGCTCCGTCTATGACATAGTGCTCGAGCAGGGCATCATGACCCAAGAGAAACTCGACGAGGCACTCAACCCAGAGAATATGCTCGTGTCGCATAAATTGTAAAAGCCTTCCCCCAGCCCCTCAATAGTCTTATAACCCCCTTCGGTTCTTGCTCTGGCAAGCGTAGCACCAAGGTGCGTCCGATTACCCCCGTTTCGCGGGGGACAGAAACCCTAAAAGGAGGGGGGATGGGTGGCTTGGTTCAACAGTATATAATTCAATAGTTCAAATTATGAATAAAAAAAAATTCTACAGTAAGCCCATAGCGAAAGTGGTGAAGATAGACTGTGTGTGTATAGTTGATACATCAGGCTATGGACCTGGAGGCTCAGGGGGAGGGAGCAGTGTGACAGAAGTGCCAGAAAGCACAGAGACGGAATAATAATCACCCCAATAAGAGATACGATTATGAAGTACATGAAAAATCTAATGAGTTTCGCTGTCACCATGTTGATGGTGTTGTCTGGTGCAGTTATGACGGGCTGTTCCCACGACGACGACGCTACACCAGAAGAGCACATCCGTCTGCATCTGAGAGTAACAGCTCATAAGGGTGGTAGTGACGATGTTGATGTCAAGAGCCGTGCCCTCACCCCTTCTGAGGACGGCAAGTCTATCATTCCCACGTGGAAGAAGGGTGATGTCGTGTTAGTGTATTTTAATAAGTTTGATAACGATTATTACAACAGCGGTCAGGTAACCGCTGACAGCGACGGCAAGTCAACCACGCTGTCAGGAGATATTGATTTTTGGACAAGCTGGGCTGACCCACACCACTTCTTGTTGGTTCATCCTGGCATAGAACCCGTTGACTATACAGGGCAGAACGGTGTACTGTTTTCTAAGGACAATGCAGACAAATCTATAGAGAGCAACTACGATTTCTCTAATGCAGAGATTCAACTCTCTGTAAAAAAAGGACAAGGCATCAACGACGTGGAAGGTCACTTCCGCAATCAGCAGGCTATAGTGAAGTTCTCACTGAAGGACGAGGATGACAAGCCTATTAACGCCACCAGACTGATAATTGACGCCGACGAGATGCTGCTTAAGAGAACCATTACCGACAATGACAAACACGAGACTGGCAATCAGCTCATTGTCGATACCCCTACCCCTATGAGCGATATCCATGTGGCTCTGGCTGATTTCAAGGGCGACCACATGGCTGTTACCGCCATTACCGAGAATTCTGCCTACACCTATTACGGTGAAAACTACACCTACGAGAAGAGCAAGTATTACCAGACACCGCTGACCATGATTGAAAACCCTTGCGCAAGGGTGACTGAAGAAGACAAGGGCAAGGTGTTATGCACTGACGGCACTGTGTGCACAAAGGACGAGGCAGCTGCAGCCAGCAAGACCCCCATTGCCGTGATATTCTATGTGGGCAAAGACGGTGGCGAATCACGTATGCAGTACAGACACGGACTGGCAATGTCGCTCACTGATTGCGCTGTGAGTCAACCTACCTTCGACACTGCTCCTACAGCAGCCACCAATCATACACCAGCTACACCAAAATGTAGCGGTGGATGGATACTGCCCACAGAGGACCAGTGGAATAAGTTCTTCGATTTTGCTAGTCGCAATTTTAACGACTGCAACAACGTGATGACCAACGCTGGTGGCACACCATTCGAGTCAGGCTACTTCTATTGGACAAGCACCGAGCAAGACCAGTATCAGGGCAAGGGTATCATCTTCTATAGCGACAGCGATGCAAGCACCACCATTGTTTCCAAAACGTCAACAGGAAGCACCTACAAGGTCCGTCCTATCATTACATTCTAACCCACCCCAAACCCCAAATTTATATGAACAAACGAATAACAATATGGACGCTCGCCGTCATGCTAAGCTGCAGTTTTACAGCCATACTCTCGTCATGTTCCGACGACGATTTAAGCAACTCGGGCGGTTATACTCCCTTCAATCCTAACTATGACCGTATGGATGTAAAGGTTACATCTGATATACCAACAGCAGTCATCAGCAACTTTGACGACAAGTCGATGGGAGCAGCCCTTCAGCGCCGCCTCTCTAAGACCAGCTCGTCCATACAGCATGACACCAAGATGGTGCTCATCAAGGGCGAGGACATCAAGGGTCGCCCTCTGACTGAGTGGCTTGAGGCAACCAAACTCTATCTCAGGGGTGGTTTCATAGCCATAGAGAAACCACATAACGCCCATCTGGTGGAGATGATGGAGCAAGTGTCAGCAAAGTTGAATCAGGCTGCTTATGACATTCTCACTGATGATGACGACAGCGACATCAAGATTGAAATTGAGGAACCCGATGAGCCTTCAAGCAACTCCATCAATGCCGATGCAGCACAGATGAGCACTCGCCTTGCCAACATTGAGGCGATGACCTCCACCAGCAGCGATGATAATGCCCCAGTAGCCGAGATGGTCATCTTCTCGCGCAAGGGCTATTACCAGTGTGCGCCCTATGGCACCAAGACCTTCTCAACTACCACAACGAAGAAAGACGGAACCAAGACCACACAGACCCACACCATCACTCAGGAGTATAACCTGCGCAACAGCGGCTACCTTGCCGATGGCGCTGCTGAATGGATAAACGACCATACGTCAGGCAAGGTAAGTTCTAAGGGAAGACTCATCTCCAAAGCCGATGGTCAGGGAGCCATCAACGAACTGATGAGTGCCAGCGAGGAGCACACCTACCAGACAGCCCTCTTAGCACAAGTGCCTACAGAGGACTATGACTGCTACATGATACGTCCTGCTTCCAAGGATAACGGCTTCAAGGAAATAGTCCGCGTATGGGGTGTTCACAATATGAACAACAATAAAGACTACTACTGCATAGAGCAGAAGGTAACAGCATCAGTGGGTGGTCAGAAAGACAACTATACGTATATTCCCGTTACGATTGGTGGAACGTATCATGCTGAAACACTCTACTTAGGTCCCTACAAGGAAAACGAGTGGCTAAGAGACGACTTCTACGGAGCATGGTTCAACAGCAGCGATTTCAGCATCGACATAAAGGGTAACGGAGACATCAAACTGGAAGATGCCATTCCCGATACCGACAACAACGACGTCAGCCGCTCTGTTGCCGTAGGCGAGACACATTCTGAGACCAATTCCATCGGCGCCACCATCACAGGCATATTCACAGGCTCTCCTGGTGCGAGCATCAGCGGCAACTATTCACACGGATGGACTGACGGCACCTCGTTCACCATGACCACCACATCCAACGCCAAAGAACTGAAGTGCGTGAAGAACACTGACAGCACCACAGCTAAGTGGCAGTACAGCTGTGGCACTGATATGATGAACGGCGACGACGACGAGCACCCACTGGCACCCGATGCACTGACCAACGATGTTGACATCGACAACCAGGTGTGCTACTCTGTCAACAACCCCTCAGGTGCTTACACCATAGATGTGTTCCACAAGAGCGAAATGGCATCACTCTATGTTGATGATGATGATAAGGAGAAACTGACAGCATCAACAGTGGAGAATGATAACGACGCAAAAATCCGCTACACCCTCGCAACACCTAACCGTGCAAAGCAGATGTGGACTATGGATGTTACTTTCCCTGAGATAGCAGAAGAGGGTTACGGAGAGGTAAAAACCAAACTGACACAAGCTCTGCAAACCCAGTTCCCAGACCTCTACCAACCCCATCTGGAACTGGCTGACCAGACCGAGGAAAGCGAAAATACCATACAGTATCTCGTCAACTACTCTAAGGAACTTGCCGCTGACCCCAATTCCCTGCAGACACTCAAGGAGTATGCTCTGACATATAAAATCTCGCAATTCACCATCAAGTGGTATAATACCGACCACAATGTGAAGCACAACACATATAACATGACCATCAAGGCAAAGTAAGATATACTATCCTTATTGACTATAAAACTATAAATCTTTATTACAACATGAAAATTATTGATTGCGAATTTCATTATTATTTACCTGAGTTGATGGACTATCTTGCTACGCGAGATAAGGCACCGAGGTATTATCCAGAGACAAAAGTTCTGGAAGTGAGAGATAAGGTCTATGGCCACCTCAGTGGTGTGACGAACAGCTATCCAATTATAGACGAGTTGACGAATTTCGGCGCGGAGAGAGTGGCTGAGATGGACCGTAACGGCATCGACGTTGCTGTGATGTCAACTTCGCCTGCACTGGAGGAACTGCCTGAAAAGGAGAGTGTGTATTTCGCCAAGAAATCTAACGATGCCGTGGCTGAACTCATCAAGAAATTCCCTGGCCGCTTCATTGGTGCTGCCGCTTTGCCTACACCATACGTGGACGAGGCTATAAAGGAACTGGAGCGTTGCGTCAAGGAACTGGGATTCAAATACTGGCACACACACTCCAACTACATGCACGAGCACCTGTATGAAGAGAAATACCTTCCGCTGCTGGCTAAGGCTGAAGAGCTGGGCTGCGCCGTATATGTGCATCCTCAAGCTTCTGACGACAAGGATATGAAGGACATGGGCTATGTATATTCTTCACCTGGTCTGGGATTCGGACTGGATGCCATGAAGACATCGCTGAGACTGATTCTGAACGGCACCTTCGACAAGTTCCCTAAGCTGAGAATGATTCTCGGCCATTGCGGCGAGTACTTCCCATTCATCATCGACAGGGTGGACAACCGCTTCGCATGGATTAAGGACGACGAGGTGAAGATGAAGCACACAGTGGCATACTATTTCGAGAACAAGAACGTAGTCATGACCACCAGCGGCATCATGTCTAAAATCACCTTTGAGTGTACCAAGAAAGCGTTTGGCATCGACAGCATCATCTTCGCTTCTGACTATCCTTACGAATGCCTGTCAAACATGATGAAATTCGTGAAAACTCTCGACTTAACGGAAGAAGAAAAGGAAAAATTCTTCCACCTGAATGCTGAAAAGTACATTTTAAGTTAGCACTACTCACACACAAAATCGCGAGGATTTTAACATTTCACGGTTTTCCACAGCGTTAAGGGCATTGCCTCCGTATGTAAAAGCAATGCTTTTAGCGCTATTTTTTTTATCATTATTTGCAAGTTTAAATAAAAAGGTGTAAATTTGCAACGTGAGATATGTCTGATAGACTATCGACAATATGGAGATTATGAACTTATTATGTAACTAAAACACAAATTATTATGAAAAAGACTATCCTAAATTCTTGGGTGGCAATAGTCCTTGGCAGTGTTGCTCTGTTCACTACCTACAGCTGTACTGACGACGACCTGGCAAATGGTGGAGGAGGCAACTCTCCTTTCAACCCTAACATTGACCAGATGACGGTCAAGGTTACAGCCGATGTGCCTACAGCAGTGCTCAGTTCTTTTGACGACAAGTCGATGGGAGCAGCCCTTCAGCGCCGTCTCTCCAAGACCAGCAGTTCCATACAGGCTGACACCAAGATGGTGCTCATCAAGGGTGAGGACACCAAAAGTCTTTCTGTTACTGAGTGGTTTGAGATAGCCAAAATCTATCTCAAAGGTGGCTACATAGCTGTAGAGAAACCTCATGATGCCCATATGGTACAGGTGATGGAGCAAGTGTCAGCAAAGTTGGAGCAGGCAACACATGAAATCCTTACAGAGGATGATGGCAGTGGGATTACTGTGAATATTATCCCACCAAATACACATTCCAGCAACTCCCTCAATGCAGAGGCTGAGCGCTTCAAGGTTCGTCTGGCTAATATTGATGCCCTGGCTTCCAGGTCTTCTACCTCTGAAAACCAGCCTGTGGCTGAGATGGTCATCTTCTCTTGCAGGGGTTATTATCAGTGTGCACCTTATGGCACCAAGACTGTTTCTTACACTATAACGAAGAATGACGGAACCAAGACCACCCAGACCCACACCATCACTCAGGAGTATAGCCTGCGCAACAGCGGTATGCTTGCCGATGGTGCAGCAAAGTGGATAAATACCAAGAGTGATGAGCAGGCGGTCACAAAGAGCAGCATCATCTCCAAGGCTGATGGCGGTGGTGCTATCAATGAGATTATGAGTGCCAGCGAGGAGGAAACCTATCAGGCAGACCTGTATTCAATGACATTTGATGACCAAAACGACAAAAGCAAGATGTTTTGGGATTGTAAGCCAGGTGCCTATACGGAGATATACCGTATATGGGGTGTCAACAACACGGAGACCAATCGCGACTACTACTTTGTAGAGCAGAACGTGACAGTAGGCATGGGTGGCAAAAAAGACGGCGATGATCGCTTTGACCCTAACAAGACATTGTATCATGGCCCATACAAAGAAGATGAGTGGATAAATGCCAGTTATGAATTTTTTGTTGAAATTAATGGAAAGTTAGAACAATGTAAATATGACCATTTCTATGGTTCATGGTTTGACTACGGTGAATATAAGTTGGATATTTCAGGCAATGGCAATATTATGCTTCAAAATGCCCTTCCTGAGACAGACAACAACACCACCAGCGTATCTATAGCAGTAGGTGAGTCTTTCTCACAGACTTCCACCATTGGTGCCTCCGCTAGTTTCGGTTTTGTAGGTGAGAACCCCTCTTTTTCCATCAGCGGCAGTAAATCACGCGGATGGACGAAGGGCAACAGTTATACCATGACGACCACCACAAACTCCAAGGAACTGAAGTGTGTGAAGAATACCAACGGCACACAGGTGCAGTGGTACTATAGTTGCGGCACAGACATGATGGCTGGTGGCGGCAACAAGCATCCTCTGGCACCTGATGCCCTCACTAATGACGTAAATATTAAAAACCAGGTCTGCTGGTCGGTAGATAATCCTACTGGAGCCTACACCGTCAATGTCGAGCATAGCAGGACAACAGCATGGCTGTCAAATAGGGGTGGCGACGACAAGACAATAGGCACCTGTGAGGAAGATAAGAACACGGAACACACCTATCAGTTCACCATGCTCGTCCCTAACCGCGCCAAGCAGACATGGTATATGGATGTCACCTTCCAAGAGATTGATGACCCAAAATATGCTGGTGTGAAGACTCAACTCACCGATGCCCTGGCAAAGCAATTCCCTGACATCTATCAGACATCAATGGAATTGGCAGACAAGACACCAGAGAGCGAGAACACCATCAAAGGCATAGTGGATGCTTCAAGGAAGATGTTTATGAACCCTAACGCCATGCAGACGTTGAAGGAGTATGGAAGGACATATCAGCTGTCAGAGTACACCATCAAGTGGTACAACAACTTGGTGGATGATGATGGCGATCCTATTCACGGAACGTATACAATGCCTGTGCATGTGAAGTAACGGTTAAAGGTTAATGGTTAAAGATTAACGGTTAAAGAATATGATAAAGAAATTATTTTTCGCTGCTGTGCTCCTTGTGTGTGTACAGGCAGCAATGGCAGAGAATGTGCTCTATGCACAGGTAGAGGGCACTAATATGACACTGAAGTATGGCGAGAAGCCTACCGATTCAGGTAGCATCAAAAACTATCAATTCGACAGCACGGCAGGATGGAATGGTACTTTCTACGGAACCATCACCACTGCAACAGTTGACGCCAGCTGTGCCAATTTTAATGGCAATAGCACGAGAGCCCTCTTCAATGGGTTCTCAAAACTTACTGCTATAGATGATATTGGCAACCTCAACACCGCTAATGTTGAGGATATGAACAATATGTTCGCCAACTGTTCATTACTGACAACTCTCGACTTGCGTTCGATGAATACTGCGAAGGTGACCAACATGGCTATGATGTTCTACCACTGTTCAGGTCTCACATCGCTTCGGGTCAGCAAATTTAATACAGCAAATGTGACAAATATGAACCAGATGTTTGACGGCTGTTCTTCACTTACCCTACTCAACCTCTCCGAATGGAACACCGCAAAGGTGAAATCTATGACAAGTATGTTTGATGGATGCTCTAAACTTGTCACTATTTATGTTGATTCAGGATGGAACACAGATGCAGTAACTGCCAGTGAATTTATGTTCTTAGACTGCACTAGTATAAAAGGTAGTGACGGCACGACATATGACCCTTCCAAATTGGATAAGACATATGCCCGCATAGGCGATGGCGGTGAGAACAAAGGATATATGAATGTTGGAATGCTGAAAACAAACCTTGCTGCAGGCAGACGGTGGGTTACCTGGTACAACATTTACACATACGTCATTGATGAAGATGAAGATGCTGATGCTTATGCAGCAGAATATGATGCACAAAACTCACGTCTGATACTGCATAAGATAGGCAATGGCAAAGTCATTCCCGAAGAAAATGCTGTCATCATCGTTGCAGGCAAGGACAATGAATATATCATAATGAATGAAGACAAAGACGCACATGCAGATATGCCTACAAACCACCTGTCGACCCGCAAACATCTTGATGATAATTGGTATGGAATCGATGGCGATATCTATGTGATGGGAATGGTAAATGGCAATTTTGGCTTCCACAAATTTGATAAAACCAAAGAAATGCCGTACTACAAGGCATATCTGCAAATACCATCAGGCAGCAGTGTTTCTGCTATCAGCCTTGCGTTCAGCGAGGAAGTGACAGGCATTAAGGAAGTATATGTGGACGAAGGACAGGCTGCAAGGAACAAGGTGCTAGGCGATGACAGTTGGTACACCCTTAACGGCATGCGCCTCAATGGCAAACCCAACTCACCTGGCCTATATATATATAATGGTAAGAAGACAATCATAGAATAAGGGGAGAACACAGACAATGAAAAAGATATATTTAAAGCCAGAAATAAAAATCGTTGACATCAAGCCAACAACACTCCTTGACGGTAGTGGAGACACGACCATTCCTGTATATACCGAATCGGAGGACGAAATCAACAATCCTGAGGAGGTTTGGTAACCCCTCTACCCTATCACTACTCACACACAAAATCGCGAGGATTTTAACATTTCACGGTTTTCTATAGCGCTAAGGGCATTGCCTCCGTATGTAAAAGCAATGCTTTTAGCGCTAAAAGTAATGCTTTTATACCATAAAAGTAATGCTTTTACCTATTAAAAGCAGCGCCTTTGCAACGCGCTAATTATCAAGTGTTTACAAAGCGCATTCCAAGCCCTTCAGTCTCTTCATTTTTGCACATTTCCGCTCTTTTGTGCAGGGTAGTTTTTAACATTTCGGACATCTAGACATTTAGACATTTAGACAATAAGCATGTGACGAGTATGCTGAGAGGGGGTACAGACTATGGGTAATATATATTATTATAAATTATATAATAATATATATTAAAATATGTTAATAACATATTGCCACTTTATAGCCTTATTATTTAGCAATGTGTCAGTTGGGTGAACATTGCAGTATGTGAAACTACCTTATTGTCTAAATGTCTAAATGTCTATTTGTCTGATAACACAAAAAGTGCGCTAAGCCAGATGTAGGTGACAATAGGTAATGTCCCTTTACTACAAAGAAAATAGGCACTGCCCTGAAAAGGGGTGGTGCCTATTGTGTACTTGAAGGTTAAATCCACATGGGGTTAGAAAACGTCCTCTGGATTATCGATTGTCGGGTCTTCAGGCTCTGTATTTACGGGGAGACTGTCATCGCCGAGCAGCTTTGGCAAAACAATACTTACGGCTTTTATTTCTGGCTTCAGATATATCTTTTTCATAACGTGAGTATTCTTACTTTACTATTATTCTCTTACCATTATTTATATATATGCCAGGGGCATTAGGTTTGCCCTGAAGCCTCATGCCGTTAAGGGTGTACCAGATGTCATTACCTTGTATATTGTCCCTTGTACCTTGTACTTCTTCTATGGCTGTGACAGCATCGTTGAAGGAGATAGTGATAGCGTTAGAGGCTGGTGGGGGTAATGGCAGATACAGGAATGCCCTGTGGGCAGGGAAGGTCTCTGCTGTGTACCTGTGGAAGCCGAAGCCTTTACTCGTCACACCCATCACATATATCTCGCCTGAGCCATACGGCGCACCTGCACTCTGGCTCAGAATGTTTTTGAGGTTCTGTACGGGATAGTCTAAGTTTGAACCGTTCAGGTCGTTATCACTTATCGTCTTAGTTTCTGTGGTGACAAACATCTTGGCATATTCATTGTTTGCTACATCACTGCCCATGATTATGACAGCCGTTTCCTTGGGTATAATCTTGCCTTCATTCTTCAGTATCAGGCGCGAATTGGTTGCATCATACTTTGCCGAGTAAACCTTAAGGTCGTTGAAGTCATAGAGCTGATAGGAGTTCTGGTCGTCATAGAATGTCATCCATCGCCTGCCTTCAACCGCCTGAGTCTTCAGTCCGTTGCTGAGATAGCCGCCATCGCCCACTTTGGCGTATGTAGCGCTGGTGTTGGCAGAGTTGTATGTAGTGCCGTCTGCTCCTACTATAGCACTGCAGCCTTGAAACATCTGTCCGCTACCAGTCACTGCTGCGGTGCTCCACTTAGAACCTACCCAGATGGTCTGCAGCTGAGTGCAACCATCAAACATGCTGACCATGCTCTCTACTTTTGAGGTGTTGAACGAACTGATGTCTATCTTCTTCAAGCCTGCACAGCCCTGGAACATCTGTGTCATCTTCGTTACGTTGCTGGTGTTCCAGCCACTGAGGTCTATAGCGCCCAGCTTGCTACAACCTTCAAACATGCCTATCATGCTCGTTACCTTCGACATATCCCAAGCATGATGCTGTTCATTATACGGAATGCTTAACGATGCCAGCGACGAACAGTTGTAGAACATATAGTCCATCTTCTCCACGTTTGCAGTGCACAGGTTTTCTGGAGAAGCTATCCCTTTCAGCGCTGTGCACCCCCAGAAGAGGGCTTTGAGCTCTGTGCCGTCAAAGTCCTGACACGAAGCATCGATGGTGCAGTTTTGGACTGTCTCGCAGAAGGATGAGTTCCAGTTGTTTCCTCCATCGTAAACGTATCTGCTGTAGCCTGATGGCGGGGTGCCGTCAGGATTACAGAACACTAAGGTCATTGACTTCGTATCAGATGCCACATAGGCGCAGAGTTTCTTAGTACCAGCATCAGCCATAGCCACCTCTACCCCCATCATGAGCATTATAGCAAGAAGCCATCCCTTGGCAAGGGATGGCGAGAATGTTATCGTTTTCATGTTATTACTCTTCTCTTGCCTTAACTGTCACTTCATATTTACTATGTTTGCCGTCGATGGTGTACCACTTGATAGTATATTGAGAGATGCCGAGGTCGAGGGCATACTCACGCATTGTCTGACCGCCATCGGTGTTGTGGAGCACATTATCAGCCTGGTTTACCAATATCTTGATGGTGTTCTCGCTCTCCTCTGTGCGGTCGGCAATTTTTACCTCAGTCTGATACAGGCTTGGGAACTGTTCCTTCATGTATTGGGTGAGCTCTCCTTTTATACGGTTATAACCCTCCTGACCTATCTCGGGGAAGGTTATGTCCATGTGCCATGTCTGCTCGGCACGGTTAGGGATGATGAGCTCATATTTACTATTCTCTGAATCTGGCGACCAATCTTGACGACATTTATATTTATGGCCGTCTTTGTCGGAATATAAGCACCTCGTCCATGAGTCGCTTGTGACCTCAAGTGTGTATGCTCCTTCTGGATTTTCTACAGACCAGCATGCCTGGTTGTCAACGTTCACGTCAGTGGTGGCAGCCGCTGAAGCCATCATATGCTTATCGTCATAATCATAAGAACTGTAGATCTTCTGGCTGTTCTCATAGAACCACTTAACCTTATTATTATCAGTGTTCTTCTCCACCGTTATCTCTTTGGCATTGGTGGTAGAGGTCATGGTATAGGTGGTGCCGTCAGTCCATCCGTGAGAGTAGTTGGCGCTACCTGTAAGATTCCAACCTGAAAAGCCTAAGGAGCATCCGATGGTGTTGGTCTGAGTGTGAGTCTCGCCCACAGCTATAGATGTGCTGGTGTTATTGTTGTCTGTCGTAGGCAGTGCATCCTCCAGCCTTATGGTGCCTGAACCAACGAGGTTCAATGTGTAGGTGCCACGCTCCCACCATGCACCATAGTATGCTTTGTAATGCTTGCCATTATAGTCGTAATCCGCTTTTATCCATTCCTTTTCTTTGTAAGGACCTGCATAAAGGGTCTTGTTGACGTCAAAGCGGTCATCGCCCTCTTGCTCGCCTCCAATGGCTGACAGCGCAGATTGCTCTACGAAGTAATAGTCCTTGTTGGTTGTCATATTGTGGCTGCCCCACACGCGGATGACTTCAGTAAAGGCGTTAGGCTTTTCGCGACAGTTTCCATTCCAATCTTGAGCACACAGGTGGTTCTTATAGTAATGCTCTTCGCTGGCGCTCATCAGTTCGTTGATAGAACCCTGACCGTCAGCCTTAGAGAGGAGTCTGCTCTTAGAAACGGCTGTTCTGTTGCCTTGATAGTTTAACCACTCGGCAACTCCGTCGGCAAGCAAGCCACTGTTGAGTTTAGTATAGTCAGGATTAGATATCTTATCTTCTTCTACCTCTTCTCCATCTTTATCTGAGTGTGAGGAACGGACCACTGCGCCCTGATAAGGGTCGCACTGGTAAAAGCCCATAGGAGAGAAGACGACCATCTCGGCAACTGCCTCGCTGCTGGCATTAGCTCGTGAGCCAGCTATCGTAGCGATGTTGACAATTCGGGCGCCCATACGTTCAGCATCAATGTTGATAGAGTTGCTGGACACCTGCTCAGGTGGAGTGATTGTAATGTGTCCGCTCTCTTTCAACACATCGTGAGAAGCCTGCTCTAATTTTTCAGACAACTGCTTAGCCACCTCAACGAGATGGGCATTATGAGGCTTTTCTACTGCTATGTAGCCACCCTTGAGGTACATCCTTGCTGCCTCAATCCACTCAGTCAGAGGGCGACCCTTGATGTCCTCGCCCTTGATGAGCACCATCTTGGTGTCACCCTGTATGGAGTTAGTGGTGTTAGGGAGACGGCGCACGAGGGCTGCTCCCATCGACTTGTCATCAAAGGTACTCAGCACAGCAGTGGGCACATTGGCAGTCACCCTGGTTTGCAACTTGTCGACGTTAGGGTCAACAACAACGTTGGTGGGGATTATAGTGGTATCATTATTTGCTAGGTCGTCGTCAGTACAGCTGTAGGTAGTGAATAGAGCAACACTGCCAAGGACTATTGCCACCCAAGAATTTAGGATAGTCTTTTTCATAATAATTTGTGTTTTAGTTACATATAGGTTCATAATCTCCTTATTGCCGATAGTCTATCAGACATATCTCACGCTGCAAATTTACGCCTTTTTATTTAAACTTGCAAATAATGATAAGAAGAAAGTGACAAAATGACCAAAAAAAGTAACAAAATGACCCCAAAAAAGCACCGCCCTAATCCAGGGCAGTGCCTATTGTGTTGTTATCGTTATCGTAGTGGCTTTAGCCACGTATCGTAGCGAAGCGTATCGTAGCACCATAGGTGCGTATCGTAGGCGCTTGCGCCGTATCGTTTAAAAATCTATATCGAGACCAGCTGCGAAGACGCGGTTGCGACGGGTGAACTGGTTGTTGGAACCTGCTGCATCGCGATAGTCGGCTGCCTGGTTGTAGTCGCGGTAGTTAGTCTGGAAGTAACCTACGTTGACAGCCATCTTGTCGTTGATTTTATACTTGACACCAGTGCCGAAGCTCCATGAGTTGGTGACGAAAGAGATGTCGCTCATATACTCATCGGTGTTGCCGTAGTTAGTGGTCTGAATACCACCTGAGACAGTCCAGCGCTTGTCCTTGCCGAAGTCGTACTCTGCACCAACGAGCCACTCGTTAGTACCGTGTGAGAGCATCTGGTTCTTGTCGTCGTGACGGTTGCCGTTGGCATCGAAGTAGGTCTTCCTTGCCTGACGGTCGTAGAAGTGGTGGTAGCCAACATCGAAGCGCAGACCCTTGAGAGGCTCAACCTCAAGACCGAGGGTGAGCAGGGCTGGAGTGTCTTCGCGCACGCTGGTGCCATCGACAAACTGGTTGACTGCTGAGAAGAGTCCTGCCTCCTTGACGGTAGAGCTGTTGGTCATGTTCATCTTGGTGCGGAACTCATACTTGAAGGCGAAGTTTACCCACTGATACTTCACGTCAAGACCTATGATAGGACATACGCCGAAGCCGTTCTGGTCGCTCTGCAGATATACACCATTATAATACTTAGCGAGCTGACCTGACTGCTGTGAGAGTACTTCGCCAGCCTTGGTGACTGCCAGCACGGCTTCTGTCTTGCCTGCCATAGCAGCCTCTACACCTGCCTGGTAGATGGAGTTGCTGATGTTGTTGATGTAAGAGGCGAGAGGCTGTGCACCGTCAGTGGTATGCACCTTAATATCCTTTATCTCTGCCTTGTAGCTTGCCATACCATAGAGGAAACGCACGCCTGCATAGCCGCTGACCTTGATGTTCTCTTTATCAACTATCTTATAGGCTGCACCAATGGTACCACCAAAGTAATACTGCTTACCCTCCATGAAGCCATTGCTGCTGTAGCCTGTAGATACAGGTGCCTTGGCATGAAGTCCGTAAGCACTGAAGAGGTTGTTGAGATTATTAGCTACTGGTGAGAGCATACCAATCCACACACGACCTATGGCTGCATCGAATGAGCCCAGACCGCTGTCGAAGGTACACTTACCACCACCACCTGAAACGGCTCCTGATGCCTGGAAAGAGAACTTCTTCCAGTTGTAAGCCAACTGTACTGACGGCAGGAATGGCGCTGTTGCTACACCACGGTAGTGCTTGGTATCGCTGCCGCCATTGCTGGCATCTTTTGCGAATATAGGATTCTGGGTCTCAGCAATACGACGCTGCCAGGCAAGCTGCCAGTTGAGCGACATGTGCCAGCCTTCAGGCATGAGAGCCACACCAGCAGGGTTAGAATACACACCATCGATGCCTATGGCACCGTCACGCGCTGGGTTACGAATGAATGCTGCATTCTGGTTGGTGTTAGTCATCATGCCACCTGCGTGAGAATCAAGAATGAGGATTGAAGAATTAAGAATTGTTGTTGCTATAAGCAAAAAAACCTTTTTCATTGCTCTAAAAAATATTATTTGTTTATCTTTACACTTGCTATCCTGAATGTACGTTTTTTGCACATTTTTGATTTCGGTGTGCAAAATTACTACAACTTATACTATATGCGTATATTTTGTTCTATTTTTCCCTATTGCATTAACCTTCGTTAACACTCCAAAGGGTTTGTTATGTATTTCAAACCTATTTTATCAAATTTTATTAGTACCTTTGCACTTATGAACATGAAACGCCTTTTTATATACACCATGGCACTGCTCATGCTCAGCATGACTGCTGCGGCTCAAGAGAACCAGACGAAACAGAAGCGCAAACTGCCCAAACTGATACAGTGGGTGAAGGACTACATGGACTACTCCACCGTGAAGGGCATAGACTCTGCATACATCGATGTGCCTGAGAAGGAATGGACTGCCGAACTGACCACAACGGTGAACCATGCCTCGCTGAAACTGGAGACGGACTGGAACTTTGCAGGACTGGAGGGACTGCTGACTGCCAAGACGAGCAACAATGCCGCCACATCGCTGGGTGCAGCGATAGCCTACAGAAGCTACGGCATAGGATACTCCAAGATACTGAACGGCGAGGGTTCGATATTCTCGCTGAGCTTCAGCGGCTCTAACTACGCCATAAACGGCAGCATAACCAACTACAGCAGTGATATGCCAACCGTATCGTTCAAGGGCAAGTTTGAAGACGAGGCGATGGACGAGACTACCTCGGCAAAGATTGACGAGCCGATAAACGTGAGAACGATGTTCATAGACGGCTATTACATATTTAATAGTAAGAGGTTCTCATACCTGGCTGCATACACTCCGTCGCTCATACAGAGACGCTCGGCAGGTTCGCTGATAGCTGGAGCTATGTACTTCCACGCCAGAACCAACTACGAATCGTCGAACAACGTGGCGATGCTGTTCGTGATGCAGGGTGTGGGCAAGATAAAGGTGGACCAGGCAAGCATAGGTGTGGGCTATGCATACAACTGGGTGCCAGCGCGCGGATTGGTGATAAACATCATGGCGATGCCTATGCTGACACTATACAACAGAACCAAACTGTACAGATACGAGTTTGAATACAAAGGCGATGTACCAATAGAGGAACAGGAATCGCTCGACCCAGACGACTTCATAGTGGTGGGCGACGGCGATGTGACCAAGACACCTAATAAGGTGAGGGTGAACTTTGACGGACGCATAGCAGCGGTGTATAACTGGAAAAACTGGTTTGTGCGCACCTACGGACAGTTTAACACCTTCAAGTTCGGACACGAGAACACCTCTGGCCGCTTCTCTAACTGGTCGGTATATGCTTCAATAGGAAGGAGGTTTTGACAGTTCATAGTTCATAGTTATGAGAGCAGTAATACAACGAGTTAACAAGGCATCAGTAAGTATCGTAAACGACGACGGAACATCCTACCTCAAGTCAGAGATAGGGCAAGGCTACCTCGTGCTGCTGGGCTGTGCCAATGACGACACTCAGCAGGACATAGACTGGCTGTCGAGAAAGATAACAGGTCTGAGAGTGTTTGACGACGAACAGGGAGTGATGAACAAGAGCATCATGGACGTAGGGGGCGACATCATAGTGGTGTCGCAATTCACCCTATGGGCAAGCTACAAGAAGGGCAACCGACCGAGTTACCTCAGGGCTGGCAGCCACGACATCACCGTACCGCTCTATGAGGCTTTCGTCAAGAAACTGTCAGAAGACCTTGGCAAGCTCGTAGGAACTGGCGAGTTTGGTGCCTACATGAAGGTGGCATTAGAGAACGACGGACCAGTAACGATATGTATGGACTCGAAAAATCCTGAGTAAAAAGACTCCCCCCCAACCCCTCTCTTGCCACTTCGTTAGAGAGGGGAGGTATATGAAAAGTCTTACTAAAATATAATGGTTGCTACTGTTTGGTAGCAACCATTTTCTGTAATATAGGAAAACAACAATTCTGTTGTAATTGCTCCCCTCTCTCCAAGAGAGGGGCTGGGGGTGAGTCTTACCTGATATCTATCACAGGAATGTTGTCCTTATCGTTGTAGTAGAGGTTCTCACCTGCCATACCCCAGATGAAGGTATAGTAGTAAGTGCCTGCTGCAGCGTGGATAGACCACTCAGGTGACATGATAGCCTGCTCGTTGTGAAGCCATACGTTGCGAGACTCCTGAGGCTGACCCATCACGTGAGAGATGGTCTGACCCTCTGGCAGGTTGAAGTAATAGTAAGCCTCGATACGACGACCGTGAGTGTGAGGTGGCATAGTGTTCCACACAGCACCTGGGTTGAGCTGGGTGAGACCAAGCTGGAGCTGGCAAGGACCTTCCTCGAGCACATCGTTGACGATGAGCTTGTAAACGGTACGGTTGTTAGCCTCTTCCACTGTGCCTACTGGTCCCCAAACAGCTGCCTTGAGCGAACCCTTACGTCCGTCGAGGGTAATCCACTGGGTCTTGTAGTGCTGGTGAGCGGTGGCTGAGTTGAGGTAGAACTTAGCAGGGTTCTTTGGGTCTTTAGAACGGAACTCAACGCTCTTGTTCACGTCTTTGTCCTTACCTATGTGACCACGACCAATGTAGAGAGCCTCCTTTGGAGAGAGGGCATACTCCTTGCCGTCAACGATTACCACACCATCGCCAAGACCGCAGTTTACAATACCTATCTCACGATTGTAAAGGAAATACTTCTCCTTGATGCTCTTGTCAACATCGAGACCGAGCTCCCAGAAGTTCTCGAGCTTCAAGGTCTTGGTGACAGGCATTGCACCACCAAAGATGAAACGGTCGTAGTGTGAGTAGGTAAGAAGGATAGAGTCTGCCTCCATCACCTTCTCCATCACGAAACGCTCACGCAGTTTCTTGGTGTCATAATGCTTAACATCACATGGATGGCAAGCTGTCTGGAACTTTACGTGCTGAGCGCCTACATAGCGGTCGGCCTCCTGAGCGCTGGCTGTAAGAGATACTGCCAGCATAGCGATTGCAAAAATCTTTTTCATATTCTTTTTATTTTTGGGGAGTTAAGGGGTATTAAGGGGGAGTTAAGGGGTGTTAAGGGGGAGTTAAGGGGTGTTAGATGGACATTACTGTTGAGGCGCTCAGGTATTGTCTTTAACTCCTTAGCGAGCTCTGCGAGCGTTAACTCCTTTAACTCCTCTTAACTCCTAAATTTTTACTTCTTGTTAATTCTCATTCTGTTCCAAACCACGAGACCGAGGGTAAGGATAGTGAGGATGCCTGCACCAATGTAAGAGATGTACTTAACGCAAGCATAGATGAGCATAGAGAGTGGGCTTGAAGCAAAGTCGAGCGCACCTGCCTGGAAACCTGCTGGCACCTGAACGGTCTTATCGTCTGGGTGTATCTGTGCCACGGTGTGAGCAGCACTGGTGAAGTCGCCTGCCATCCATGTTACGAAATACAGACCGATAGCCATCATAACCAGACCCACGATGAATGAGCGGAGCACATTGCCGTTGGTGTAAGGCAGTATCATTACGAATACATAGAACATGCCTGCAAGAGAAGCGAGTGGCAGGAACTGGTTGCCTGGCAATACCACAGCAAGAATGAGGGTTACAGGGATGAGGAGCAGTGAAACCACGAGAGTGGTAGGATGTCCGATAACGAGTGCTGGTGACATACCGATGTAGAGTTCCTTGTCCTCACCAAACTTCTTGGCGATGAGTTCCTTGGTAGCCTCAGCGATTGGCTTCAGACCCTCGATGAAGAGTGAGGTGATACGTGGGATGAGCTCCATCACAGCACCCATCTTGATACCTATCTGAAGGGTCTTAGGAATATTGGCTACTATCTCGTCCCAATCACGGCAAGCCAAGCAGCCGATGATGATGCCAATGAGCACACCAAGGAAGAGTGGTTCGCCAAAGAGACCGAACTTCTTCTTCATGCCCTCAGAGTCGATGTGTACCTTGTTGATGCCAGGGATGTAGTCGAGCACCTTGTTGATTACCACAGCGAAAGGCATGAAGCCCTGACAGAATGGCTGTGGAATAGAGATGCCGTCCATGCCTGGATAGAACTTCTGGAATTTCTTAGCTGTGACATCAGCCAGCACGAGGGTGATGATGTAGCAAACGATAGCAGCGAAGAAGCCCCATGCTATAGAATTAGTCATGAAGTAGCACACAGCGCCGATGAAGGCGAAGTGCCAGTAGTTCCACAGGTCGATGTTGACTGTGCGAGTGCAGCCAAGCAACAGGAGCACAAGGTTAACACCAAGGCAGACAGGGATGATGAACGAACCCACGAGGGTGTTGTAAGCCACTGAGGCAGCAGCAGGCCAACCCATGTCGAACACCTGAAGCTCAAGACCATAAATCTCTACCACCTTAGAAAGGGCTGGAGACATAGTGTCAACGAGCAGAGCAGTAATAATACTAAGGCCTACGAAACCTACGCCCACGAAGAGACCAGATTTGAGAGCCTTTGAGAAGTTAATGCCGATACAAACACCAAGGATGGTGAAGATGATTGGCATCATGACAGCGGCACCAAGGCCGATGATGTAAGAAAATACAGCTTCCATGTTTTTGTTATAATTGATAATTGATAGTTGACAATTGATAGTTTTCGAGCAAGCTCGGAGCCTAATTACTAATTTGAACCACCGCAGGTGATGCAAGCTCCTTCTTCCACTCGTCGAGGAAAGAGAACCATGCCTTGGAATCCTTGAAGCCAAAGCTCTCGAAATCGCAAGTGGCAGCAAACCAGTAGTTGAGGTGGTCAGTATCAGTGCCCACGATATCTATGAGTGCCTGGTTAGGCATGTTGAGTTTGCCATTCTTCTCGTTGAAGGTGCCTATCTGCTCCTTGTCCATATCAGAGAAACGGGTCTCGCTCTTATAGTATCTCTCTGGAATATTCACGGCAAGTCCTACGGTATGCTGCTCATAGACCTTAGGGTTGTTGCCAGCCCAGGCATTACCCCAGCAGCCACGCAATCCCTTGCAGTCGGAATGCTCCTCAGCCCCTTTTGGGTCGGCTATATCCACCGTGCCAATGGCAAGTGGCAGTCCCTCAACAGGGTGAGAGAACTTAACATCTACCTGCACATCACGATGCCCTGCATAGAGGGTGTAGGTGGTCACCACATCAACTGGTTTGCAGAAAGATACTGGTTGCCAAGCACGATTGGTAAGACGCAACACAGTGCGAACAGCACCTGCTGCCACTACCTCCATCGTGGTATTGCGCACGTTCTCATACATTATTGTCCGACCCTTCTTGGCATCCCAAGCATGCATGGTGCCACAACCTGGAGTAGAGCCTGTCCACAATACATCGTCACCTGCACCTGCTGCCTTCTGCTCTGCTGTAGGATAGAAGGCTGTTTCGGCTATGTCAGCCTTGAGTTGCTGATGACCGTAATAGTCGATAGACTGACGATGGTCGCAATAAGCACGGAAGCCCACCATATCGTTCTCCATCACGGCTCCGTGAGGGAAGATATACTGGTAAGGATTGCTCCCCTTAGGGAATGTGACAGCGTTTATCGGCATGTGCTTCTGATTCTTGGCAGCTCTATCGCGAATAGCAATAGCACCATAGCACACAGCAGGATACTCACGAGGTGCCCCCTCATCAGAGAGCACCACATCGAACACCTGCTGCTCCTGCTTCTTCATATCAGTTACGAAAGATAGCTCATCAAATAGTCCGTCATCATCGAGGTCGTCGAGCTGACAAGGAACCTCCTTGCCATCGAGCTTGACGAGGGCAGACTGAGTGGTGCCATCGAGCTTCACCACTACTGGCACAGCCTTGCGAGCCTTGCCGTAAGTGTTAGTTACATTTACCTTTACGGTCTTCTCTGCTGCTACAGCAAAGGCTGTTGTCAGCAAAACTGCAATTATAGTTAAAAACTTCTTCATATATTCATTCAGGTTTTCGTTTTAGCTATCTATATTATTCTTCATTCTTAATTTCCAAGAGCGGTTTCATGACAAAATCCCGTTCCTTCATCAGCGGATGAGGAATGACGAGATCGGGCTCGTTTACCTTCAAATCGTCATAGAGCAGAATGTCGATATCCACGATTCTATCGTGATATTTGCCATCTGTGCTCTTGTTGGTGCGCCCCATTTCACGCTCTATCTGTTGCGTCGTTTGGAGCAACTGACGAGGAAAAAGTGCGGTTTCAACGCAAATTACGGAGTTGAGGAAGGAGTTCTCTGATTCAAATCCCCATGGTTCCGTATTATATAAGGTGGAGCGTTTCACTATCTCTCCTACCCTATCCCTTATCAGTTCGTAGGCTCTAAGGATATTGCCCTCCTTATCACCCAAGTTTGTTCCTATGCCAAGATACACCTTATGCATCCTTGAACTATTGAACTATTGAACTCTTGAACCCTTGAACTCTTGAACCTTTTGAACCTATCAATCGTTCACTATCAGCATCACATCGCCAAAGCAACCAAAGCTATATCCTGCCTTCAGAGCCTGCTTGTAGGCTTCCATCACGAGGTCGTAGCCACCAAAGGCGCAGGTTGCCATCATCATGGTTGACTTAGGATGATAGAGGTTTACGATACAAGAGTCGGCCAGTCCGTAGTTGTATGGTGGGAAGATGAAGTTGTTTGTCCATCCGTCGTAAGCCTTGATATAGCCATCAGTACCCACTACGGTTTCTGTAGCCTTGAGCACACTGGCTCCTACGCAACAGATGTGATGACCAGCCTTCTTGGCACTATTGACGATGTTGCAAGTCTCTTCTGAAACGTGCATCTCCTCAGAATCCATCTTGTGCTTGCTAAGGTCCTCCACCTCGATAGGATGGAAGTTACCCAGTCCGCAATGCAGAGTGATAAAGGCTGTCTTTATGCCATGAATGTCGAGACGCTTCATCATCTGACGAGTGAAATGCAGACCAGTAGAAGGAGCTGTAACAGCACCCTCCTCAGTAGCAAAGACGGTCTGGAAATCCTCGAAATCTTCGTCTGTCACAGGACGGTCCAGTTGTCCGTCCTTACCCTTATGGTCGATGATATAGCGTGGCAGAGGTGCTTCGCCGAGTGCAAAGATGGACTTCTTGAATTCCTCATGTGAGCAGTCGTAGAGGAAGCGCAGGGTGCGACCACGAGAGGTGGTATTATCTATCACCTCAGCCACGAGAGTGCCCTCCTGATTGAAGAAGAGCTTGTTGCCGATACGTATCTTACGGGCTGGCTCCACGAGCACATCCCACAGGCGCATCTCCTGATTCAACTCACGCAGCAGGAACACCTCTATCTTGGCGTCTGTCTTTTCCTTGGTACCATAGAGACGTGCAGGGAATACCTTCGTGTTGTTAAACACAAACATATCGTTTTCGCCGAAATAATCGAAGATATCAAGCAGTGTGAGGGGCTGTTTCTTACCATCCTCATCCTTGATAGCCTTACCCTTGGCGTCTGATTTGTAAAGGCTTATCTTCTGTGACTTCTTATGCACAACAACCATGCGGCACTCATCAGGGCGCTTGAGCGAGAATGTGGTCTCCTCGCCTTTGTCATTGGTCACTGTACGTTCTATGCTGTGTGGATATAATGCCACCTGAGCACTTGGAAGGTTGAAATCAAACTGAGATAGTTTCATTTAGTATATTGAAAGTTGAAAATTGAATATTGAAAGTTTCTTGTCCCTTTGTACCTTGTCACTTGTCACTTTGTACTTACTCCATCAAGCCACTCTTGGAAGTCGTCGAGTTTTATGCAGTCTTCGATGCGAACATCGCCCAAACGAGTGCGACAGAGCTGAGTGAGATATGCCCCACTATCCAAGGCTCTACCAATGTCGCGAGCCAGGGCACGGATATAGGTGCCCTTGCCACATTCCACCCTTATCTGAGCCTGCATCTTCTCTGAATCAAACCACAGGAGTTCTATATCATCTATGTGAACAGGCTTAGCATCGAGTTTTACATCCTCGCCTCGCCTCCTCAGCTCATAGGCTCTGTCGCCATTCTTCTTCACGGCACTATAGGTGGGAGGCACCTGCATTATGTCGCCCTTAAACTGTTCCAGCACAGCCTTTATTCTCTCCTCTGTTATATGCTCAGTGGGAAAAGTGGCATTGACTGGATGCTCCATATCGTAACTGGGCGTGGTGGCACCAAACTGCAGGGTGGCTGTATATTCCTTGGAGTGATACTGCAAGGTGGGTATCATCTTGGTACACTTACCTGTGCAGAGTATCAGCACCCCAGTGGCAAGGGGGTCGAGAGTGCCCGCATGGCCAGTCTTTACACGCTTAACACCCACAGCCTTAGAGATGCGAGTGCGAACGAATGCCAGTGCACCAAAGCTGGACATGCCATAAGGCTTGTTGATATGTAGTATCTCGCCTTCTACGAAGTTCATCAGTCAACCATTGCCAGTGAATGTCCTGTCAGCAGCAGTGCTATGATGATGCTGCCAACGATGATGCGATAGATGCCGAATGCCTTAAAACCATATTTGGAAAGGAAAGCGACAAACCACTTCATAGCCAGCAGAGCCACGATGAATGCCACACCACAGCCTAAGAGCAGCATAGCGATATTATGGCTGGTAGCCCATGAGGCATCTTCCTTCAGCAGGTCGAGCAAATCGAGCAGAGTGGCTCCCGCCATAGTAGGTACGGCAAGGAAGAATGAGAATTCCGCTGCACGCTTGCGAGTGAGTCCCTGAGCCATACCACCCACGATGGTAGCCATAGAGCGTGACACACCTGGGATAACAGATATACACTGATACAGACCTATCTTGAAGGCACGCTTCTCGTTTACCTTATTATTCTCGTCTATGCCCTTGTTGAGCAACTTATCGCAGTAGAGCATGAACACACCACCCACTACGAGCATGATGGCAACCACCTCAACACTGTCGAGGAGCCAGTCGAGCACACCCGATTTCTTGGCGAGCAAGCCCACGACCACTGCTGGCACCACACCCACTATCAGCAACCAATAGAAAGAGAAGCGGTGCTTCAGACGCTGGAAAAGATTACTACCAGCTGGCGCAGGGGTGTTATCGAACTGGAAAAAGCGCTTCCAATAGAGGCAAACCACCGATAAAATGGCGCCAAACTGAATGATAAAGGTGAAGGCATGAACAAATGGGTCGCCCTGCTTGATGCCCAACAGATTCTGTGTGATAATCATGTGACCAGTAGAAGATACTGGGAGGAACTCAGTCAGTCCCTCCACGATAGCAATAATCACTGTCTCTAACCAATTCATTTGCTACCCTCCTTCTTCTTAGGTCTGTACATGATGCCAGCTATTACTGATACGAAGCCGACGAAACATACTACAGGCGCAACCTTGATGCGCATTGGCGAGAATATCTCAGCATCAAAATGTGTCGCGTCAGACGAAGCACCTGTCATCATTATAAAACCTATCACCACGATAAGCATACTGATGCCTATCATGATGAAGTTTATCTTACCAAAAGCGAAATTTTCCTTTTCCACGAACTATTAACTAAATCTTATAAAGTCTCTTTGTTGGCATTCTTAAGAAGTGGGTCACAGATACGAATGTGCACACCGTAGAGATGAGCAGTCCGAACAGCAACACAGCAGCACCAGTAATGGCAAGCACCTCCCATGTTACCACAGCGGTGATATCCTTCTCATAGGTGTAGAGTGCATACACACCACCAGCCAGCACCAAGTCGGCTATAATGCCTGCAACAAGTCCCTCGAGCACAGCAAGACCCAGGAACGGTCTTCTGATGAAGCCCCATGAGGCACCCACCAGTTTCATCGTGTTGATAGTGAAGCGGCGAGCGTAAATGCTCAGTTTCACCGTATTATTTATCAGTGAGAACGAAACAAGCGTAAGCAATACGGCGATAACCATCATCACCAGCATAACCTTCTGCAGATTGCGGTTAACGCTCTCCATCAGGTCCTTCTGGTAACTCACCTCAGCCACCTGTCTGTAACCCTTCAGGTCCTTAGCTATCCACCTCAGCGAGTCAGCATTGGCACAACTTGCCCTCAGGTGCAGCTCTGCAGAAGGCACGAAGGGGTTGCCACCAAGAAACTCCGATGGGTCAGTGCCCAATGCCGCTGTCTGCTCCTTCAGAGCCTGGTCGCGAGTGATATACTCCAGACTCAACACGTAAGGACGAGTTTGAATTCTGCGACATATTACTGCTGCATCGTGGTTTGACACATCCTCGCCGAACATTACCGTAACGGTGAGGTTCTCCTTTACATATCCCGTAAGGTTATGGGCTGTCAAACCGATAAATACCACCAGTCCTAACAATATGAGAACCAGCGATGTACTAATACACAGAGTCACGGCCTGAAGTCCGCGACCATTGTTATTCTTGCGTCTTTTCTTTATTGACATAAGTGCACTTTATACCAAATTCACATGCAAAGGTACAACAAAAAGAAGGCAAAAGCAACTTTTTAACTACGTTTAACAAAAAGGTGGGAAACCCCATAGGATTCCCCACCTTATATATTATATAAGCAATCTGTGCTTACTTGATGCGAGCACCAGCAGCAGTGAACTGCTTGCCATCCTTGATGATAACCACTTTATCACCAATGACGAAAGCACCCTCAGCAGCCTTTGCCTCTGGAGCAGCCTCAACAACCTCTACAGCTGTTTCCTGAGATACTATAGCTGGCTCACCGAAGCCACCCTTAGCGTTGGCAGCACGAACGGTGTAAACAGGCTCTGCAGTCACCTTGTTGCCCTCTTCTGCCTGCTCGTTTACGTTGTAAGTAGTCTCATTTGTCAGAGCAAGGAACTCGCCGTCCTTCTCGATGAGGTAAACACCAGCATCGCCGCCATTAGCAGGAGTGATAGTGATTACACCATCCTTAAGTGTTGCGGTAGGAGCATCAGCCTGTACTGTAGCAGCCTGTGCTTCAGCTGCCCACTCGCCGAGAACGTTCTCAATAGAGTAAGTTGTCAATGCACTTGCATCGAGAATTGTCTCAAGTTTTGTACCCTTCTTGGCGAAAGTAACAATGTTTGAGGAAGGAGTGATAACTTCTCCATTAGAATCCATTGTTCCATATTCACCTGCTACAGTATAATCTACATTGATACCACTTGGATTCCAACGTGTGCTGAGAAGCTTAGCACCATTATCCTTCAGGACAGTATTGAGATATACACACTTAGGGCCATCGCCGTCAGCACTCCAAGCACGACCTAGATTATAAGTTGTATTCGCATCCTCACACTCTACAACACAACCGTTCAACACATAGAGTTCAGAATTAGCTGTGATGGTTGCTGAAGAACGCTTAGCTACATACAATGTACATCCATTGAAGTAAACTTTACTGTCGCCGCAAAGATAGTCAACAGTACCCTGAAGGATTCCACCCTCAAAGTAATATGTAGCACCTACCTTATGAGAATAGTATGTATCCTGATAAGAACGAAGTTCTATATCCTTACAGATAGTCTTATCACCCTTATCATGAAGAGCTGTAGCACGACCATTAGCACCTGCATTGTAATAATCCAAACCATTCTTCAGTGTTACATTCTGGAGGTACAGACCTGTACCTGTGTTCAGGATCAAATCAGCAGAGCTCAAACCTTCCTTCTCTACAGGAGGAGCGTTCATGATGATTGTTTTTGCTGCATCCTCACCTATAATAGAGGTGTTGGTACCAGAAAGTGTGATACCTGTTGCCTCACCGAAATCGTAAATACCATTTGGAAGGAATATCTTTGTATTTGGTGTACTGTTAGCCTCATTGATTGCCATCATCAAGCCGCCTGCATCACCAGGTGCAACAATATAGTAATTAGTTGCTTCATCCTTCACTGGGAACTCTGTTACATTATACACAGTAACTTTATGAACGAAAGTCTGGGCTGCAAATGTAAGGGTAAGAGTAGTAGCCCCACCATCGTACTGGATTGCCTGGGCTGCACCATCACTTCCACTGGCAGCCTTTGCAGGAACATTCTCTGCAACCACTTTGCCATTTGCATCAGTAACTGTAAATGTTGTACCACTTCCATATTCGCACTCAGATACTACAACCTGAGCCTTACCTGCTACATCGATAGCTATAGTACCGTTGGCATTGATAGTCCAACCATGTTCATTGTAGTAAGAGCCATCTGTTATTGTGATAGTCTCGTGGTCTTCTGGATAGAAAATCTTCTGTGTCAAGTCGTATGTCTGAACTGAGCCTACAGAAACGCTCTCAATTGGTGTAACAAGAGCTGAAATTGTGGTATTGCCAGTCACTACGTCTGAAGCATTCACCTTTACCTTTGAGCCATAGACCCATCCACGGAACTTCTGTCCCTCAGGAATTACCAGATCACCCTCAGTATAAGGCACTTCACCTATAGGATCGCCCTCATAAACAGTCTTCTTGTCGAGTACCTTTCCATTCTGATCCTTATAAGTTATTGTAGCCTCCTGAACCTCTGTTGCCTCAGCCTTGAAGTATGGTAGGTACTGTATGTTGTCAAATGTCAAAGTCGTTGCAGCACCTACATAAAGATATGTTACGACGGATCCATCTACGTGATAACAATTTGTTGTCTTTGGATCAACAGTGCCAACTACTTCTTCAGTAGCATTCTTCACAGAGAATGTTCTGCTAGCATACTTACAACCACCGATGGTAAACTTTACAGTACCATCAACTGGAACAGTTATCGTCACATTTCTATAACCATGATCATCTGCCTCAGCATCATTTCCATTAAATGATACACCTGCAGGAAGTCCAGAACCAGTATATCCCTGCACCTTCAATTGATCGTTTGTAATCTCAAAGTCTGTGAAATCGCGAGGTATTGACTCTTTGAAGACAACCTTAGAGAGTACGCCCTCTGCACCAGTATTACGCTTAATATAAATACCAGTAACATCTGCAGGAATCTCTACATGAACGGCATTAGACTCTGTCACCTCATCTGTTGTCGCTATAAGGTCATCTTTCGTAGGTGCTTCGGCACCACCCGTAAATGTTGCTTTTCCACCTGAGATAGTACACTTGTACACATCAACACAGAATGCGCCATTGCCACTTCTTCTGCCAATTGTCAGTGAAAGTTTACCTGCTACAGCTGATTTTGCAAAGAATGCATAACCAGAAGAATTAAGTTTCACACCCTTCAAACCGTTGTTTGTACCAGCAGCGTCACTAACGCTTGACGCATAATACAGACCTTTGTCAGGACTACCTGATGGAGCTGTCTCCGAATAATCCCAAAGCAAATCATTGTCACCTGCATACATTGAGAGCGAAGCAATCAATGCCATACACAGCAACGACATTTTTTGTAATAGTTTCTTCATAAGATTAATTGTTTAGTTTAGTTATTTATCTTGTGTTAGTAAAAATATTTCGTTACAAAGTTACAACAAATTAAAGGTCTAAACAACTATAAGGTCTCTTTTTTAACTACGTTTAACAAATGCCACCACCTTTGCTCCAATACACAAAGAACGTATTTGCAGACACTATATCTTGTTCCAAAATTTTCAAAGCAAACTGGAACACACTGTCCGGAGGCTCCGAACACTTAGTACAGGGGCTCTGTACACTCTGTACGGAGGCTCTGTACACTCTGTCCAGAGCCTCTGGAACTTTTGGCCTCTATACCATACTACTTAAAAACTCGTCCTCAGACAAAAGAAAGGCAGGTTCGCACAAATGCGAGCCTGCCCTATTATATATAAATAAGGTGTGGATTATTACTTAATCCTTGCGCCAGCAGCATTATACTGCTTGCCTGCCTTAAGGATAACCACCTTGCCGCCAATGACGAATGCTCCCTCAGCAGCCTTTGCCTCAGTAGCAGCCTCGACAATCTCTACGGCTGTTGGGTCTTTGGCAACTGTTGCCTCACCAAGGCCACCCATCTCGTTGGCAGCACGAACAGCCCACTCATCACTTGTGGTGGTAACGTCTGACTTAGCTCCCAGACTCTGAGTGGAAACTGTGCTGATATCGTAGGTGTTCTCTGTGGTGAAATCAACAACCTCACCATTCTTCACGATGGCATAGAGCGAAGCATAGTTGCTGTCATCCCAAGAGAGTGTGTTGCCATTGAGCACTACATTCTGCACCATAGGAGCCTGTTCTGTTGCCAGTGCTGGGTCCCAATCGCCAAACATATTGCTCATATCGCTATAGTATGATGCCTCATCTCTGGTAAGTACAGGATTATTCTGGTGAGTTTCAGCAAATACCTTCTTACGGCCCTCAAGACTGACTGAAGAACCTGATGCAGTTGTAGAATTATACTCTGCAAAGCGTGCAGGCCATCCACCACTCATCTCGTTCCAACCAACAGCTGAAGGAATAACGTTCATCTTGGTGTCAATCCAAAGAGCTACAGGAGTTCCGCTACCCCAAGGACGACCAAGAGTATAGTTGCCCTCAACACCATCGCCATCGCCGTTAATCACACAGTCTTTCATCACCCAACCTATATTGGCAGGTTGAGAAGGAACAGCACAATAGCCACCAGCTATCTGCTGGAATTCTACCTCCTTGAAGTAAATGTCACCCTTACCACAGATGTAGTCAGTACGTCCGCGGATAATGCCTCCGTCGAAGAAGTAAAGGCCATTGTTGTTGTTAGATGTCCAAGTGTCCTGATAGCCGTGCAGGCATACATTCTTATAAATGTTCTTTTTGCCCTTATCCTGGATGGCGATGTCACGACCACGACCGTCAGACATACCAGTAGAGACAGTTAGATCCTGCCAGTAGAGGCCTGTTGAGGTACTGCTGATCTGGAACACATCACTACTGCCAATGCCTTCGAAAATGCTGGCAACACCATAGGCACCATTGAATGACAAATCATCTGGTTCGTCGTTGGTAATAATGACACCATCGCGGCTCTCACCTATGAACGAAACGTTGCTTGCATTTATGTAGGTTATTGGGTCTTTTTCATCACCCTCATAATAGACAACCTCTTCAGCACCACTCTTGCCGTTAGTGTGGCGATAGTGCTTCATTGCTCCACGTGGCAGCACATAGGTGCCGTTCTTAATGAAGATACGGAAGCGAGTGTTCTGGTCTGCACGAGTGTTGGCTGTATTGATGGCTGCCTTCAGCTCATCTACGGTAGAAACTGTAACGTCGTATGGAGACTTTTCTACTGTAGGACGAGTCATCGTGGTGAAGTTGATTGTGATAGGCGCGCCGATGTAGTTGTCAGTGAGGTCAGCAACGCTATTTGCAGGCAGAGTGAAGGCGTAGTCTGTAGAGTAGCTCAGACCCTTGTACTCGAAGACAACGGTCTTGCCGCTAACCTTAGGAGTCAGCACGAGGTCGTTAAGAGTTGCTGTTGCACCCTCTGCTACCTTTACCTTCTCGTCGAATGTCAGGACAACCTTGCCGTTAGCACTTGCATTGTCACTACCCTCTACTGGCACACTGCTCTGCATAACTGGTGCTCTGCCATCATCAATAATCTTTGGTGTACCTGTGATGAAGAACATAGCCAGAGTGTTGCCATCATTCTTAGATGAAGCACCATCAATGCCAGAGGTCCTATCTGCTATCATGCGGATATACAGAGAAGCCTGATTGTTACATGGCTCAGGCAGCGTTTCACTGAAGCTTGCAGGTGTCTTAGCACCAGACATTGCAACCGAACCAAATGCAGTCCAGTTCTCGCCGTCGAGAGAGTACTCTGCGTTGTATGTCTGATAAGCATTGTAGTTGTAGAGCATCTGGAACTGAACCTTGATGTCGGTGAATGCCTCAGCATTGACCTTGGTCTGCCAATGGAAGTTACCTACATCTCCTTCAGTACTACCAGCCTGCCAGTTTACTGCTGCACCCTTGAATGACTCATAGCCACCGCCCTTCTCAGTGCTCTTGTCGAGCCATGCTGCTGTTGTGGTAGTACCAGTCTTCACGAGGCTCAGAGCATCTGCTTCATTGTCAGCAGCAGCAAAGTCGGCTACTCTGCCATTGTTGCCTGCCTTGTAGAAATCCCAGCCAGCGATGATGTCTGCCTGAGAGTAAACGGCTGTAATGTCAACATCTTCGTTCATCTCAACAGTGATAGAACTTGTGGTCTGGCCGTCGCTCCAGTTGTTGAAGGTTACAAGACCCTCATACTGGCTTGCCTCAAGAGTAACCTTAGTGCCTTCCTCATACATCATCTTGCCGTCAACCATCTCTGGAGCAGGTGTTGGCTGAACCATATAGTCGTTAGCACCCTCTACGGTGTACTTCAGCTCATAGGTATTTACGGCGGTGAAGTTTGCTGTGAGAGCAGCCTCGGCATTGATAGTATAGGTAAACTTAGCCTCCTCAGAAACCACCTCGCCCTGAGCGTCAGTCCAGTTCACAAAGTGATAACCGAAGTTAGGAGTAGCTGTAAGAGTAACCTCTGTGCCCTCCTCATAAACCTCTGCTGATGGATATTTCTTTACCTTACCTCCATTCTCAGGAGCACCAACCACATTGAGAACATAGGTAGGAACAGGCTCCTTTGTGCCATCAACGATACCATCAATAGTAACGTTAGCGAAACCGCCCTGCTTACCTGAACCTACACCCACTGTAGCATAGAAAGAAATGGTTTCACCATCTGTTGATGCCAGCAACTTCTGCTGCTCAGGTGTGAGTTCAATCTCTATTGTATTGGTGAGATTCTTTGAATCCTTGAATTTGTCTGTGGTGTAGTCTCTGTTATCACGCAGAGCTGTGAATGTACCGAGTGTAACCTCATCGCGGTCGCCAGTCTTTGCTGTTACGACAACGCCATTCTCAACGTCAGTACCAAAACGTACTATGTTTGCGCTGAACTTTGTAGGAATGAATGTCAGACCCCTTGCAGGCTTAACGCTCCACTCTACTTTGTCTTCTTTGGCCGTAGGAGCCAACTTAACGAATGTTACGTCAGAAAGAGTGGTGCTCTTGCCTGTTCCTGCAATAGTCACCTTGTCACCGAGGTTTGCTGCTACAGTGGTGAAGATGCCCTCTGGGTCAACAACATTCTCGTTGATGTCCTCTGTGTTAGAGAAAGACCATACAACCTTGGCACTTTCGTTGTCGTAAGATTCATCACCTTGGCTCTGCACTACAGGAAGTACTATCTGAATATAGCGATAGTATGAACCATCGTTGCCGATGACAACGTCAATAGTCTCGGCACTGCTGGCAATCTCGTAGCTGATGGCCTTACCACTGGTGTAGTCGCTCTGACCGTCTATTGTTGTAGCAGTCTTGCCGCTAGCTCCCATATCGCCAAACGCTTCAATACTGACAGTTGCACCCTTGCAAGAAGGAACTGTCCACTTGGTTCCATTGTTCAACTGTGCCCAGTCAGTCCAGTTGCCATTAGCAAACTTACCACCATTGTTGGTGTCGAAGTCTGCCTTGACATCGATGATACTGCCATTTACATTAGCCTGAGCAACCCAAACACCTGTTACATTTTGGAATGCAACAGTAGGAGCACCCTGGTCTCTACGGAAATTCCATTTTATAGTAGTCTCCTCAGTACGATCAGCAAGAGAAACGGTATTCTCTGTAAATACAGGAGTAAGAGCAAGGTCATTCTCAAGAGTAATCTCTTGACCTGCTTCATAGGTCGTAGTGCCGTCAGTCCATCCTGTCAGAGTGTAACCTTCTTTGTAAAGGGTATGGTTCTGAATTGGGAAGGTATATTTGTCACCCTTAGCGTAACTTCCACCTGCAGGAACTATAGTTCCCTGACACACCACATCGCCAAGAGAATAAGAAACCGAGCATGATGAAGCATCGATAGCCTTGACTGAGAACCAGCCAACATATCCACCACCACTGATGGTCAGTGTGGTTGCCTCACCAACATACTTTACGGCGATAACGTTCTCGTCACTGTCACCATTGCCTTTGTAGCAGCCACTACCGCCGTCACCCTTCTTTGTAGTGAAAGTAGGAACGGCATCATTGCCATCAGCATCCTTTACTGTTACAGCGTTGCCCCAACTACATGTGCTCATAGTAATCTCGACAGGACCTTCAACGGGCACTGTAGCCAAGAAACTCTGTAAGCCATGGTTGTTGCCTGTCTTACCCGTAATGACAGCAATGGCATCCTTTGCATCTGCTGAAACACGTGTGGCTGCACCGTCATTCACGGCAATACCAAACGTGACAGTTTGGCTTACGCCAGCCTCGTCAGCGGTGAGAATACCGCCGTTGGCATCGCGCAAGTCAACTCCGAAGTCAGCAAATTCTGCCCAACCTGTTGTTGTGCCCATTATCATGAGCAACACCAACATAAAGAGTCTGAATGTTTTCTTCATTGTTTGTTAATTGTTTTTTGATTAGTTGATATTATTAGTGTATAAAATGTCTGTAGCTATTTTCTGAAAAGCAATAACCAACTGCAAAGTTAAGAAGAAAATATTTTTACGAGGGGGTAACATTTGAGCATACTTTATATTATGAACTAAATTTACCACACCTGAAACAATCTTACCCCTACCCCATTTCTCCATAATGCACGATTTCATCGATATTTTCCAACTTCGGGCTTTTCAGCATATTATTCTTACTCTCTTGACACTTCTCTGCAACATAAGATTCTTTTTTACCTATACACCTTAATATATATAATACCCAGACAAGGAACTCTTAAACTAAAATCAAGCAAAAACAAAAAAAGTTACATAAAAATTTGGCAGTATGAGAAAAAGTTCGTACCTTTGCACTCGCAAAAAAACAAAGGCTTCCACGAGCCCACTTAATGGTGCCATAGCTCAGTTGGTAGAGCATCGGACTGAAAATCCGTGTGTCACTGGTTCGAATCCCGTTGGCACCACACAAAGAAAGCAGTTACAGAACATTCCGTAACTGCTTTTTTTTTATCTTTGTTTAAGATTACCCTTACATATCGTAGCCTGGATCTTTGGCAAGCTTTCCTATATTAGGCTTTATCTCCTTGTCAAAAACTTTGTTTTTCCACTGCTCAGCAGGTATTTCCTCATAGCTAATGGAAATACTATCCTCTGAAGCATTAAGATGTTTCTGTGTTACGTTGGTCAGATCAGCAATGAAATCTTTCATCTGCTGTTCGCTGAGGTGCTTAGGGTAGCACTTTACATTGATGTGTGGCATGATTTAATTAGGAATTAGGAATTAAAAATAGAAATTATTATTTGTGTTATGCATTACTCACTCCCTCTCCCTCAACATAGTTTTCCATAAACATGTGCTCTCCGTCGAATACGGCATAGGTAAACTGACTAATCCAATCGCCAAGAACCATCAAGCGCGATTGCTTTGAGAGCATGAGGTCGAGCTCTATATGTCTGTGACCAAACATAAAGTAGTCTATGTCAGGATGGGTCTTGAGGTATTCTTTAGCAAAAAGTACGAGGTATTCTTTATCTTCGCCCATATAATGAGGTTCCTTACCATCCTTACGCTTCATGCGCGAGTGCTTTGCCCAGGCAAGTCCGAAGGCAACACCAAGGTCTGGATGCAATAAGTTGAACATCTTCTGACACAAACCGCTATGGAATATGCCACGGATGAATTTAAACTTCTTGTCTGGGTCGCCCAGTCCGTCGCCATGAGCGAGAAAGAATGTTTTATCGTGCAGTTCCACTGTGCATGGTTTCTTATGTAAGATCACACCACACTCCTGCTCCAGATAATCGTATGCCCAGATATCGTGGTTGCCTGTAAAATAATGCACCTCCACACCCATATCGGTAAGTTCTGATATTTTACCGAGAAAGCGTGTATAGCCCTTTGGCACCACTTGTTTATACTCATACCAGAAGTCGAACATGTCGCCAAGCAGGTATATAGCCTCTGCCTTGTCCTTTATCTCGTCGAGAAAACGGACAAGTCTGCGTTCCTGCATCCTTCTGTGAGGTATTGCCAAAGAACCTAAATGTGCATCAGAGAGAAAGTATATCATGCTTCAACTATGAACTGTGAACTACTCAAAACCCAGCTCTACCCGTGCTTCTTCTGTCATCATGCTCTTATCCCACTCTGGTTCGAAGACCATATTGACATTGGCTGAGGTAACGCCCTTTACTGCCAACACCTTGGAGCGAACATCCTCAATGATGAAATCGGCAGCAGGACACGAAGGAGCTGTAAAGGTCATATCTATATCGAGTGCCCCATCATCAGCCAAATCTATCTTGTAGATGAGTCCGAGGTCGTAGATATTTACTGGTATTTCAGGGTCGAAAACCGTCTTCAGCACCTCAATAATGCGCTGTTCGGTATCGTTTTTTTCTTCTTGAGTCATTGTTTTCTTTTTTCGCCCAAAGAGCTTCATATTTTATATCTTTCCTTGTTCTCTATATGAGTAATAATCGCCATCGGTTATGATGACATGGTCGAGAAAATGAAGGCGCATAGTGCGACAGGCTTCTGCTATTTTTCGAGTGAGCATATCGTCGTCCTTGCTGGGAGATATATTGCCACTGGGATGGTTATGCGCCAGTGCCACTACAGTGGCATTACTGAGGAGTGCCTCTTTCATTATCAGCCTTACATCGACTGCCGTCTCGGTTATTCCACCATGTGACAGTCGCATGGTCTTTAATTCCTTGTAAGCCTGGTTCATCAGTATCACATAACTCTCCTCTACGTCGAGGTCGCGCATACGTGGTGACAGATACTTGTATATATCCAGTGTAGTCTTGAATGTCTTGCATTCAGGCATTGCCGAATTCTCACGACGTCGTCCCAATTCGCAGGCAGCAAGTATTGTTATCGCCTTTGCCTCGCCTATGCCGTTATAGTCCATCAGTTGACCGAGAGACATCTTGCTGAGCTTCGCAAGATTATTGTCGCAATCATTAAGCAGGCGTTTCATTAGGTCAACGGCTGTCTCTTTGGTACTGCCATTACCTATGAGAATAGCTAGCAGTTCAGCATTAGACAGAGCCTCAGCGCCGAGTTTCATAAGTTTCTCGCGTGGTCTGTCCTCTATAGCCCATTGCTTTACGCTTAGTTTCTCCATCACACCTTACTTATAGAATGTTTTCTCAAAAGCCTGAAACTCGTCCTTGCCAAGCACGCAACGCTTCCACCAAGCCTCTATAAAACCGAATCCATAGCCCATGAGTTGCACAAAGGCTGCTCCAATACTTATAAATCCAATCTTTATAGAGCGATTTTTTGCGGTGGAATCAGCGAAAATCAACGTTGAATAGAGTAAGATAGGCAACCAAGGGAGGGCAAAGAGCCAGAACCATTTGTACACATCATCATACTCCATAAGCACTCTGCCTACAGCAGAAATGAGTATGAGGGCTATCACTCCTACAGTGAACACCATAGGAAGAAGGTGAACCAGTTTCATAGTGCCAGGATGACGCTTCTCGAGGTTTATGCGTGCAATACCACTGTTATACACCTGACGGAAGAATTTCTGGAGGTCGGTGCGACGCTTATGCCACACCCATGCATCAGGAAACAGACGGCATTCGTAGCCAGCCTCCACTATGCGATATGAGAAATCTATATCCTCACCAAACCTCATCTTCGAGAATCCACCCAGCTGCTGGTACACCTCACGACGAATGCCCATGTTATATGAGCGAGGATAGAACTTATCAAGTTTTTTCTTACCTCCACGTATTCCACCAGTGGTGAAGAAACTCGTCATGGAGTAGCTTATAGCCTTCTGAACTGGAGTAAATGAGGGATGTGAAGCATCAGCACCACCAAAGGCATCGCAGGGATTAGCCTGCAATTCCTTGTCAACAGCCGCAAGGTAGCCATCAGGCAACACCACATCGCTGTCGAGTATTATGAGATAGTCACCATTTGACTTCTCAGCGCCGTAGTTACGGCTCTGACCTGGTCCGCTATTGGGTTTCATGAAATACCTTACAGGCAATTTATCGGCATACTTATCGCAAACCTCCTTGCAAGGCACGGTAGAGCCATCCTCTACTATGACCACCTCAAAATCAGGATAAGCCTGACGAGTGAGACTGGCAAGCAGTTCATCAACCTCGTCAGGCCTATTGTAAACTGGTACTATAATGCTATAGTTCATTCTCTATGGTTTACTCCTTGACACGCTGCAGGTAGCTGCCGTCACGGGTGTCAACCTGCACGAGCTCACCTTCCTCGATAAAGAGAGGCACACGTATTTCAACACCTGTCTCCAGAGTAGCAGGCTTCAGAGTGTTAGTTGCAGTATCGCCCTTTATACCTGGCTCAGAGTGAGTAACGCGGAGGATGGTCTTAACAGGCATCTCGGCATAGAGCACTGTGTCAGTATCAGCATCGCTGACAACCTCAACGATGTCAGACTCCTTCATAAACTCAACACCTGTTACGAGTTCAGCAGGGATTGGAGTCTGGTCGTAAGTCTCCTGGTTCATGAATATATAGTCCTCACCCTCCTTATAGAGATACTGGTAAGGACGACGAGTAATCTGAACTTCCTCCAGTTTCTCGCCGATGTTGAAACGACGCTCCAGAACGCGACCGTCTGTAACGTTCTTCAACTTGATAATCATAATGGTGTTACCCTTACCTGGCTTGCGGTGCTGAAAGTCAATGCAAACCCAAATGCCGCCGTCCATACGTACGGCAACGCCTTTCTTAATGTCCTGTGAATTAATCATTGTTTTTTTATCTTGTGTTATTTGTTGAAATTCTATACGTTATATTACTATGTACGCACAAAGTGATGCAAAGGTACAAAATAATTCATAATTCATGGTTCATAGTTTGCAGTTTTTCGACATGACGCGTTAAAAAATATTAAATAGCAAGGCTCATTCCCTATTCAACTTTCTCTTTTCAACTATTATTTGTACCTTTGCACCTCGAATTGCGCAAATCAACAAAATAAAGATATCTGAAAAATGAAAAGAACATTCCAGCCACACAATCGTCGTCGCGTAAACAAGCATGGTTTCCGTGAGCGTATGTCAACAAAGAATGGCCGTCGCGTGCTCGCTAATCGTCGTGCACATGGTCGTAAGAAACTCACTGTAAGCGACGAGCACCACGGAAAATAATACATCCGACGGTGTAACATGGCTTCGGATAAGCCATCAAGAAAAAGCAACTAACTATACTACATCAATGTACAGTTGGTTGCTTTTTTCTGTTATTTCGGTCATTTTTTCTCCAAATTATTTGCATAATCAAATTATTTGTGCTATTTTTGCAACAAGAAAATACAAAATAACCGTAAATTCATTATTAAACTAAGCCAATGCAAAACCCCATGAAGAATGTCATCATCGACCAAAACGTCAGCAACTTGGCCAATGAGGCGCTCAACAACTATCATGCCTTTGCCTATTGCTACAAAGGATTCTGCGACATTGACTATAATGGACGCACCGTTACTATACGGGGCAATCAGTGCGCTATATTCCTTAACAAGAGTTTCGTAACAGGTACACATCCGTCTCCTGATTTCATCTGCGATGTAATCTATATTGAGGAGTCATTCCTCAGGCAGAGCGGCCCGAGGAATCCTTACATCATACAGGGAACGCTGGCTCTGTATTCCAATCCTATCGTGGAACTCGAAGACTCAGATCAGGAACTCTGCATCAATCTGTTTGCAAACTTCATCAGGCGACTCAACGGAACAAACCATAAGTTCTATAACGACATCCTGCGCGTATCGGCAAAGATGCTCATGCTCGACCTCTTTGATATCCACTCACGCACACATGTGAGTGAGCGATACACCCAGAAGTCATCAGACATCATGACAAGGTTCATACAGATGCTCCAGGCACGCGAATACCGATATAACCGTGAGGTTTCGTACTATGCAGAACAGCTGAATGTAGTACCTAAATACCTCTCTGAGATATGCAACAAGGTGAGCGGATACTCAGCATCCTACTGGATTAACAAGTTCACGGCACAGGATATATACGAGCTGCTGACTAAGGAAAGTATGTCGAGTGCAAAGATTGCCGAACTATTCCACTTCACCAGCACTTCATACTTCAACCGCTATGCTAAGCGTTATCTCGGCGCTTATCCGTCAGAACTGCGTAATAAGTAGGCAATCGTGACATTCATTACAGATAAGACTGTCTGCCAAATAGGGGAAAACACCCGTTGGCAGGCAGTCTACTTTTATTAAAAATAGTTTATTTATTTGTCTGTGTCAGCATAAATTACTACCTTTGCATATTATTTACAATAATATCCCCAAAGAAAAGCAGACATCATGATACAGGTAAAAGTAATAAACAAAGGCAAACAACCATTACCTAAGTATGCTACGCCACAGAGTGCTGGTATGGATTTGCGCGCCAACATCGAAGAGGCTTTCACATTGAAACCCTTAGAGCGCAAACTGGTTCCAACAGGACTTTTCATATCTCTGCCTGAAGGCTACGAAGCACAGGTGCGCCCACGTAGCGGACTGGCTTTGAAGCACGGTATTACTGTGCTTAACACCCCTGGCACCGTTGATGCCGACTATCGTGGCGAGGTAGGCGTAGTATTGGTTAACCTCTCCAACGAGCCCTTCACCGTTGAGCCAGGCGAGCGCATAGCACAGATGGTGATAGCCAAACATGAGCAGGCAGACTTCGTGGTGGTTGAGGAACTTGACGAGACCGAACGAGGTGCTGGTGGCTATGGTCATACAGGAGTGAAGTAAGGATAAGGGATAAGGGACAAGGAACAAAGGACAAGGGACAAAGGACAAGGTTCAAAAGGTAAAAGGGTAGTTGAGAAAACTCGTTTTCATATTGTCATTGCTTTGTTCGCTAAACATTTCAGCGGGCAAGTATGAATATTTCTATATCGAGGCGGTGAGACAGCAGGATATGGGCAACTATATCGCAGCCTTCGAATTGTTTAGGCACTGCCACGAACTGAACCCTAATGCACCAGAAGCAAACTATGCTCTTGGCACCTTCTATATGGCAATGCAGAAGGACTCGCTCGGCATAGCATACCTCAAGAGAGCTATCGAACTTGAGCCAGACAACAACGAGTTTGGCGAAAGACTGGCGCAGACCTACCTCTATCAGAACAACATACCAGCAGCTGCCGAGGTGTATGAAGGACTGGTGAAAAGAATGCCCGACCGTACCGACTATCTGGAACTGCTGCTGAGAATCTACCAGCAGCAACGTGACTACCCCAAGATTCTGTCAACACTCGACCGCATAGAACTGCAAGAAGGACAGACTGAGGAGATAACGCTGGAGAAAATGCAGGCACACGCTATGATGGACGACAACGAGGGTGCCTACCGCGAACTGAAGAGTCTCATCGACTCCCACCCCTTCGATATGAACCTTAAAGTGATGCTCGGCAACTGGTTTCTTAATCAGGGCAAAAAACAAGAGGCACTCGACACCTTCAATAGCGTACTGAAAGAAGAGCCCGACCACGCTCAGGCACAGATGTCGCTGATGGACTACTATCGCAGCGAGGGCGAGAACGACAGGGCAGACACCTATCTCTATGACATACTCGTCAACCCACGCACCGATCCTAACACCCGTGTCGAACTGATACGCAACTGGGTGAAGAACAGCGAGGAGAACGGAGGCGACTCAGCAAGAGTGCTGCAGGAGTTTGACAAAGTGCTCGCCATTCCCCAGAAAACCTCTGAGGTGGCAGAACTCAAGGCAGCATATCTGGAACTGAAGCAAGCACCAGCCAGCCAGATAATACAGGCTTGGCGCGACGTGCTCAAGATAACCCCCGAGAACACCCCTGCCCGACTGCAACTGATACAGCAGATGTGGCGCGACAGCATCGACGAGAACGTCATCAGGGAATGTCAGACGGCAGTGGAATATGTTCCTGACGAGCCAGCACTGTTCTATTACCTCGGACTCGCCCAGTATATCAACAAGCGCGACAACGACGCCATAGCATCGCTCAAGCGTGGCGCCTCAATGATAAAAAGTGAGACATCTAAGGAGATGGCAGCCGACATATACGGACTGCTGGGCGACATATACCAGAAGATAGGACGCATACACGATACCTACATCGCCTATGACAGTTGTCTGGTGTACAACCCCGACAAGGTGCTCTGCCTCAACAACTACGCCTATTTCCTCTCCCTCGAGGGCAAAGACCTGAAGAAGGCTGAGAAGATGAGTTATCGCGCCATCACCGTTGAGCCCAACAACGCCACCTACCTCGACACCTACGCATGGATACTATATAAACAAAAGCGCTACGAAGATGCCAAGGCTTATATCGATATGGCACTGGAACATCTGAAGGAAGGCGACGACCCTGACGGCGAGATAGCCAAACATGCAGAAAAGATTAACAAGAAACTAAAGAAATGAAGAAGATACTAACATTGGCAATGATGCTCACAGCCAGCATCGCCTCTTATGCACAGACCACCGAGAGCAGCGACACCACAGCCGTTGACCAGAGTTCCACTTTCCTCGAGGGACAGCAGCAGCTTAACTTTGCCCGTCAGGTGTATGACCGCGCAGTGTATGTTAAGAATATCTCGTCTAAAATCTCCCTCGGCATAAGCGGTATGGGTAAGGATATCACCATCGACGGCAGACTGCAGATGCGTCGCAACCAGGTGATACGCATCACCATCACACCCTTCGGACTTATGGAGGTGGCACGTCTGGAGTTTACCCCCGACTACGTACTTCTCATAGACCGTATGCACAAGGAATACGTAAAGGCTGACTATGCCGATGTTCCTTTTATCAAGGCTGAGGGCATAACCTTTTATACCCTACAGTCACTGTTCTGGAACGAACTCTTCCAGCCTGGCAAGGAGAAACTGGGCGACAGCGACCTCTCTGCCTTCACTGTGGCTAAGAACGACGACGGCACCAGCACTCTCAGCTATGATGCTGACAAGATGAACTACCAGTGGACAGCCGACGACAATGCCTTCATCAAGGCTGCCGACATCACCTACTGCAAGGCGTCTGCCCAGCAGGCAAGCGTCAATGTTACCTATGACCGCTTCACCCCACTCGGCGTAAAGCAGTTCCCTACTCAGGAGAATGTCACCTTCCGTTCCAAGGCGCTCTCTTCTGGTTCTATGTCGCTCAACATCAATATGGGCAGCATATCCACTGACAGCAACTGGGATGCCAAAACCAACGTTTCCGACCGCTATAGACAAATCACGCCTGAGGAGTTCCTTGACCGCCTCGGCAATCTGTAAGATATAAAAAACTATTGTTTCCTTTGATGAGAACATTACTGTTAATCATACTCACATCCCTCTCTCTGTCTTTTGCCACAGCGCAGTCAAGCAGAAAGACGACAAAGAAAGCCGTCGCATCTAAGACTGTGAAGGGCAAAAAGACTACTACAAAGAAGAAAACCTCTGGTGCCAAGACAGAGACCAAGACCATCAGCGGACTGCGCAACGAGCAGGCTCGCATCAAGCAGAATATCCGCAAGCAGGAGCAGGCTCTGCGTGCCAACAAGGCTAAGGTGCAGCAGAAACTGAAAGACCTGGAGCGCATCGGTGCCGACATGAACCGCCGTCAGCAGTCTATCGACTCCATCAATACCGACATCAAGCGCATCAACAACGATATCGGTATGCTCAACTCCCAGCTCGACAACCTCACCCAGCAACTCAACGAGCGCAAGGCAAACTACATCAAATCCATGCGATACATGGCTAAGCAGCATGGCATACACCATGAGATGATGTTCATATTCTCAGCCAAAGACCTCAGCCAGCTCTATCGCCGTATGCGCTTCGTCAGACAGTATGCCGCCTATCAGCGTTCGCAGGGCAAGGCTCTGCAGGCTAAGCAGGCTCAGGTCGATTCTAAGCGTCAGCAGCTCAACGTAGTAAAGGGCGAGAAGAACACCTTATTATATAAAGGTAATAAGGAGAAGCAGGCTCTGATGGCTCAGAAGGACGAGCAGCAGAAGATAGTCAAATCCCTGCAGAACCAGCAGAAGACCATACAGAACATCATCGAAGAGCAGAAGAAGAAAGATGCCGCCCTCAACGCCCAAATCGACCGATTGGTGGCAATAGAGGTTGAGAAGGCACGTCAGCGTGCCATAGCCGAGGCGAAGCGTAAGGCTGAACAGGCTGCCGCAGCCAAGAAGAAGGCTGAAGAACTGGCTCGCAAGAAGGCTGAGGCAGAGGCAAGGGCAAGAGAGAATGCCCGTCGCATAGCTGAGGCAAAGGCTGCTGAGGAAAGGGCTAAGGCTGAGGCAAGAGCTGCTGCTAAGGATAAGGCTGCACGTGAGCGTGCCGAGCAGTTGGCCCGTGAGGCTGAGGCAGCGCGCGTGGCTGCTGAGCGTAAGGCTGAGGCAGACAGAAAACGTGCCGAGAAGGCTGTTGCCGAGGCTAAGAGAGAGAGCGAAGACGTTGTCATGTTCAGCAGTGCCGACCGTCTCATCAATGGCGGCTTTGAGGCTAACAAAGGTCGCATGCCGTCACCTATCGCTGGTGGTCGTGTGGTGAGCCACTTCGGTCAGCATGGTGTGGAAGGTCTGCCTGGCGTGGTGCTCGACAATAAGGGCATCAACATTCTGGGCTCTCCTAACGCTGCCGTACGTTCTATCTACGATGGCGAGGTGAGTGCCGTGTTCAACGTAGGCGGTTCCATGGGTGTATTGGTTCGTCATGGTGCCTACATCTCCGTATATTGTAATCTCAGGAGTGTCAGTGTTTCTCGCGGTCAGAAGGTTTCTGCACGCCAGCCACTTGGCACCGTAGGACGTGACAACATCCTGCAGTTCCAGTTGCGTAAAGAGCGCGCCAAACTTAACCCTGAGCAGTGGATAGCAAGATAAACTAAGTGACAATCCTTATTCTCTATATTCGGCAGGCACTAACTGTTTCCATAGAGAATAAGGATTTTTCAGTAAACCCTTATTATAGAAGTGTCTGTCGCCAGTCACTTCAGGTCCTAACCATTCGGGCTTTTCGAATGGTTCATACTCGCTTTTCAGTTCCACCTCGGCAAAGAGCAGTCCCTCGTTGGCACCCTTGAATTCGTCCACCTCGAATGTATGACCCTCGTAGGGCACCAGGTAGCGCGTTTTCTCCACCAGTCCGCCCTTGCATAGCTTGAGCATCTCGCGAGCATCCTCTATGGGTATCTCGCGCTCAAACTCATAGCGCGACAGTCCCCCGTCCCTCGATGGTCCCTTGATGGTGAGGTATGCCTTCTCGTCTCTCAGTCTTATGCGCACGGTGGCGCCCTCCACGTTCATGTAGCCTTGGGCAATAGCCGACTGCGACGATGCCATCTTCTTGAATGCCCCGTCGCGCTTCACCAAGAACTTACGTTCTATCTCATTCATAAACGTCTGTTTATCCCACGAATGCTATAGAATACAGCGCATATATTATGCCCAGCAGAATGAGGAATGCGAATATCCAGTTAATCACTTTTCTGCCTTCCTTCTCCTGTTTTTCAGCGTATGCCGCCTTCTTGGCATCACGCTTTGCGTGTCTGAATTTACTCATCTTTTTTATAATTTATTATTTGTACTTTGTCACCTTGTACCTTGTACTTACTCTTTTCCCTCCATCAGATAGGCTTTTATAAACCCGTCTATCTTTCCGTCCATCACACCGTCAACGTCGGCGGTCTGGTAGCCTGTGCGGTGGTCCTTCACTCGGCGGTCGTCGAACACGTAGGAGCGTATCTGACTGCCCCACTCTATCTTCTTCTTGCCAGCCTCTATTGCCGCCTGCGCCTCCAAGCGCTTCTTCATGGCGCGGTCATAGAGTTGTGACTTCAGCAGACGGAGGGCATTCTCACGGTTCTGCTGCTGCTTGCGCGACTCCGTGTTGGCTATCAGGATTTCCTCCTCCTCGCCAGTGTCGGGGTCCTGGTACATATAGCGCACTCTCACGCCCGTCTCCACCTTGTTCACGTTCTGTCCGCCAGCACCGCTTGAGCGGAATGTGTCCCACGATATGCGGGCAGGGTCTATCTCCACCTCTATCGTGTCGTCTATGAGAGGAGTCACGAACACCGATGCGAAACTCGTCATTCTCTTTCCCTGAGCGTTGTATGGGCTCACCCTCACCAGTCTGTGCACTCCGCTCTCTGACTTCAGGTAGCCGTAGGCATAGTCTGCCTCGCCCTGGTTCTCTATCTGCATGGTCACCGACTTGATGCCTGCATCGTCAGCCTCCTGCAGGTCGGCTATAGTCACCTTGTAGCCGCCCTTCTCAGCCCAGCGCATATACATACGCATCAGCATCTGCGCCCAGTCCTGTGCCTCCGTGCCGCCAGCGCCCGAGTTTATCTTCAGCACTGCGTCCATAGGGTCTTCCTCCTGCCTCAGCATATTCTTCAGCTCCAGGTCTTCTATCGCCTTCAGTGCACGCTCGTATGCCTGGTCCACCTCCTGCTCGGTCACCATTTCGTCCTTATAGAACTCCATTGACAGTTGCACCTCGTCAACTGCCGTGCGCACCTCTTTGTAGCCGTCGAGCCATTTCTTCAGCTCGCCCACCACTTTCATCTGCGCCCTCGCCCTCTCTGGGTCGTCCCAGAAGTCGGGTGCCTGCGTCCTGAGGTCTTCCTCCTCGTATTCTATCTTCTTTCTGTCTATGTCCAGATATTTGCCCAGAGCCTCCGCCCTGTCCATTATATCCTTCAGTTGTTCTTGAGTAATCATTTTTTTTAATTAGGAATTAGCAATTAGAAATTAGGAATTATGATTACCTAAGCCTATTGCATCACCCTTTATCGTTCCTGTTATTTTTATCAATATTTTTATTATTTCTGAGTTATCGTCATATAGTGACTGAAATTCTGCTTCACTCAGGCATTCAGCTGTATGTAGTCTCTTTAGCCAATACTCTGTCTCGTGAGCCTCTTTCAGTGCTATTGTCAGTTTGGTAAGAAAGTCTGCTCTGCTTTGTGCGAACCTACTCTCAGCAGCATTCGCTCCTATGCTTGTCCCACTTCTTAGCACCTGTCTTAGGATATCACTATAGCAAGAATTCTTTTTAAGAACGTGCTTATACATCTTTACAATTCTGTCAGCAAAAGCCTCCGTCTTCTCCAAGATTATATTTTCACGCCTCTCAAGCATAATTCCTAATTACTAATTCTTCGAGCGAAGCTCGGAGCCTAATTACTAATTCCTAATTCTTGCGCTCCTAACGGTGCTCTTGCTCTGGCAAGCGTAGCACCAAAGGTGCGTCCGATTACAGGCGCAGAGCGGAGCCTAATTCCTAATTCCTAATTTCTAATTCCTAATTCTTCGAGCAAAGCTCGAAGCCAAATTAATCCTTATACATTTCTTCAATGACCTCCGCGTAATTCTTCACTATCACGGGTCGGCGGGTCTTCAGCGTGTTGGTCAGTTCGCCGCTCTCCATGGTGAACGGAGTGGTCAGCAGCGTGAATCGCTTCACCTGTTCGTAGCCAGCCAGTCCCTGCTGCAGGGTCTCTATGCGCTCCGTCAGCATCTTTATTATCTTCTCGTTGCTGCAGAGGTCCTCGCGCCCTGAGAATGCGATGTTGTATTCCCTCGCATACTCCTCAAGCAGAGGGTAGGCAGGCACTATCAGCGCCGATACGAACTTACGTTCCTCAGCTATCACCACTATCTGCTCTATGTATTTATCCACCAGCAGCTTCGACTCCACCGCCTGCGGAGCAATGTATTTTCCGTTCGACGTCTTGTAGAGGTCCTTTATTCGCTCCGTCAGGAACAGCTCGCCGTCGCGCATGTAGCCAGCGTCGCCCGTGCGGAAATATCCGTCCTCCGTAAACGCCTCCTTGTTCAGTGCGTCGCGCTTGTAATAGCCCCTGGTTATGGTAGGTCCCTTCAGCAGTATCTCGTTGTTCTCGCCTATCTTCACGTCAATGCTGCTGATAGGTCTGCCCACCGAACCTATGGTGTAACGTTCGTCTCTGTGGTCGCACGATACCGTCGCCAGACTCTCCGTCAGTCCGTAGCCCACTATCATGTTCAGTCCTATGCTGTGCACGAATGTCTCCACCTCAGGCGACACCACTGCTCCTGCCGTAGGGAATATGTTAGGCTTCTCCAGACCGAACTGCTGGCGCACCATCTTCAGTATTGTCTTGTCTATCAGCTTATACTTCGCCTTCAGCAGCAGTGACGGACGCTTGCCCATCGCCTTACACTCCACGTTGTATTTCCTGCCAATCGACAGCGCCTCGCGGAACAGCTTCTGCCTCGTGGGCGAAGCCTCCTCTATCTTCGCCTTCACGCCAGCATACACCTTCTCCCAGAATCGTGGCACCGCCGACATACACGTTGGGTGTGTCTCCTTCATCGATTTCTGTATCTCGTGCGGATCGGTGTTTATTATCAGCGTGCTGCCCTTCGTCAGTGCCAGGAAGTCCCATCCCCTCTCAAATATGTGAGCAATAGGCAGGAAGGTGATCACCCTGTCCTCCTCCTCCACAGGCACACACTCGTTGTTCGCCCTGAACCCCGCTGCATACTGTCCGTAACTCAGCACCACACCCTTCGATTCGCCCGTAGTGCCCGAAGTGTATAGTATGTTCGCAATGTCTATGTTGTTCTGCTCGCTCCACAGTCGCTCCACCTCAGGCTGGCGGGGCAGACCGTCAGCCAGTTTCATGAAGTCGCTGAAGTGCAGCGATGTCACGTCGTGGTCGGCAAAAGTCACCGTCTCGTCAAACACTATGATGCGCTCCAGCGTAGGACACAGCGCCTGCACCCTTCGTGCCTTGTCATACTGCTCCTGCTCGCCCACAAACATCACCCTTATCTGGGCATCGTTTATCACGTACTGTAGCTGTTGCTCCGAACTCGTGGCGTAGAACGGAATCGTCACAGCCCTCACGCCGAATGCCCCGAAGTCCGCATAGAAATAAGGCAGCGTGTTCTGCGAGAACACACCTATATTCTCCTGCACCTTCACGCCCAGGTTCAGCAGGGCGTTCGACACCTTCTTCACAGCATCTGAAAACTCCGTCCACGACACCTTCTTCCATTCCGTGCCTCCGAACTCCTTATATTCGAAGACCGTCCTGTCGCCGTATTTCTTTGCCTGTTCATGGGGCAACATTGCCAAGTGACAAACCGTTTGCATAGCTAACAAAAATTGTGTTTATAAACTTTTCAAATGCAAAAATACTAAAAATAATTCATAACACACAATTTTTCGTTAAAAAATCAGCCAATCCTGCAAAAAGATTACTCTCTCTGTCGCAAATCCCTCTGCATTTCAACGAGGTAAGCAAAGTCACAAAAGTCACAAAAGTCACAAAAGTCACAATGTGACGCTTTGTAACAATAAAGAAAGTGTCTTTTTTCATTTTTATAGCGTTCATTTCAACTTAATCACATCACTCCACCTTGTCGTGGGGTTCTTACTTCTGAAGTCGTGCTTTATGGCATTGGCAAAGACTTCTGCCTTGCCTTTGCCATCTTTCTTTGTATATTGCTGTGAGCCTAAGATTATGGTCTCACTGCCTTGCAATCTGTTTATGCGATCAACCACAGCGTCGATACGTTTCATCTTCTCAAACTGCTCTGCATTGAAGTCAAACATATCCTGCTCTATCGGACTGTTCGTACCTATACCCATCACTATCACACCAGCTTTCTTGTAGTGATAGCCTTTTATATACATCTTCTCCAGTATGTTGTTGGCAGTCTTTACTATGGTGATAGAGCTATTGGTGGGAGTCACAAGTCTTTGTTCCTGGAAGTTCCAGTACTGGGGCAAATCCTCTCTAAATGCATTGGTATTGAGAAATACCCCCACGATTGAGGCAACGGTATTCTGCTTGCGTAGTTTCTCCGAGCACCTTGCGGCATAGTTAGACACATGGGTGCGCAGTCCGTCCAGATCAGTTATCATGCCATTAAACGACCTGCTTGTGCAGATGCTCTTCTTCTTTGTCATCTGCTCATTCGGCACGCAGTCCTGTCCATTCAGCTCTCTCCACGTTCTTTCTATCACTATATTACGGAATGTGGCTTTCACCCAACTCTCCTTATGCTGTGCAAAGTCATAAGCTGTCATTATGCCCATACTATTTAGCCTGGCAGCATATCTCCTGCCTATGCCCCATACCTCGTCTATCGGATAGAGTTTCAAAGCCTTGATGCGTTTCTCATCGGTATCTATCATACAACAGTGGCGGTAGCCTTGATACTTCTTGGCGAAATGCGATGCCATCTTAGCCAAGGTCTTGTTTGGTGCCAGACCTATGCTCACGGGCATTCCCACGTACTGTCTGATTTTCTTATGCAGTTCCTCGCCCCACTTCTTCAGGTCAAGATGCTCCATACCATCAAGATACACGAAACACTCATCTATAGAGTATCTGAAGTAGGCAGGAACCTCCTTCCTTATCAGGCTCACTATTCGCCCCGTCAGTTCTCCGTACAGTTCATAATTGGATGAGAATACGGCAATCTTCTGGTCTGGGAACTGCTGCTCCAGTTGAAAATAAGGCATCCCGGCTTTTATGCCTAACCGCTTAGCTTCGTTGGAGCGTGCCACAACACATCCGTCATTGTTCGAGAGAACAACAACAGGCTTGTCATTCAGGTCAGGTCTGAAGACACGCTCGCATGATACGTAGCAGTTATCGCAGTCTATTATGCCGTACATAAATCCAAGTTCAGGGGTTTTCAAAAGTTCTTATCAGGTGGATAACTACACCCCAAACCTCAAAACTATCTCCTGCCTCCACCTTGAATACGGGATAGGCTGGATTTGCAGGTCTCAGTTCTATGTATCCATCCTTCTTATGCTTCAAGTCCAGATACTTTATTGTAAACTCTCCATTCAGGAAAGCCACTATGATAGAGCCGTCATGAGCCTCTACCGCTCTATCTATTATCACCCTGTCGCCATCATATATACCAGCATCCTTCATGCTGTCACCATCTATATCTCCATAGAATGTAGCCTCAGGATGACGAATGAAATCCTTGTTGAAGTCCAGAGTCTCATGTATATAGTCATCAGCTGGCGAAGGGAATCCTGCCTTTACTGCTGCATGTTGCAACTCCAACTTAGTATCAAACGCTCCTCTATGTATCTTTATGTTTCCCATTTATTCTACTCTATTTTTTATAATATTCTGTTCAATAGCTATATCGATAAGAAGATTATGGAATAAATACGGGTATGTGTCAGGAATGTTGCGAACCATCCATTCACAATGACTGGTTGTGTCATCAAAGAACTCACGAAAATCCATCCCATTTGCATCAAACCATTCAATCATGAGTTTTTTTATTATTTTTTCCATTTCCACTATCCCATATCCAGTTACATTCTCTGGCCGTGAATATTCATAAGACCATTTAGGCTCCTTCAAACAGAACGTTTCATAGCTTTTAATGTCATCAATACATGTTACCTCTCCTACATTACTACATACGTAATTAGAGAGCGACTTGTACATTGAGCCATTATATTTTCTCTTTGGTATTTCAAGTTTAATTATCATACTATGTAATTATGAATTATAATCTTTTTAGTCTCATCATATCGTCTTTATATGGGTTAAAGCTCTTCCTGGGTTAATTGCAGCTCAGGGTCTATATCTATGGGCATAGTCAGAATGTCGCCCAGCGAACCAACGTGCACGTTGGTCACAGCTATGCCATCCTCCTTCTTCCTTACCACAATCTTCCTTTGAATGCCATACTCATGAGTAGTGTTGCGCAGTTTCATGAACAGCGCATTCGATGCATATTTCCCTGCATCCACAGACGATATGAGGTTTCTTAGAGTCATTTCAAATGAATAATATCACTCATTTTAATCAACTTTTGGGTACAAAGTTAATATAAAATTTTTATTTATTCTATGCCTTTCATGCAGATTTTTCCCCTGTCTATGTTATCGTCTTAATAAGAGAAAGACTGCAACCAGCCTAAACCGATTGCAGTCCAACCTAAAAACGACGCGTCTCAAATTTACTCGCAGAGCGAGTTAGAGGTGACTCACGCAACTTGTGGTAGTCAAGATAGTACAGATAGCTGTCAGTATGGCGTTGATGATAACGCTCCAATTCTTTTTCGCTTGTTCAGACATAATTAATTAGAAATTAGAAATTTTTATTTTAACAAAAACATTAAAAACCCCTGTCAAGGTCATAAGTCTTTCAGACTCTCGCAGTCCTTCCAGTCACATGTTCTTTATGTGCAAGCACCTAAGCCCATGTCCCTTGCAGTCCTGCACCCTCCTAACGTCAGGTTATGCCCTTGTCAGGAAAAACATTAAAAAACCACCA
>Ga0247608_10000719_pt1 | contig 51311 bp, 41 predicted proteins | sample 176DNAGHGlowgp2_FD_193490 | JGI IMG/M metagenome (GOLD analysis project Ga0247608, IMG submission 193490) | Sheep rumen microbial communities from Palmerston North, Manawatu-Wanganui, New Zealand - 1766 DNA GHGlow gp2 | ecosystem: Host-associated > Mammals > Digestive system > Stomach > Rumen ...
CGGAAGTGGTCGTTTCCGTCTGGCCGACCGGGAGATTCGGATCGGCCACGTAGATGGTGGAAGGGGAGATCGTGCGGACGTGTTCGCCCACGAGCTCGATGTACTGTCCGTCCGGAAGGAGGCGGCCGTAGATCTCAACGGTAACATGCAGGTCAGCATAGTACGCGTGGATCGCCACCGGATATTCGGAATCGTTGGTGAAACGGAAATTCGGGCTATACCAGGTAACCGTCGCGTCAGTGCCTTTGTCGACGTATGTGCTCGGGATCGAGTGGTTCTTACGCTCGTTGACCTTGAGATCGGCCTTCGTGACACTTTGGTAGAGCATGGTGTTGGCCTGGCAGATGCCGCCGCCGAGCTCGTCTCTCATGGAGCCGTTGTAAATACCGTGTGCCATCTTGTAGCCCTTCTCCGATGTTCGCTGTCCGACGAAATCGTTGAAGTTGAATTCTTCGCCCGGCATGAGGACCAGGCCGTCGATCTTCTCGCAGACGAGGCGGATATTGGTGTTACGGTTATCGTTGTCTGTGGTCTCGGAAGTGGTCGAAGCGACCAGACCGAGCTGGCTTCTCAGGAATTCTGTCGTGACTTCCGGCTTGGTGATCTCCGCCTCGACAGGGATCACGACCTGGAAATTCGAATTGTCGAAGGCGGCTTTCACATCGGCGGCAGCTTTATCGAAATTGACGACTACGCCGTCCTGGGATTCCGTGTAGATGAACTCGAGTTTCTCCACATCGAAGCCCTCGACGGCGCCCTCGACCAGCTCCGTGTTGTACGGGTCGAGCGTCTCGTGTACGAGGGTGGCCACGTCGGTGGAGCCCAGTGTGTAGGTGCAGGTGAAATCTACGGGTGTGGTCTTCAGCGCTTCGATCTTCTCGTAACGCTCGCGGATGGCGTCGTCGCCGGTGAGCGTGCTGGTTCTTCCGTAGTTATAGGCTTCTTCGATGACTTCGTCGATATTGCTTCCGAGCTTCAGGCCGTCTGTGGCCATGGGGATCTCTTCGTCACCGAGCTTGAATTTGACGTCGATGACCTGCGAGGCATCCGATGAGAAAAGCGCGGCGACCTCGTCCTTGGTCTTGCCTCCGACGTCGGTCCCGTTGATCGTGATGCCCTGATAGAAGACCGGGGAATCGATCTCCTTCTGCATCCGCTCGACTTCTGACGAAGATGCCGCCGCTTCGCTGGCATTCAGTGTCGTGGTCGTGGCCGCATCGGCCGTGCCGGAGTTGCCGCTTCTCGTCCCGAAATAAATCAGTGTGCCGATGCCTCCGACGGCCAGCACCCCTGCTGCCGCGCCGATGGCGATCTTTACGATCTTCTTTTTCTTAAGTGCATCCGTTTCCTTGGAGATCTCCTTCAGTTTCAGTGCATCCGTTTCCTTTGGTTTGCTTGCCTCTTTTCCCATATTCGCGCCTCTGTTTCTCCTCCGAATTGCAATACCCTATTTAAAGATTACTATGGGCATGGGTGGTTTTCAATAGGGCGAGTGTTTCGCTTACGTTACACTTCGGGGGTGCGCCATCCGGGCAAGGGTGGATGGTGACGACAGACTAAAAGGAGATGCCCCGGCCCCACCAAAAAAAAGAGACGCGGGTTAGAGCGTCTCTTTCATCTGGTCGTAGGTGATGCCGTATTTCCGGGCGATGTTCTTGGCGTAGGAGGTGGTGTCCGGCGGGCTGCGCTTGACCTTAAAGGTGTTGACGTCGTCCCGGATCTCCATGACCAGGCTCACGACCGAGCCCGGGCCTTCCCATTCGTTCATGACGTCGGTGCGGCGGGCGAGCTCGTGGATGTGTGTGTTGAAGATCACGGCGGAACCCTTGTCCTTCAGGATGTGTAAGAGGTCCTCGGAGAGGTAGAGCGCATCGCTCTCGGATGTGGTGGAATAGGTCTCGTTGAAGAGCACCAGCGTCCGGGCGTCGGCTTCTTTCACGATGTTTCTGACGCGGACGGCTTCCTCGCCGAGGCGCCCGTAGTTGATCGTCAGGTTCTCGTCGATGGGGAAGTGGGTGAGGATGCTCTCGAACGGAAGTCCCTCGAAGGACGTCGCCGTGACGAAAGAACCGGCCGCGGCGAAGACGGAGATGAGGCCGAGGCCCTGCTCCAGGATGGTTTTGCCGCCGCGGTTCGGGCCGGTCAGGATGAATAGACGCTCCTGCTCCGAGAACAGGAAGTCGTTCTTGACGATGTCCTTCTTACCGAGGATCGCCAGCCGGAGGTTGTAGAAATCCTTCACTTCGAAGCGCATGGGAAGCGCGCTAGGACCCGGCTCGGACATGCCCGTAAGCTGCGGCATGCAAAGCGTGTAGCCCGCCTCCCGAAGTGACACGCAGAAACGGGAAATGGCGATGTAGAACGTCAGCCCCTCGTACATTTCCGTGATGAAATGACTGTCGAGGTTCGTGTATTTCGCAAGGAGATTCCGGACATCGGTGAAATGCCTCTTCAGGTGTTTCTCGAGCTTCGGCGCGATGGCGGCCAGGAGCGGATCGTCGCTTTTCGGGACGTTGCCGAGGGTGCGGGTCAGTGCCTGCGCGCCCTGCCCGGCCTGGATGATCGGCCCGAAGATCGCGGCCATCTGGACGAACTTGTACTTCGAACGGAGCGGATACGGCAGGAACTCCACCGCGGCGACCTCCGAGATCGACAGGTCGGGGTTGAAGTTGATGCCCACCATGCAGCTGCGGACTCTCGACAGGTCCTCGAGCATGACCTTGATGTCTTTCTCGGCGTCGGCGAAATCCGGCGCCTCCGTGATGGCGGTGACTTCTTTTCTTAATTCGGCAAAAGCACTGGATTTGGGGGCGTGCTTCTGGAGTGTGTCGCTCAGGTAGCGGACCGTGTCGACGTAGACCGCGAGGGAGCGAAGGTCGGAAAGGAGCGTGTAGAGGGAGTTGTCTTTACTGCTGACTGCGCGTCGCGCCCCGGCGAAATCCTTCAGGGTGCGGATCATGGGGAGTACTTCCTCGAGGTCCTTGCGAAGTTCCGGGTTGCTGTCGAAGTCAGAGAAGATCTCCTGGCGGTAGCGGATGTCCGCGGGATCCATCGGTATCTCCAGAAGGACCGATCTTAATATGTTCTTATCGTAGACACCCATGGCGATACGGGAGATGATCTCGTCGATGGCGAGGTCTTTCGCCGTTTCGTCAGGGAGCTGCCTGCATTTTCTATCTGAGTTTTCGGGAAAAAGAATGTTCATCTTTAGGTCTCCTGGATCGTGACGGAGCTTCCTGTTTCGCGCCTCGCGCGGCGTGACCATGGGGCGCTTCGCTCGTGGTGCGCGCGGGAAACAGGGCTTCCGGATTCGTTTCTTACTATACTTGTATTTGCGAAATGCATATACAACGATTACAATATTTATATCATTTTCTAAAGGCCTGCGCTGAAGCGCGCGGTGACGCGGGGGCGCCGCGCACGAGCCTTGCCGCGGCACCTCGGCCCCAAGTCAGAGGCGCGCCTTCTGCGCCGGGCAGTCACGCAGGGTGCGCTGCCGCGCGTACAAGCCGGTCACGCCAGGCGCCGCGCCCCCAGGGCGCTGGGCGCGGCCCCGCCTGGCCGAAGCGAAAGGAGAGAACAGATGGACAGATCCAGGATCCCGTTAAGCGAGATCATGCAGCTGCTGCACGAGAACAGCGAGAACGCATTCGCCCACACGACGTACCGGGAGGAGAGCCGGCGGTTCCATCTGCTGATGCAGGGCGACATGCGCGCGGTGGAGGAATCGGAGCGGATGTGTGCCCCGGAGCTTCAGGGGACGCTGTCTTCCGATCCGCTTCGAAATGCGCGGTATCTCTTTATCGTCAATACCGGCCTGGCCACGCGCTATGCCATCGAGGCCGGACTTCCGCAGGAGCAGGTCTATGCCGCATCGGACGTGTTCATCCAGAAGGCCGACGTGACTGACTCCATCGAGACGATTCGAGACCTGAACCGACAGTTCTGGACACTCCTTGTGGAGATGGTGCAGAGAAAAAGAGCCGAGAAACGCTACACCAAGCCTGTCATGGCATGCATCGACTTCATCGATGCACATGTGGCCGAGAGGATCACGCTTCAGGATCTCGCCAAAGAAACAGACATGCACCCGGCGTATATATCAGTGCTTTTTAAGAAGGAGACGGGGGAACCGTGCGGGGAGAACCTCCTTAGAAGGCGGATCGACATCGCGCGGGCACTGCTGCTTCGTACCGAATACCCGTACTCGAAGATCGCGTATTCGCTGTCGTTCTGCTCCCAGAGCTATTTCAGCAAGGTGTTCCGGGAGCGAACGGGGTACACGCCGCACCAGTATCGGATGCGTTATTATAATTCGAATATTTCACGGGGCGATGGTGTGGTACAATGAGCGGTAGTGTTTGTGATGTTTGTGTTAAGGGAGAAACGGGAATGAGGACACGTAATCGAGTGGTGGCGGTCGTGCTTGCCGGGATACTGGCGCTGGCGTCGGCGGCCTGCTCCGGCGGGAAGAAGAAGATCTCTGCCGAGGAGTTCCGGGAGAAAATGGAAGACAAATCCTATGTCGTTACGGAGGCCGCGGCAAATGGCGCGGTCAAGGTCTCGTATACGGCGTACCCGAATGAACACGCGAAATGGCTCACCGTCACATACAGTGAGTTTGAGAGCGCGGATGAAGCGAAAATGAGCTATACCACGTCGCGGCACAGTTTCGAGAAGGCGAAGAGCACCGGCGACTATACGAACGTGATGACGGGCAGCAACAAGTTCACCGCGGAGAAGGGGACGGAGATGACCGTGATCACGGTGCTTGTGGAGGATGTGGTCATTATGGCCTACGGCTCGGATAAGACGATGGTGCAGGACGCGATCGAGGCGCTGGGGTACTAGGGGGCCGGCGCGCATATGCTCATGACATCGGCGAATTCTTCTCTAGGAGCACTGTTACCAGTGCTTTTGCATAAGTATTCAAAGAAGTGAATGAGATTGGGGCGGCTCGGAACACGGATGAGAGGGGCCGACACATTAAACCGTCAGAAACGTCGATTTAATGTGTATTTTGGGCATGTTGGGAAGGGGTCTGACACATTAAATCTTCCGAATCGCTTGTTTAATGTGTAAAAAGCACTATACAATATGCCTCCGGGACGTGTTTTTACACATTAAAGTCACTCAAACTTCAGGTTTAATGTGTCAGGGGGACAGAGAGGTTCCGGGACATACTGATTAAAATGCTCGAAAGCGGAGTTTAATGTGTTTCGCCCCAATCAGGACATGCGGAGGCCGAAGTGGAGCCGCGCGCCAATGAGGAGACACGCAGATGCCAGATGCCGAAGCGCGCCCCCCCGCGCCCAATCAGGACACGCGCACGCCGTAGATGGCGGTGGAGCGCTGGCCGATCACGATCATGTCATCCACGACGATCGGCGCGGCCTCGAAGTTCGTAAGCTCCGCGTAATCCTCCTGCTTCAGCCCCTGGATCAGACCGATACGCTGGCCGTTCGAAGCATCCACCAGATGGCCCTGGGCCTGGCTGTCGAACACCACGATATAGGCGTTTCCATCCTCGTCGTAAATGTCGACCGGCGAGCTCCAGGAATAGGTATTCCAGTCATATCGCCACACCTCTTCACCGGTGGTCTTATCATAGGCAACAAGTGCATTACCATACTGCGTGTTTTTCGTCATGCTGTACGCGAAGATCACCAGGTTCGAGATCGACTTCTTGCCCGTGATGGGGTTGCCGAGCATGCCGCCGTTGATGTCGTCGCTGGAGCTGGTTCCGTTATGCGTGTAGCAGGCGACGGACTTGCGCCAGACGGTCTCGCCGGTCATGGCGTCGATCTTATATGTGTAGGAATCGCCCTGATAGTCGAGCTCGTCGCGCTGCCAGTCGACCTCGGTACCGGTATACAGGTATACGTGCCCGTTGTCCTCTTCGATCACCGGCGTGACGTCGGAGTCGTCGTCGAGACGGCGGGACCAGACGAGGGAGAGGGTATTCAGATCGAGGCACAGGAGGTTGCCGGCATTGTCGGTGCACCAGCCGTAGTGGTCATAGATCGCAATCGAACTCTCGATACCCAGCTGCTTGCCGGAAACATTGTCGAAGATGTAGCGGTACGCGACCGTGTCCGGATTGACGGAAACGGTGCCCGCGGCAGGGTCGAACTGGGTGTTCAGCTTGACGGTGTAGATCATGCCGTTCTCACTCGGATAGATGAGCGTGTCGGCGTCCGCGTCGATGATCGGCGAGGAGTCGCATGCACCCCAGGAATCGCGGTGCGCACGGGGATCGAGGCCGGTCTGGAAATGCATCATCTCGAAGTTCAGCAGGCTGTAGATGCGGTAGCCGATGACGCCTCTCTCGGAGCCGTTATCGTCGCCCTGGCCGACGTAGAGGATGGGGTAGCCGCGGGGGTCCACTGCCGGCGTGCCCTTGATGGTGGCGCCGACGTTCAGCGGGTCACGGGTCTTCTGTCCGTCCTCGATATCGAGGAAGTACACATGCCCGTCCTGCGAGGCGATGATGACCTCGGTGAGGTCCTGCTTCGACTTCTTGTCCGGGTACATATTCATGAGCTGCTGCATGTCGTAGCCCCAGCGGACGGCCAGTGCCTGACCGGTCCAGCCGACGCCGACCCAGCTCCAGGAAGAAGACAGCGGAGTGCTCTTGAACTTCAGCTCCGTGAAATCCCATACCTTCTCAAAATGCGCTTTTTCGTCTTTGGTTTTGTCGATGTTGACGTAGCCCCAGGAGGCGCAGTTGCGGAAGTTGTTGCCGCGGAACGTCAGAATGCCGGCGATGTCCTGATAGTTGAGCGGATCGCCCATGTGGATCTCGGATTCGCGCTGGTAGGACGACAGGCGCTCCTGTCCGTGATAGATGTCCTCCTGGGCGCCGCGTCCGGAGGGCGCGTACTGCGGATCCGGCACGCCGATGACGGCATCCATTCTCGCTGTCGCCGGAAAAAGAAGGACGTTCTGGTTCGGTCCCGGAACACTGGCCGGGTCCGGTGTCGTCTCCGCCGGGTCGGTGATGGAGATACTGGCGTTCGGATCGACGGTGATCACGTTGCCGTTCTCGTCGGTGACCGTCGGGACGGACGATCCGGAAGTGTCCGTGCTTCCGGATCCACTGAGGTCTTTCTTCGATTTCTTATACACGGCGACGCCGAGGACGACCGTCAGCACGACGAGCGCCAGTGTCACGGCGAAAAGGATGTACAGGCCGTTGTTATTGTTCCTTCTCCGGCTTGCCCGGTAGGAGTAGTTCGGATATCTGATGTTGCCTTGATTCTTCATGTGTCAGCTCTCAATTCTTATTTGTATAAGAGATATTTTACCATATATTCGGGAAAGTATATCCGGTGGGGCTGACCGCGCGGGATTCAAGAGCTTTTCGCATAGAGGACGAAACCTCTTGAGTGATTTCGCTGCAGGATTCAAGAGCTTTTTCCGAAAAGCACTGAACCTCTTGAGTGATGCGTGCTTATTTGATGATCGGCTTGACGCGGTGCGCGATAACGAACGCGACAGCCATTTTCACAAGGTCGGGGATGATGAAAGGGAACACGCACCAGGACAGGACGGTCGCAAGGCCGACGGCGCCGGTGTCGCGCATGTAGATGTACATGAACCAGCCCGTTCCGAATGCATAGCAGACCAGGAGGCCGAGGACGAGGGCGAGAATCTCGACGAGGAGCTTCTCGGACAGGAATTTCGTGAAGAGAAAATAGATGATGCCGGTCAGGAGGAACCCCAGGATGTAGCCGCCGGTCTTGCCGAGGAGGATGCCCATGCCGCCGGTAAATCCTGAGAAAACGGGAACGCCGACGGCGCCCATGAGGATGTAGGTCAGGATGGACATGATGCCGCGTTTGCCGCCGATCAGGAGAAGGACGGCGAAGACGGCGAAGGTCTGGAGCGTGAAGGGCACTGCCGTGGGGATGCTGATCCAGGAGCAGACGCTGATGAGCGCCGCGCCGATGGCGATATAGGCCAGGTCTAGTGTTCTCGACGCGGACGAGGAACCCTTGCCGTTGGCAAATGCATGGACCGAAGTCCGGGCCGAAGCGGATTTTTCGCTGCCCGACTCAATCTTGTTATCTGTGTTCTGTACGTTCGTATCGTTCATGTGTTTTACCTGGCTTTCTCTGACGCTTCCAAGACTTTATCACATGGCAAAAGCACTGTCAACCTGAATTTTGATTTAGGTTAACGGTGACGAAGGGGGGGTGCCCGGAAAAAAGTGCTGGCAATTCGGGAAAAAGGCGCCGATTGTCGGATATATCATGTAGCCAATCGGGAAAGAGGGGGATATAATGTTGGTATCGGATGGAGCTTCCCCGGGATAGGGAGGCGGCCGGATGAAGATTTATTATTTCTGCCCTCGGCAGATAACGTGATATGATTGTTGTTCTCATGTAAGGAAGCGGTGCCTGAGCCCCTGTCATGAAAACGGGACTTGACCGTCCCTTTTACTTGTGATATGCTATCTCACGCTGCAAAGGATGCAGAGAGCATAGTTATATATGCGATGAATTATCCTCGCTCTCATCGAAGTAGGTATGAGGGCCGTTCTAGACCAGGAGGAGGTGAAAAATCATGGCGAACAAGTATGAGATGATGGTTGTTCTGAGTCCCGTTCTCGGTGACGAAGGTATTGCTTCGACGACAGACGCAATCAAGGCTAAGCTGGAGTCCGGCGCGACAGTTGACTCGCTGGAGACACTTGGTATGAAGCGTATGGCTTACGAGATCGACGATCAGAAGGACGGGTTCTATCTTCTGTTCAACTTCACGTCTGACGCGGATTTCCCGAAGGAGATCGAGCGTGTGCTGAAGATTACAGAAGGCGTACTGCGTTTCCTCGTTATCCGCATTGAGGAGTAACAGCGTAAGAAGGAAGTGGCATTATGAACAAAGTAATTTTATTAGGTAGATTAACAAAGGATCCGGAAGTCAAGTCGACAGGCAATGGCGTGTCGGTATGCTCATTCGCAGTGGCTTGTGACAGAAAGTTCAAGAGCCAGAACGGCGAGCGTCAGACAGACTTCATCAACTGCGTGGCATGGCGTCAGCAGGCCGATCTCCTTGGAAGGTATTTCCACAAGGGATCGCGTATCTCCATCACCGGTTCGATCCAGAACAGATCGTACGATGACCAGAACGGTCAGAAGCGTTATGTGACGGAAGTAATGGTCGAGGAGATCGAATTCGTCGATACGAAGGCGGATTCTCAGGGTTCGTATGCGGCAGCTCCGGCTCCGGCCCAGGCAGCACCGTCTGCCTCCACCGCAACTACGGTTGCCCAGACACCGCCGACACCTCCGCAAGCCCAGCAGATCGATGCAGGATTCGAGGCGTCCATGGATTCGGACGATAATGCCCAGCTCCCTTTTGACGTGATGGCATATTGATTCGAAAGGAGATTAGTGAAAATGGCTGAAAATAGAGCACCTAAGGCACCGGCCCGTGAGTTCGGTGACCGTGGCATGAAGCAGAGACGTTCCAGAAGAAAGGTTTGTGCTTTCTGCGCGGATAAGATCGAAGTGATCGACTACAAGGATCAGGCTCGTCTTCGCAAGTGCGTTTCCGAGCGCGGCAAGATCCTGCCGAAGCGTATGACAGGTACATGCGCGAAGCACCAGAGAGAGCTGACGATCGCGATCAAGCGTGCAAGACATGTCGCTCTGCTGCCGTTCGTAGCAGAATAATTCCGTTCCGTTATAGACGGATCCCGTATGGCTTCCCGGAGCTTCTCCGGGGGTGAGCGATTCACGGGTATTCGTTTACAATATGGACTGAAGCGTTTATAATATTGAGCATCCGCATCCGATATGCGGGTGCTCGATTTTTTCTCTGGAGGAAACGGAAAATGAAGTGTATCTTACTTTCAGATGTTAAGGGTGTAGGCAAGAAAGACGATATTATCGAGGTATCGGACGGATATGCCAGAAACTACCTGCTGAAGAAGAAGCTGGCGGTGGAAGCGACAGCGGATAATATGAACAAGAACAAGCTGAAGAAGGGCTCGGAGGCGGAGCACGCCAGAAGAGAGCTCGAAGAAGCGATCGCGAACGGCAAGAAGCTGGACGGACAGACCGTGAAGCTCGCCGTGAAGACCGGTGAGGGTGGACGCCTCTATGGCGCCGTGACGGCGATGGACGTGGCAGATGCCATCCAGAAAGCCGGTTTCCCGGTAGATAAGAAGAATGTAGTGATCAAGAACCCGATCAAGTCCTGTGGTACGTACGAAGTCACCGCGAAGCTGCACACGAAGGTCAGCGTGAAGGTGAATGTCGAGGTCGTTCCCGGAGAGTGAGGACCTATGGCTGAAGAGAGGGGAAAATCGATCCTGAGCCGCGTTCCGCCGCAGAATAATGATGCGGAGATCGCCGTGCTGTGCTGCTGTCTGGATGCACCGGACAGAGTGCCATTGATCACCGGATATCTTCTGGCCGAGGACTTCTATGTTCCGGCTCACCAGAAGATCTACGAGACGATCTACACGCTGTATTCCCAGTCGAAGACGGTGGATCTGATCACCGTCGGCGATGCGCTGAAGAAGCAGGGCGACCTGGAGAAAGTGGGCGGCATGGAGTATCTGAGCACCATTACGGATGCCCGTGCCCTGGTGTCGAACCTTTCGGACTATGTCCGGATCGTGAAGCAGAAGTCCCTGGGACGCCGCCTGATCCGGGCACTGGACGAAGTGTCACGCCAGACCTACGAGGGCGAATCGGATCCCAGCAACCTTCTCGAGGTCGCGATCTCGCGCCTGTCGGAACTGCGTGACCACAACGCCTCCGATTCGGCGCTGGTGAGCATCAGCAAAATCTTCGAGGCGAGTGCGAAGGGCTTCCTCGATGGTAAGAAGGAAAAGGCCGTGATGAGCCATTTCTCGATGCTGGACTATGTGACGAACGGCTTCCGCCCGGGTACGCTGTCGATCGTGGCAGCGCGTCCTTCCATGGGTAAATCGGCCTTCGTGATCAACATCGCCGTGAATGTGGCGCTGTATGAGAAAGTGCCGGTTGCCTTCTTCAGTCTCGAAATGAATGCGCAGGAGATCGCGAACCGTATCCTGGCGGCCCGTGGCGATCTGCCGATCTCTGTCCTGCAGAGCAACAGGAAACCGGATCCCGAGATGATCGGGCGTATCGGGGATACCATGAAGATTTTTAACAAGGTCGACCTGTATATTGATGAGCAGTCGGGACTCAACTCTGCGGAGATCCTCACGCACTGCCGGGAACTTCAGAACCGCATCAACAAGCCGCTTGGCCTGATCTGTATCGACTACCTGCAGCTCATGTCTGCGGTGTCGTCGAAGAACAATGCGTCCCGTCAGCAGGAGGTTTCGGAGATATCCCGTTCCCTCAAGCTCATGGCAAAAGAACTGAAGGTCCCGATTATTGCGCTGGCGCAGCTCAGCCGTGAGTCGGAGAAACGTGACGATCACCGTCCGATGCTGTCGGACCTGCGTGACTCCGGTGCAATCGAGCAGGACGCCGATATGGTTATGTTTATCCACCGTCCTGACTACTATAAGCGTAAGGAAGAGATCGACGACGATTCGGATGAGGAGTCGAACGAGAAGCCGAAGTTTAAGAAGAATCTCGATGACGAGGAGATCCAGAAAGCGGAGATCATCGTGGCGAAGAACCGTCAGGGTCCGACGAAGACGATCTATCTTCAGTGGAACGGATCGAGAACGGTCTTCTTCGAGAAGGATAAGCCGAATCCGAACCAACCTCTGGGCCCGTCGGATGAGGATGCACCGCCGGAAGGGGCGCTCAAGTCCGTGGCGATCCCGCAGGAGCTGTTTGAAGAGCCGGCTGCCGCCCAGGATGCCATGGCAAAAGCACTGTTGTCCGGGGCTTCTTCTGCGGGAGCCGGGGCACCGGCTGTGGATGTGCCCTGGGATCAGAGTGCGCCGGCAGCGCCGGCTGCGGCGGAACCGTCGGAGCCAGTGCATTTCGAGTCGGATCCGGTCCTGGATTCGCTGGGTCTGGAGCCGATCGCGGCGGATATGGTGCCGGGACTGGCGCCTGCCGAGGACCTTTCCGGGCAGGCTCCTGACGATCTTTCCGGACAGGCCGCGGGGGATGATTTCTCCGGATTTGCGCCACCGGAGGACATTTCCGGGCTGACGCCGCCACCGCCGGGGGACGATGAGATCCCGATGGGCTTAGGTGTGACGGAAGAGGAGTCGCAGATGGGCTTCGAGCCGATGGCCACCATTGACTGGGATGACCACGGATCTGGCGACGATGACGACGATGACGATGAGCCGGACGAGCCCGAAGACGGGAGCTGGTTCGACGGTCCGGGTGAATCCGGGGATGAGGAATAAGATCGTGGAAGACCTGATTCTTGTGGTCGAAAACTATATTGAGAAATACCGGCTGCTGCCTGTTACGCGGCTTGTGGCCGGTGTATCCGGAGGCGCCGATTCGATGGCGCTTCTGTTCGTTTTAAAGGATATCCTCAGTAGGAAATATCCGGAAGTTCCGCTTCTCTGCGCCCATGTGAACCATGGGATCCGGGAAGAAGCGGGCCGGGATGAGAAGGTGGTCGAGGCATTCTGCGCGCACCTTCAGGTGCCTTTTCTCCCCAGATCTGTCTGTATTCCGGAAGTCGCGGAAAGAGAGGGATTAAGCCTTGAGACGGCGGGACGCATCGCGCGCTACGATTTCTTCCGGGAGCTCGCGGGAGACGAGGGAACCATCGCCGTGGCGCACCACATGGAGGACCAGGCGGAGAGCGTCGCGATGCATATCTTCCGCGGCTGCGGGCTGGAGGGACTCTGCGGGATCCGCCCCCGAAACGGCAACGTGATCCATCCGTTCCTGTGCCTTCGGAAGGAGCAGATCCTCAGGTTCTGTGAGGAGAAGGGCATCCCGTACTGCCATGACGTGACGAACGATGACCCCTCTTATGACCGGAATTTCTGGAGAAAAGAGGTTTTCCCGCTGATCCGGAAGGGCACGGACAGAAATCCCGTTTCCGCGCTAAATGGACTGGCGGAGAGAGTCTCGGAGGAGAGTGCTTTTCTCGATGAAATGGCCAGGGAAAGGCTCGATGCGATCCTTTCGCCGGAGGCGGGGGGGAAAGGTGCGGATCCGGGACAAGATGCGCCGGCTGCCGGTGAAGAAGCCGCGGTTGCGGGTGCTTCCGGGGCGCCGGAGACGTCGGGCGCTTCCGGAGTGCCGGTTCTGGCGCTGATGGAACTGAAGCGGCCGCTGCGGCGGAGAGTGCTGCGGCTTCTGGCTCTTCGGACCTGGGGCGACGTGGTGGATATCGAGGAGAGCCACTGGGACGCGATCCTGCGGCTTGTTGAGAAGCCGGAGGGCGGCGGACATCTGGATCTGCCCGGCGGACGATCGGCCGAGAGGGAACGCGGCTGTATACGGTTCCTCTCCGGCGCGAGGGATCCTTCAGGAGAAGAGGAAAAGGGCGGATATGTCGTCGGGACGGGGTTTCTGACGCCGTCCGGATGGGATGTGGAAGAAGTGCGGCTCCGCGATCTTCGCGATGGCGAGGTCCGGGAGCTTCTGGCCGTGGCGGACACAGGCGGTGAATCGGGTGGCGAAGCGCCCGGTGAGGTTCCTGTCGGGGCGGCCGGTGAGGCTACTGGAGAACCAAGCGGTGAAAAGGTTAATTTTTCACAAAGATTTGGCCGAATCCGACTTCATCGCATTGTGAAAGAAGAGCCTTTGATATATAATGATTTGACGTGGTTTTTTCCGGAATCGCTGCTGGAAAACGCCGTGATCCGGACCAGAAGACAGGGAGACCGGTTCTCCCGCGCGGGAAGCTCCTGTACGAAGCAGCTCCGCCGGTATATGAACGAGCTCGGCATTCCGCCGAGATTTCGGGACCGGGTGATCCTTCTGGCGGAGGGCGACCGGGTCCTATGGATTCCGGGATGGGCGCATGCCGAGGGGTTCACGGACGCCGAGTCGGAAAGGCGCTTCTGGGAAGACGGGCAAGTGCTTCGGCCCAAGGACCGGGCGGAAGAACCAATGCTTCCACCGACGGAACAGGCCGAAATACAAGTGCTTTTGCAGGCGGAGCGGGCGGAAGACCACGAGTATCGGGAAGGCCTCCTGTGCCTGGAGTTCCTTCCTTCGGACATCGAGTAACAGTAAAGGAGAACGGACAGATGGAACGAGTTACGGGAACCATGATCAGTGCGGAAGAAATCAGACAGGCCGTGGATCGTCTGGGTAAGCAGATCTCGGCGGACTATGCCGGGAGCGGATCCGAGATCGTTGTCGTCGGCATTCTTAAGGGTGCATTCGTATTCCTGGCCGATCTTGTCCGGGAGATCTCCTGCCCCATGATACTGGATTTTATGCAGGTGTCCAGTTACTATAACGGAACCGTCTCGACCGGTAATGTCAAGATCAAGAAGGACCTTGACTATGACATCGCGGGCAGGGACGTCCTCATCGTGGAGGATATCATTGACTCCGGCGTGACCATGCAGTGCCTCAAGAGAGAGCTCTATTCGAGAAATCCGAGGAGCATCAAGGTGTGTGCTGCTTTTGACAAGCCTTCCCGCCGCAAGGTGGACTTTACGGCGGATTACATCGGCATCGAGGTGCCGGATGAGTTCATCGTCGGGTACGGGCTGGATTATGCCGGTAAGTACAGGAATCTTCCGGATGTATGTGTTCTGGAAGTTGACGGAGGTGACAAATGAGTCAAACAGAGAAAAGACCGAAGCGGTCATTTAGCGGGCTACCGTTCTATCTGGTGCTGATCGTAGTGCTGATCGTGGCGTCCTATTTCTTCCTGAATGGGAACTCGGCGAAGAGTGCTTCTCTTTCTGAGGCGCTGAATATGATCGAGGACAAGCAGGTGGAGAAGGAAGACGTGGTTCTGAACGGCAATACGCTGTCGTTTAAGTATATCGATTCTGAGACCGGGAAGAAGAAGGAAGTCAGCAAGAAGGTGCCGTATGATTCCGAGGATCATGTGATGACGATCCTGATGGAAGCGCAGAAGAACGGTTCGATCGAGAAGTTCGAGTATAAGCAGCCGACGGATGTTTCGGCGATTATGTCGGGGATCATGATCGTGCTGATGCTTGCGGCGATGGTGTTCTTCGTATGGATCAATTTCACGAGAAATGCAGGCGACGGCAGAAGTGCGATGAACTTCGGCAGAAGTAAGGCGAAGCTTCACGATCCGTCGAAGAATAAGGTGACTTTCGCCGATGTGGCGGGTGCGGATGAAGAGAAAGAGGAGCTTACGGAGGTCGTGGACTTCCTGAAGAATCCGAAGAAGTATTCGGCGTTGGGTGCGAAGATCCCGAAGGGTATCCTCCTTCACGGTGCGCCTGGTACAGGTAAGACGCTGCTGGCGAAGGCGGTCGCGGGTGAGGCCGGTGTGCCGTTCTTCTCGATCTCCGGTTCGGACTTCGTGGAGATGTTCGTCGGTGTCGGTGCGAGCCGTGTGCGTGACCTTTTCGACAATGCGAAGAAGAATTCTCCGTGTATCGTGTTTATCGATGAGATCGATGCTGTGGGTCGTCACCGTGGTGCCGGTATGGGCGGTGGCCACGATGAGCGTGAGCAGACGCTGAACCAGCTGCTTGTTGAGATGGATGGTTTCGGGCCGAATGAGGGCGTGATCGTGATCGCGGCGACGAACCGTATCGATATCCTGGACCCGGCGCTTCTGAGACCGGGACGTTTCGACCGTCGTGTGGCGGTGTCCCGTCCGGACATCAAGGGCCGTGCGGATATCCTGAAGGTGCATGCGAAGAATAAGCCTTTCGAGGATGATGTCGATCTTAAGGAGATCGCGAAGATCACGCCCGGCTATACAGGTGCGGATCTGGCGAACCTTCTGAATGAGGCGGCGCTTCTTGCAGCCCGCCGTAATGCGAAAAAGATCAGTAAGGCGGATGTGTCCGAGGCTGTCTTTAAGGTCATGATCGGGCCGGAGAAGAAGAGCCGTGTCATGTCCGATAAGGAGAAGCGCCTGACGGCGTTCCACGAGGCGGGTCATGCGATCATCCTGCGTACGGTTTCCGAGACCGACCACGTCGAGCGTGTTTCCATTATCCCTGCAGGTGGTGCCGGCGGTTATACTGCCCACAAGCCGGATGAGGATATTTACTACACGACCCGTAAGCAGCTGATCGACAACATCATGATCTCCCTTGGCGGTCGTGGTGCGGAGGAGATCATCCTCGGCGAGATCAGTACGGGTGCTTCTTCTGACCTGCAGCACTGCAACAGTATCGCCCGTGAGATGATCACCCGCTACGGCATGAGTGAGCATTTCCCGAACGTGATCTTCGATGACGACGATGAAGTCTTTATCGGCAAGAGCTATGGTCATACGCGTGTGTACAGTGAGGATTCGGCGGCGAAGATCGACTCCGAGATCGCCGAGATCATCCGTGCGGCTTATGCGGACGTGCTGCGTATTCTGAATGAGAAGATGGATATCCTGAACGCTGTCGCCCAGCGCCTGCTCGAGAAAGAGAAAATCGAGGGTGCCGAGTTCGAGGAGATCTACAATAATCCGGATTCTGTGACGAGCGGTGCTGAGGCTGAGGATGCGGTATCTGGGACTTCTGAGAGTGCGGATTCTGCGGCTTCGGGTACTTCCGAATCTTCGGCTTCTTCGGGGGCGGATGCTTCGGGGGCTGCTGATGCGGCTTCTGCCGGCGCTTCGGATGCGGCTTCTTCTGGAGATGACGGGTTCGTTCCCAGTTCTTTCGGCGAGTTAAGCGGATCGGCGTCGACCGGCGACGGGCTGCTGTTCGGCGATGAAGGCGAGGACGACGGCAAGTCCGGCGAGGAGTGATCCGCGAGCGGGTCCTTCCCGATTGATATGACAATGGAGGCTGCCTTGTCGGTGCGAGAAGCATCGGCAGGGCAGCTTTTTCGTGCGTGTCGCGAGTGGTTTTCAAGAGGTTTTCTCGAGAAGCACGGAACCTCTTGAATGATTTGTCTGCGGGATTCACGAGGTTTCCTCGAAAAGCACTGAACCTCTTGAGCATTTTCGCTGTGGAGTTCAAGAGGTTTTCTCGAGAAGCACGGAACCTCTTGAATATTTTGTCTCTGCGATTCAAGAGGTTTTCTCGAGAAGCACGGAACCTCTTGAATGATTTGTCTGCGGGATTCACGAGGTTCCCTCGAAAAGCACTGAACCTCTTGAGTATTTTCGCTGTGGAGTTCAAGAGGTTTTCTCGAGAAGCACGGAACCTCTTGAAAGATCGACGGAAACGAATCAAGTGCTTTTCAAGAAAAAGGCAAAACCTCTTGAATGCCATAGCGCTCAGACAAGAAACAGCTTGGAAATTCATCTGATTCTTGTCTCCTCATGAGTGTGCAGACAAGAACGAAAGCGATTATCCACTTGATTCTTGTCATGAATCGAGGAGAAAGACAAGAACCAAGCGATTTACGGCCTGATTCTTGTCGCGGGCTAAGAAATCAGACAAGAACCAGCGCGATTTACGGCCTGATTCTTGTCGCGGGCTAAGGAATCAGACAAGAACCAACGCAGTTTCTCGTATCATTCTTGTCGCGGGCTGAGAAATCAGACAAGAACCAGCGCGGATTTCAATTTCATTCTTGTATCTGCGCGGAAGGAGAAGTTTTTTGCTATAATAGGCGGGACAGATTATAGGAAGAAGGGTGCAACATGCGCAAGAGATATATCAGACTTTGGCTTTTGATTGCGGCGATGGTCCTGGCAATCGGCATTTCGGCGGGCTGCTCGAAGAAGAAGGAAACGACAGCGACGACAGCCGCGACTACGACGGAATCGACGACGCAGAAGGAGACGACGGAAGCGCCGACCACTACGACTGAAGGAAACACGGAAGCCACGACGGAATCAACCGCGAAGGCCCCGACCGAAGCAACAACCACCGAAGCCCCGACTGAAGCAACAACAGAGGCGACCACCGAGGCGACGACTACGCAGAAGGAAACAACAGAGAAGCCGACGACGCAGAAGGAAACGACGGCGGCACCGACGGAGGCGGCCATTGACGAGGACGGCGAATACACGAGTAAAGACGACGTGGCGCTGTATATCTACACGTACGGGCATCTGCCGTCGAATTTCGTGACGAAGAGCGAGGCCCGCGCGAAAGGCTGGGAGGGCGGATCGCTCGAGGACTATTTCCCGGGATGCAGCATCGGCGGCGACGTATTCGGCAACCGCGAAGGCATCCTGCCGAAGAAGAAAGGCCGCACCTACTACGAGTGCGACATCGACACGAAGGGGAAGAAGTCCCGCGGCGCGAAGAGGATCGTGTTCTCGGACGACGGACTGATCTACTACACAGACGACCACTACGAGACTTTCACGCTTCTGTATGGGGAGGAGTAACATGAACATCTATCTTCTGGACGGAAAAGATATGACGAGCCGCGACGAGGCGTACCGCGTGATCGCGGCGGAGATGGCGTTCCCGGACTACTTCGGAAACAATCTCGATGCCCTGTACGACTGCCTCAGCGCTAGAAGCGCTGATAACGCGGTGCTCTTCGTGAATACGGCGATCCTCGAGGAGAATCTCGGGGAGTATGCCGGGAAGATCCTGGAATGCTTCCGCGATGCGGCGGACGAGTGTGGGTTCATACTGAGAGAGAAGCGCTGAACGGCGCGGCAAGTGAGGGAAGGTGCGGGAAAGACGCACCGAGGCCCGAAGCCGCGAAACTGCAAAGAAGCGAAGAAACGAAGAAGCTTATTAGAAAGAAGCGAATGAAATCATATGTTAGCCAATTATCACACACATACCCGCAGATGCCACCACGCAGTGGGAACGGAGAGGGAGTATATTGAGAATGCGATCGAGCAGGGATTTAAGATCCTGGGCTTCTCAGATCACACGCCGCAGCCGTACCCCGCAAATTTCCGTTCAGGGATCCGCATGGATATGAAAGAGATCCCCGAATACACCGAGACACTGGTGAAACTGCGGGACGAGTATAAAGACCAGATCCAGATCCTCATCGGCTATGAGGTGGAATACTCAGTGCGTTTCTTCCCGAAGCTTCTCGAAGAACTTCGGAACTACCCGCTGGACTACCTGATCCAGGGCCAGCACTTCGCCGTTAATGAAGTCGACGGCTTCTATGTCGGCTCGCAGATCTTCGGCGAAGAGCAGCTGCAGTCGTACGTTGAGACGACCATCGAAGGCATGGAGACAGGGCTTTTTACCTATCTGGCGCACCCGGACCTGGTGTACTACATGGGCGGGGATGAAGTGTACACCCGCCATATGCGTAGGATCGTGAAGAAAGCCATCGAGCTGGATATCCCGCTGGAAGTGAACATGTACGGATTTGTCGACGGACGGCACTATCCCTGCGACCGTTTCTTCAAGATGGCAAGTAGCATGGGTGCGAAGTTCGTGATCGGCTGCGATGCGCATCAGCCGAAAATGGTGCGTCAGCCGGATGATCCGCGTTTCCAGATGTTCCTTAAGAAACACGGGATCGAATGCGGGGACAACATCATCCCGATCCGGAACCCGAATGCGTGATCACACCTCGTACACCCGAGCATATGCGTGATCACACCTCGTACACCCGAGCATATGCGTGATCACACCTCGTACACCCGAGCATACGGAAAAAGGCGGCCCGATCGGCCGCCTTTTTTGTAACCTGTTGCGGATCCGAACACGAACCCGAATGCGTGATCACGACGTGATCACACCTCCAGATCGAGCTCGTCGATGATGGAGTGGATGATCTCCATCTGATCGTCCGAATAATCGAAGATGCTGATTTTGTATATCGCATCTGTGGTGCTGATGCAGCGGGTGTAGACTTTGTGCTCGGGCGCATCGTCCGAATTCGGATCGTAGTCCTGCACGATCTGCATACCCTGGAAAGAGAAATCGAAACAGTTCCCTGTTACCGCGCCTGCCATTTCGCCGTCCTCTATCATCTCATTCAGTTCGACCAGTAGATTCGAATTCTCGAAGACCGGCTCCATCAGCTCGAGATCAGGATCGATGATAATGCGGAAATCCCCTGTTGCGTCGTAATATATCAAACTGTCACCGGAACTGCCCGAATTTTTCGCAAACCCATATTTCGTGAGGACTTCGTCCACCTTCGCCTCGTCGAAAGTATGACCCTCGATCGAGCGGAAAACCTGCCGCAGATCGAGATCCGTGATCTTTCCGTCGTCATAGAGCTGCTGTCCCGCCATCTTGTAGATCACGAGGGAATCTTCTTCTGTCAGCTCATCGATATAGTCCCACGGATCGAAGAGGAGAATGAGCGAACCGAGATCACCACTGACATGGAAGGAGTCAGCATCACGAGGGTTGTCGACCTCGACGGTCACCTGGAAGTCCCGATCGATCGTGGGAGAGGCTTCGAGATCGTCATGGAAATACGTAACCAGCGCATCGAAATCGAGCTCGTCGTAGACGTCGTCCTTGAGGTCGTTTCTCACGAAATTTTCAATGATCCGATAGAGCATAGGCGCAAGCTTCTCGGGGTTCGTGAAGAAGTCGCTTGCTACCTGTTCGTAGTCCTTCATGTGCGCATGCACGACAAAATGCGCCGTGTTATCGTCATCGTTCGATACATACTCCAGCTCGTACGTAATGAGCGAATTGATGGCAGAATAGAATTTGCGATAGGAGTCACTGTACCTATCCAGTTCAGTGAAGTGGCTGTGGGCGTACAGGTAATAGATATCGATAGCAAGGAGCTTCTTCATGTACTGATCGAGCTTCGTCATCTTATCCACATCCCCCACAGGGAGCGCTTCCGTAATGATGTTGTACTGCTCCATCACGAGATCGTAGAGCTCCTCCGTAGAGGTGATCAAGGTGTCGTCGTCGTCCTCGCCGATTTCAAGCGGGATCTCGATCTCGGACTCGACCGTTTTCCTGGTGTCGGAAATGAGCTTCACCGCGGAAATATAAGTAAGCGAAGAACCTTCGGACTTCAGTGCTTTTGCCGCATCAGGAAGGGAAATGGTGACGGAAACGGTCGCCTCGTCGTCCGAAATCTCGGTCTCGCCGAACTCGAACTCCAGCTTCCCGATAAACGCATTCCATAAGTCCTCCTGCGCCGTGGTTTGTAAAGAGATGTCCTGAAAAGGATCCCCGTCCGGGTCCGCGTAGCGCTTCAGACGGTCGAGTTTTCCGGATCTCAGGAAGACGAGATAGTCCTCGACGACGCCCTCACAGCTCTTCTTCTGCGCTTCCTCTTTCTTATTCGTGCGAAAGCAGGCGCCGCATGTGCCGATGATACTGATAAGAAGCACCCCGGTCACCAGCGATGACAGGATGCGTTTGCTGAAATTACCCATGTTCCAATCTCCTTTTTCCGCTACTTATTATAGCACATACAGGGCGGCCCGGACGCGAAGACAGTGCTTCTGCCTTGGCAAAAGCACTGTTCCTGAGGGGTGCGTGTCTTTTATGGGGACTCTGCTTCTTTTTGGAGGGCCGGGAGGAAGGGCGTTCAGGCCTTCGGGACGTGCATGGCGCGGGCGGCGTTTAGGATCGCGAGGACCAGGACGCCTACATCTCCGAATACGGCGAGACGCATACCGGCAAGACCCAGCGCGCCAAGCACCATGACTGCGACCTTCACCGCGATGGAGAAGATGATGTTCTCTTTGACGATGCGCATGGTCTTCCTGGAGATGCGCACGGCCTGGGCGATCTTCGTGAGACGGTCGTCCATCAGGACCACGTCCGCCGCTTCGATGGCCGCATCCGAACCGAGGGCGCCCATGGCGATCCCCACGTCCGCACGGGTCAGGACCGGTGCGTCGTTGATGCCGTCTCCGGCGAAAGCAACGTGCCTCGTGCCGTCGAGAAGGCTCTCGATCTTCTCGACTTTATTGGCGGGGAGAAGCCCGGCGAAGTATTTGTCGATACCGACCTGCTCCGCGACCTTAGAGGCGACTTTCTCGTTATCGCCGGTCAGCATCACGACGTCGCGCACGCCGGCACGGCGAAGATCCGCGATGGCATCTTTCGAATCCGGCTTCAGCTCGTCGTTAATGACGATATGGCCGAGGTACTCACTGCTCTGCGGCAGCGAACGGGCCACGTGCACGACCGTGCCGGGAAGGTGGCATTCGTGGAAATCCGCATGCACGTCTTCCATGAGTTTGCCGTTTCCGACGAAGTAGGTCTGCCCGTCGATGACCGCCCGGATGCCGCGGCCGGCGATCTCTTCGACCTCGCCGAGGCGGGAGGCGTCGATGTGCTTGCCGTGGGCATTGACGATCGACTCCGCTACCGGATGGTGCGACCGGCTCTCTGCCAGCGCTGCGATATCGATCAGGACATCTTCGTCGATCTCATTCGGATGTACGGCGTCCACGGCAAAAGCGCCGCGGGTGATGGTGCCGGTCTTGTCGAAGACGACGGTGTCGATCTGGGAAAGGGCCTCGAGGTAGTTACTGCCTTTGATGAGGATACCGCGCCGGCTGGCCGCACCGATACCGCCGAAGAAACTGAGCGGAACCGAGACGACGAGTGCGCAGGGGCAGGACACGACGAGGAAAATCAGGCCGCGGTAGACGCTGCCGGAAATGCCGAGATCCGTGAAGACCGCGCATCCGACGGCGATCAGCACCGCCAGGATCACGACGATCGGAGTATAGTAGTGCGCGAAACGGGTAATGAATTTCTCGGAGCGCGCTTTCTTATCTGTGGAATTCTCCACCAGCTCGAGGATACGCGAGACCGTGCTGTTCTCGTATTCGGTGGTGGTGGTGACCGTAATGGCCGAAGTCAGGTTGATCGAGCCGGAGTAGACGCTATCGCCGGGTGCGACATCGACCGGGAGGCTCTCGCCGGTCAGCGCGGCGGTATTCAGTGCCGAACTGCCCTCAGAGATCACGCCGTCGATCGGGATCTTCTCACCGGGCTTGACGAGGACGGCCTCGCCGACACAGACCTCGGACGGGTCCACTTCCTCTTCGGCCCCGTTACGCAGCACGATGGCCGTGTCCGGGCAGATGTCCATCATGGCGGCGATGGATTTCCTCGATCTTCCGACCGCGATACTCTGGAAGAGTTCGCCGACCTGGTAGAAGAGCATGACGGCGGTGGCTTCCGGATATTCTCCGATGGCAAAAGCACCTGCGGTGGCGATCATCATGAGGAATTCTTCGTCGAGGAAATCACCGTGGCTGATCTTCTTGATGGCGCCGAGGACGACGTCATAGCCCACGATGAGGTAGGGGATCAGGTAAATAAGGATCATGGTGATCCGGCGAAGGACCGCATGTTCTCCATCGCTCCCGTAGAGGGAATCGAGCATGGAGGAGAGGGGCAGCACATGAAGGATCACCAGCAGTGCCGCTGCGGAAAGAATACGTATCAGGGTTTTCTTCTGTTTCTTCGTCATATACATCACCATAGCCCAGCAAGGCTGGAAAGTCAAACTTTGTAACAGTGTTACAGACTACTTCGGCCGGGACGCCCGGCCTTTTTTCGGGGAAGGATCCGGGCCGGGGAAATCCCGGCCGTCACTTCACGCTTCGGGGAAGGGGAGCCCGGCCGTCAGATTACGATCTTACAGTCCGGCTCGACCTTCGCGATGGTCTTAGCCGCTTCCTTCAGAACGGAATCGAACTCCGCATCGTCTGCCTCGAGGATCATCTTCTGCGCCATAAAGTTCACGGATACTTTCGTAACGCCGGGAAGCTTGCTGATGGCTTCCTCCATCTTCGCCGCGCAGTTCGCGCAATCCAGGTCTTCCAGCTTATATGACTTTCTCATATCTTCGTACCTCCGTTCATTGCTTTCGTATGAATAATCATTCATATGTCTGACAATTCATATGATACTCCTTTTTTCGCATTTGTCTATACCTTTTCGAAAAAAAGTCGGCTTCTTTTTCGGCGGGGCATTGTGGTATCATGAGAAGGTACATGGAAAGGTTCACGGGAAGACCCGTTTTAGAAAGGATATTATATATGAAACTTAAGAAAGAATATATTACTTATGACACAGCCGATGAGAGCATGCTGGTCCCGACGGCGGACGCCAAGTTCGCGGGACTGATACGCGGGAATAAGACGCTGGGTGCGATTCTGGAACTCCTGAAGGTGGAGACGACGGAAGATGAGGTCGTGGAGAAGATGATGGAGCGTTTCGAGGCACCGAGAGAGCTGATCGCGAAGGATGTGCACACGGCCGTGCTGAAGCTTCGTGAAGTGGATGCGCTGGAAGATGGAAATTCCTGATCCGAAGGCCTGAGAACTTCGAGTCATTGACCGGGAGGACAGATGATCCATGATCCTGATGCATGTTGAGAATGAAGCCCGTGAGGAGGCGGTGCGCCGTGCGGCCGCGTCGGTCGGGGAGAGAGTATTCGCGATCGGACCGGGCGAGCTGGAGCTGAAGCTCTCGGAGATCATTTCCAGGTTTGCCGGTCCGGAAGAGATGCGGCCGGAACTTCTGAAGATGCTGCCGTTTCAGCTTACGCCTCCGGGAAATGAGGCCGTACCGGTCATGTACCAGATGCCGGAGGTGCTGATCTTCACATCTATGGAAGAAGATGACATACGCACGTTTCTCAGTGCTTTTCGCGCTGGGGGGGAGAAACCGGTGGCGCTGAAGGCGGTGGTCACGCCGTTTAACATCGGCTGGACGCTCTTTGTCCTTCTCGGTGAACTCGGGCGAGAGCGCGACGCCCTGCGCGGATGACGTGAGCCCTGGTGGCGGGATGCGACGGAACGATAAGATAAGCCGCGTGGCCCCGGAAGGCGGTGAGAGGATAACATGAGTCCAAAAACAAGCACAAAAGAAAAGATACTGGAGCTTTTTGAGCAGAATAAGGGGACGTACTTCTCCGGTGCGCAGATCGCCGAGACGCTTCATGTCTCGCGGACGGCGGTCTGGAAGGCGGTGGAGTCCCTGCGCGAGGATGGCTATGCGCTCGAGGCGGCGCCGGGGCGCGGCTATGCGCTGTCGCCGGATACGGATATCGTGTCTGCGCAGGGCGTGGGGAAGTACCTGGGGCACGATTTCGATCTGGATTTCGAGGTGCTCGAGGAGGTGACCTCGACCAATACGCTTCTGAAGGAGAAGGCGGCGGCCGGTGCGCGTGAGGGTACCGTGATCATCGCCAATTCCCAGACGGGCGGCAAGGGCCGGCTGGGGCGGTCGTTCTTCTCGCCGCTCAATACCGGGCTTTATATCAGTGTGCTTCTGCGGCCGGCGGATATTCCTCCGCAGCGGGCGCTGAAGATCACGACGATGGCGGCGGTGGCGGCGTGCCGTGCGATCGACGCGGTGCTCCCGGATCAGATACGCCCGCAGATCAAATGGGTCAATGACATTTTCCTTCGCGGGAAGAAGGTCGTCGGAATTCTGACCGAGGCGTCGGTGAGTATGGAGAACGGAAATCTCGAGTATGCCGTGCTGGGCATCGGGTTTAATGTGTATGAGCCGGAGGGGGGCTTTCCGGAGGAACTGCGGAGTATCGCGGGGGCAGTGCTGCCGAAGCGTGTGCCGGATGCGAAGAACCGGATCGCGGCGGAGTTCCTGCGGTGCTTCTTCGAGGTGTACCGGGCGCCGGATCACCTCGGATATGAGGCGGAATATAAGGCGAGAAGCCTCGTGCTGGGGAAGACGGTCGACGTGATCCCGACAGGTGGCGGGACGACCCGCCGCGCGAAGGTCCTCGACATCACGGAGGACTGCAATCTTCTGGTGGAATATGACGACGGAAATCAGGCGGTCCTATCATCCGGTGAGGTCAGCGTCCGGCCGAAAAATCACTAGGATCAGCTCTTCTTCATATTCCATGATATAACATGCCGTCCTAGGTCCGCGCGCGATGTTATCCTACGAATAACATCCTTAGATTGCCCTTGACAGGGCAATCTAATTTCCTTGGTATATTATTCGGGGGATTCCATGGAAGCAGCGGGTTATTGTGTAAAATGTGGTTCACCTTTCTATGTGAATGATCTATATTGTGGTCAGTGTGGTTCTAAACTGGGTGAGCGAAAATGTCCGCTTTGTGGTGGGATTATTGATTGTGAGAAACTGGCTGCGGGCATGAATACCTCAGCAAATAAGACCTTTGTCCCATCCAAGGCATCACCGAATATCCCTGTCCCTCAGTCTGATTCTGCTCTTTTAAACAATAAACCGATCACTGATAATTCCGGTGCAATTGAGAATACTGCTTCTTCCCAGTCGAAAGTGGATGATTTCAAGAAGACGATTGATATCGGTTTTTCAACAGTCGATCATGCTAGTCAGTCCAAGCTTCTTCCTAACGAGATTCTTAAGCCCGAGGCGATGCCTAATCCCAACGAGATGCTTAAACCTGCTGCAAATACCTCTGGCAGTAGCCCGAGAATTTCAATCCCTTCTGATTCTGAGGTCCCTGAAGATCAGAGAGAAGCGTTGATTATGAAAGTTCGATTGAAACTGAATCCGAATTCAGTTCCTGATCTTCCCGATGTTCCGGCCATTCCTCAAGCACTGGGGAAGCCCGTTCTTTTCCCTGAATTAGCTGGCAAATCACCGGTGCTGCCTTACCTGAAAACTATGACTCTCGGGCAGCTTACTGCCAATGCGAATGCGGGAGATCCTCACGCGATGTTCCGACTCGGTCTTTTCTACGATTTTCTTGACAACGAAGTAGAAATCGATGGAGTACGACCGGCGGCAGAAGCTAGAGATTGGTATAAAAAAGCAGTTTTAGCCGGTCACGGACAGGCTCTTTTTGCAGTCTGCGATTTCGGACTTACTCTCGTTGAAATGTTTCAGGCGGTGATGCCGACAACGTATTCTCCGAAAGATAAGGAAGTTATAGAACAAGCTCGTGAAACATACAATTGGTTCTCTAGGGGGCTCGAATTATTTAGAAAGAGAGCGCCTGGAACCGAGGTCTTGAATTATCAGAAATTTAAAGAAAATGCAAATAGGGCGAGTTATTTTCTGGCTACGTCTCTTTGGTTTACTGATGAGAGTGAGGCGCTCAAACTTGTTTGCAATCATGCTGATCCAGCTTCCCAAATCATGACATTGGTGATTTATGAAGTCAAAAGACAAGACTTGATCGAAACAAGAGGCGATGAAGATCAGGCCATGTGGGAAGAACATAAAAAGAGAATTAAAAAAATGCTGGCTCTTGTGTTGGATGAAAAGTATAAAGCTGAGTCAAAAATGTTCTGCGAGAGTTTGTTCTATGCGGATGCGGCTATTCTTGTAGCTGAATCACTTTGCTATGAGGCTAAAGCCAAAGATAGTGCTATTACTTTTTTAAATAGTGCAAGGGTCGGTGTGACGTCAGATAATGCAAAATCGATAATTGATAACAAACTGGCTGAATTTTCTAAGTTATAGAAATCCAGTTGGGAAGATGGAAAGTTGATAGATGAGCATGAAAATGAAGGAAATGGTTGAACGTTTGTGGTTTATTTCTCGGGAAAAGCACTGGAAATGATCAAGAACTCTCTGGGCTCGAAAGAATACGAAGCCGGAGGAATGCTTGGAAGTAATAACGATGACGTAATAGATACATTTTTTTATGACGAAGGGAGGGGAGAAAGCAAAACAGATTATTATCCGTACGTCGAACTCTGGCAGAGAAAACTTGCAGAATGGGATGCATCGAAGATAACTTTCCGCGGAATCATACATAGTCACGTCAATAATGACAAATTATCTGACAGAGATATTAAAATGGCGCGTGAGATCTTGAGGATCAATTCACTTCAGAGCATCCTGATGCCGATATTTCTTATAAACAGAGCAGAAATCGTATGGTATGAAGTAGGAATGGATTTCGTGAGAAATCTCGACAGTAAAGTGGTAATTAATTGAACAATCAAGGAGACAAAACTATGAAAAACGAAGAAAAGAAAACAATCAAACTTCCGGGGGATCTGTCCTTTGCTTCTGGATTCAATTGCAAAAACTGTAAGCATGCTAATGGCTCAAAAGGCATGGAAATCTGGTGCGAATACTACAAACAGTACTATTACCCTGAAGAAGCAATGAAATGTGGGCATTATGAGCCGTAATACTATGATCAACGGCTAAAAAGATGTTTTTTTGACGGGGGTGTCCCCAAGTGTGACCAAAACACGAAGGGACTCCCCGTCAATATTTGATCGAAGAATAACACGATGATAATAACAAGACGGAGTTGTTATAATGGCATTTTGCGTACGCTGTGGAAGCGAATTGATTAATGGTTGGCAGTTTTGTGGAAACTGTGGATACCCTGTTTCAGGCGTAGAAGTTGATAGAGCTTCTGTTTCAGATAGTAGAAATAGACAGACAGAGATTATTGATACAGGTAATGAAAGTAATCCCAATCGTAGCCAGCCCACATATATTCCTTCTGCCGGAGAGAGTTCAAATAGGTACACGGCATCGTCAGAGAAAGATTTGTCTGGCACCACTGTTGATGGGAAATACATTCTTTTGTCGCGTATGTCCAGTGGTGGAGAGAGTGAGCTTTATGCCTGTTCTGATCCGGATGGTCAGCCGTGTTGTATAAAACTCTATCATGATTTTCAGCATGTCAGAATTGAAGTAAGAGAGACATTACTAACTCTGAATCACGAGAATATTCTTGGTCTGATCGCTTGGGGCTATTGGAACGACATCTTCTATGAAGTGACGCCACGGATTATTGGCCGAAGTCTTGAAGATATGGTGAAGGACGATTCTATTAAGAATTATGACTTAAAACCATTAATAAAGCAGATGGCAGATGCGGTTCATAAACTCCATAGCGTTGGTATCATTCATCAAGATATTAAACCGGCAAACTTCATGGTTTCGGAGAACGGAAACGTGAAGGTGATTGATTTTGGAATCAGTGGACTATTGGAAAAGAGTAATAATCCAGAAGAGCCTGGAAGGACACATCTTACTAAAATAGGCGAAACGTCTGATTTTGCGTCTCCTCAGGTGGTCGGAAACAGAACGGCATATGTCGGACCATCGGATGATATCTTTTCACTAGGAGCAACGATTTACTATATGATCTTTAAGAGGTCATGTTATGTGAAAACTGGTAATACAGGAGCGATAGATTGGATAAGGGTAACAAATAACCGGATACCGGATTTGGACAAGTTATCTGAAATGTTTTCTCCAGACGAGGCTGATCATTATCAGAATCTTCTGTATGGTCTATTACAGTATGAGCCGGAGAAAAGATGGAAATATGAAGCGGTAGCCGATTGGATCAAAGGCGATTATGCAAAGTGGATCGTCAAAAAGCCGAAGAGCGCGAATACCACTTCTGTTTTTTCGTTAGATAGTGAACAGTTTGTTATTCCTGATGAGATACCAAGACTTGTTACTACGCTAGCGTATAAGTGGAGAATACCTTTGCTTTCGCTCAACGGCAGATTTGAACTGCTTGCAGATACAGCAAAAGCAATAGAAGTCGAAGATGAATCTTCTCGAGGAGAAAAGGCACGAATCTATACGATATGTAATTCTACGTGGACCGATATGACCAATGGAAGTATGCGTTCCTACCCCTTTAAAGGTGATGTACAGCCCACCAATGACGGACTGTATTTTATCAAACTCTATCAGCTGTATCCTGATCTCAGGGTGTTTGCATGGAAACATCATGTTTCTAAGGATTTAGTAGATCTCGGTCAGAATATGCTTCAAGTGTTGTGGAAAGAGGATATAAAAGAAATAACCGAGACTTCTCCCATGGGCTCCGGTAGTTCGTTTTTTGATAGTATTAGTGCAAGCAGACAGAAGAGAGAGGATTCTAAAGCAGAACCACTTACTTTTACTCTGCTTCGGGAAATCGTAGATTCTCATTTGATAAGTATTTACTTCTATTTGCATGGGCAGTATGGATTGTCGGAGCAGGCCTTTAGGATAGAGAAATCTGTATATAATTATGTAACGATTCAAGAAGGGTACTACGAACTTGCTTATTTCCTTTCGGGATCGTCTATCCTTGATGTACACGGGACGCAGTATAACGGTCTTCCTGAGTTTAAAGGAGCGGTGAATGACATCATTTCGAGGTGTTCGTCATGTAATGACAACGAGCCATTCCTTACTTTCATTAATCTTTTATGTTCCGGAGGAACGATTAAGCCCGGTTTCAAAGTATGGGCTCGACACCAGGGAATAGAGAAATATGTCGATGATCTTCAAACCAAACTTGATGAGATAACAAAAAAATACGGGGGTTAATCTGCTGATGAGTTCACCTGAATATGACGATTATGAACTGGATAGTGCGCGAAAAGAAGAACTGAAACAAAGAGAACGTGAAACAAATGCATTGCGTAGTTCCATATTCTCAAGTATCCTGCATGCGCGAAAAACAAAACCTGGTATTGAAAAACAACTGGAAAAAACCAGACAACAGAAAGCATTGGTCCAATCTCTATCTGACTCATCACAGAACAAGGCGAGGATACTGACGCTGGTATTGAAGAAAGAACAACGGTTGAACAAAATGATTGAACTGTGTGATGTAATCTGCGCGACGGAATCTTCAGGTGAACTGGAAACGTTGCGCGTCGTTCAACCATCCGTCTATCAACAAGAGCAGACGCTATCTGTTATTGAAGCTGAGGAGAGGAGTTCTGCTGCTCAATATAGGAGCGCAATGAAGAATGTTGCTGACATACTCGGATCCCAGTACACTACATCTCAGTATTCCCTAGAAGAAGTGCTTGCCGCACTTCCAAGACGCGAGGTGCCTGTTTCAATATCTCCGACAGATAAGGAACTGGATGAATTACGGTCGCAAATACTTAAGCAGGCGGAAGAACTGCTTGATCGTGATAACCTATCAGAAAAGGACAGAAAAACTGTTGAAGAAGCTATTATCGACATTCAGAGAGCCGATAACGAAACAGCACTTCACCTGATTCAATCCCAAATCGTAAAGGAGATCGCATATCAGACAAGCAACCTGGAGAAAAACTATCCCCGGTATCGTCAATTGCTGGCGGAGAAGATGGCACTGATGAGACGACTAAACGAAGAACGTGAAGAGATTGAACAGACATTCTCTCGTGCGTCGGCGCTTGATAGAGCCATCCGTGATCTTGAACGTGATGTCAAAGAACTCGAGCAACGTGTGATGGAAATGGCATCGCGACAAGAAATTGCTCGCTGTATCGATGAGACAATGGAAGAGCTTGGTTATCATCTGATTGGCGAGAAGGACGGAGATGACGATGTGGTTACGAGTTTGTACAAATTCGGGGATCAAACGGGAATCCGTATTCGAAAAGAAAAAGGTGGAAAAGTTACCATGCGCGTAGTCGGAGTGCAAGCATCGGGTGAAGAGAAGACTTGGACAGATGATGAAATAATCAAAACACAAGAATCCTTCTGCGGTGCATCCCCGGAAATCATAAGACTCTTAAGAGATAAGGGGATTGTGTTGCGAGGTGGTTCTGCCAAAAGAATGCCTCCTTCTACAAGATTCTGGAAGATTGCCAGTAAGGAGGAGTATGCTGGTCAGTTATCCAGCGAAGATGAGCGGATCGAGCAGAACTCGGAAGGCCAAACGAAAGGCAGAACGCACAGGCACACGTCTAGTGGTCACGAGAAGAGACAGGTAAAACGACTGGATTAACAGGGAGAATACAGTATGATCAGATTCTATTATCCAGAGGATAAGGATATTTTCGTTGATGCAGATGAACGCGAAGAATTGCAGATTTGTCCGGTATGTACCCTGCCTAATCTTCCAAATGTTAGTGAATGTGTCGGATGCACGCATTCGTTCGTTGGAGAGGACAATGACTGGCATTTTGCATCTGCAATTGTGCAGTGCCCTGATTGTTCTTCCTATTTTGCAGAGACATCTGTGGAGTGTCCGAATTGTGGAAGAAAAATACAGAATTCTGAGGAAACAGTTACGAAGCAAGAGTATTACGTGATATGTCCCCAATGCAAGACTAAGAATCCCCAGTATGCCGCGAGATGTTCCAACCCTGACTGTGGCGCATCGCTTGAAGATGTCGATCCTCCGATGAGTGATTTCGATGTTCTTTCAGATAGTGTACCGCTTACTATTCTAGACGCGCGATCCCATAAATCGGAGAGCCTGATAATCCGACCGAGAACATACACTCTCGTCGGAAGAGAAGAGAGCCTTTCCGGTATTCTCCGGGATTATTCACGTGTCTCACGGCTTCATCTGCTAATTGGTATAGAGAATCGAAACGTATACATTGTAGATCTCAGTCAGAATGGCACATATATTGGTGCGCAACGCGCAGAAAGAGGCTGCAAAACACCTTTGATTTCGGGAACAACGGTAACTCTTGGAGTACCCCTTGGTGCCCCCGAAGTTGCAGAAGCGAAAGCAGCCATGTTAGTGATTAGTTATGGTAGTTGAACAGATTATATACCCGATAGAATCTCTGGGACCGGGCCGTCGTATCGGAATATGGCTGGTAGGTTGTGATAGGCATTGCCCCGGATGCAGTAATCCCGAGTTGTGGTCTCGGGAAGGCTGGCCGGATATGGATGTGAAAATGGTTGCTGAACTTGTTGATTCTGTTTTTCGAGAGAATCAGGTTGATGGTATCACGATTTCAGGTGGTGAACCAATGGAGCAAGCAGGAGAATTAGCCGAACTAACGAGATTGCTTAGCAAACTTACCAAAGATATTCTTGTCTTTTCCGGTTATACGTATGAGGAAATCTGTTCTGACTCGGAAAAAGAAGAAGTGCTCGATTATATTGCAGTCCTTGTTGATGGCCGGTATATCAAAGAGAAAAATACGCATATGACGATGCGAGGTTCAGAAAACCAGCACATCTATCTTTTTCGTCTGGATCTCGAGAACATGTACAGAGAGTATCTGGCTAATAATGACCCGAAGAGCGTGAGGAATTTTCACTTGCCTGAAGGAACGATTTCCGTAGGAATCCATGACGTGGATTTTTCAGAAAAACTAAGAGAAGAACTACAGAAAAAAGGAGTGGTAAAGAAGAATGGCTAATATGAAGTGGCATGATGAACTGGACATTTTCAGGAAGATTAAGCCGTGTATTATTCTGGAGGGGAACGTGCTTGATCGCTTCCACTATCCGGATGATTCTCCGGAGAGGAATCGTGATCTTGCTGATTTTGTGTATTATTATTTGAAAAAACATGGCTATGGGGCTGTTGCATATTATGATCCTTCCTCCGGTTTTTATGCACCAGATAATAGTTCCCAAATTGAGAAGATGTGTTCGAAAGTTCCAGGTGGATCTTTCAAAAACTGTTATATGCAAAGCGACTTTTCTGGAAGCCGCCTTAAGAAAAAGGATGGGAGCGATTCAGAGGTGCCTTCGATTGGAGAAGTGCTTCCGGCGCTTCTTGCTCAAACAGATGTTGCCGCCGCAGTTATCGTAGATATGGCTTCGCGGCTTATTATTTCGCCAGACGTTATGGAAGAATGTGATGTGAAAGCTTTCGCGAGCATTCAGCGTGCTATCCGTAAATCGAAGAACATAGTCCTTCCCAATAACGAAAGCACGAAGAACCTTTTGATCCTCATCGTGAATAAAGTGAACGACCTTCCAGCATGGTTTTATCTTGATAATCCGGATGTGAAAACGATTCAGGTATTGACTCCGGATGCCGAGGAAAGACGTGGTTTTATATCTGGTTCGAGATTGGCTGCATTTTTTCATCCGGAGGTATGGGAGCGTGATCGTGAACTTACAGAGAAGAACCCTTCTAAAGAAATTGTCAATCAAATGATCGGAAGATTTGTAGGATTGACCGAGGGTTATTCATATTCGGATCTGATTGGGATGCGCGCCCTATGCCGCAATGAGAGATTCGGAGTCATGGAACTGCCCCGATTAGTTGATCTCTATCGATTTGGTATCCGTGAGAATAAGTGGAACGCTGTTTCGAGAGATACCGTAGGAGGGTTGGAGAAGGATCTGACAGATAAACTGATCGGCCAGGATCTGGCGAAGAGAAAAGTGCTAGATGTGATTAAAAGAAGTGTTATGCAGAAGCATGGCGTAAGCAATCGACCAAAGGGTGTGATGTTTTTTGCCGGCCCAACTGGCACGGGAAAAACCGAGACGGCGAAGATCCTGGCGCAGAGAATTTTCGGTGACCAGAGTTGCTGTATCCGTTTTGATATGTCTGAGTACCGCCAGGATCAGTCTGATCAGAAACTAATTGGTGCGCCTCCGGGATACTTGGGATATGAATCCGGCGGACAGTTGACTAATGCAGTGCGAAACAGGCCTTTTTCTATTCTTTTGTTTGATGAGATAGAGAAAGCGCATCCTTCCATCATGGACAAATTCCTTCAGATTCTGGATGACGGGCGTCTTACTGATGGTCAGGGTAATACTGTATATTTCTCCGAATCAATCATCATTTTTACCAGTAATAAGGGGATTATTGAGGAAGTCCGGGAGAGAGATGAAGATGGTTTTGCCCGCTATAAGAACAAACAGATTGTTGATCCCGAAAAGAATACTCCTGAGGAAGTACAGCAGATTGTTATCGCAAGTATAACTGATTATTTCAAGAATAAACTGGGCCGTCCGGAACTACTGAATCGAATTGGAGAGAACAATATTGTGGTTTTCGATTTTATCCGTCCTGAAAATGCCTTGAAGATCCTTGAATTGCAGAAATCAGATCAACTAGGAAGTATCAGAAATGATATGGGTGTTACGGTGGAACTTGGAGAACAGGCTCAGACAGATTTGGAGAGGCATGCATGCTCGAAAAGTGTTCTGGATAATGGTGGACGAGGGATCCGTACCTTGGTGGAAAATCGTCTCTATACGCCGATTACCCGATATATCTTCGATCATGGCGTTTCTTCGGGACAGACCATCATTGTCAACGGCATCAGTGGTGGCAGTTCGGCTTTTGATCCCGTGGAACTGGATGCGGAGGTGAGGCTTTGAAGGTATTCTGCTATGTTGACAAAGGACTGAAAAAGAACGCCTGTGATGACCGTGTGCTGATCAATGATACCGTCATATCTTCTGATTTCTACGAAACAGAACTGGACGAGAGTCAGAGGAATGTCTTTGCTGTAGCAGATGGAGTGGGAGGGAATAAAGCCGGCTACTATGCAGCATCTATGGCTGTGTTCGCCATGTCAAAGAGCAATCTCCCGGCGGAGCTATCTGCCCAGAATATCGCACAGCAGATACGCGAAAGCAATCAGGAAATCATTGCCTTTTCAGAACGCAACTACAAGTATCGGAATATGGCAACGACATTATCTGGAATTTGTGTAGATAGCGGGAAATGGTTCCTTTTCCATATTGGGAATACCAGAGTCAATCTTATCACATACGGGTCAATGAATCCGATTACAGAAGACCATACCTGGGCAAGGGAAATGGAACTGAAAGGGTTCTCCGAAGAGAAACTGGCTGAGAGTACTCGGAAGAGTGAAATTACGGCCTGTCTTGGCGGCGGAAAAGTCCAGCTGATTGATAAACTGCAGATCTCGGATATTACTCCGTACATGCAAAGGGTGCGAAGTATTCTGGTCACCAGTGACGGTATTCATGACTATATTGATCGCACTATTCTGGAACAGAGCGTCGTCAATATACCTGACCACAAGGAATACTTCAGGCAGGCAATCCGATTTGCCCGAAGTGAAGGATCACAGGACGATATATCAATCATTTTGATCGATTTGTAACGAAGGGTGTGGTGAATCAGTGTTTGGATATGTGAAAATCGTTGAAGATGAACTTCTGGTGCGACAGCAGAAATTGTATAAGAATTGTTACTGCGCTCTATGCAAGCAGATCGGGTGCTATTCGCAGTTCTCAAGACTGTTCCTGTCGTACGATATGACATTCTGGGCACTATTGGAAGATCCAGTGATACCGGATCTAAACAAGCACTGCAGAGGCAAGTGGCACAGACGTTGTAAGAAATGTGCTGGTGACGAGAAGATGAAGTACTGTGCAGCAATCAGCATCATGCTTCAATATCAAAAGCTCAATGATGATGTGATTGACGGGAAGAAAAGCCGGAGGATTATCCGTCGGGCTATTCGGAAAGGTTTTCTTCGGGCGAAAAAGGATTATCCCGGGACAGAAGCCTTGATTGCTGCTGCGATGGAAGAACTGCTTGGTTTGGAGAAAGAACAGTGCACGGATTTTGAACGCCTTGAGACCAGTTTCTGCTCGATTTTTGAAAGAATGCTTCTGGAGGCACCCTATTCTGACTCGTATATGACGATTAAGGCGGAGATTTCTTATCACGTCTCTGCATGGGTATATCTCTTTGATATGTTGCAGGATGTCGAAGAGGACAGGAAGACAGGGAACTTCAATGTTCTTCTGATAAAAGAAGAGACAAAAACAAGGGAAGAACTCATAGAACGGCTTATCATGCATCTCGAAAGAGCGGAGGCACTGTGTGGCGTATTGCCGTATAATGATAATACAGCGATTCTCACGAATATAATCACACTTGGTCTGCTTCGGCAGATGCTTGTTGCCGGTATTGATTTTGAACATGAGACAAGTCTTTCGAAGACGTGTGAGACAGATCTTACACGAAAGATGATAGAAAAAAGAAGAATAGATGGAGAAAAACTATGAGATGTCATATGATACTGGGAATCGATGAGAATGCTACAGAACAGGAAATCGAGCAGGCTTATCAGGAAAGATATGATAAACTGTGCGAGAATAGGGAATTATGTTTGGAATTTGCCAGAGGAGAAAAGATTAAAGAACTCCAGAAAGCACGAAATGACAGTTTGAGATGGCTTCTATTGACCACTTGTGAGAAACGGTCTGAACGCCTGCAAGAAGCAGGCGGAAGTCTTATTAATCCCGCTCTCTTGATATCGTCACCTTGCCATTGTTGTAGAGATTTCTGCGCTGAATGTAAATGTTTTTCGCCCGAAGTCGGGCGTGAAATAGACGATTTCGGATGTACGCTTATCGTGTGGGCTGGTATATTTCTGGGTATAGTATCGTTCGGCCCACCGCTTGTCAAAGCAGTTTCTGATGCAATAATATCGCAGTCTGAAGCAAAAGAAGCGGAAAAAAAGAAAGAACTGGGAAAACAGTTGAAAGAAACGCAAAATATGGCCCACAGTGCAGGCAAGCAGTTAAAAGATGAAAAAATACAATATGATAATGTGCATGCGTTCTGCGAGTTTTTCAAAGCTATAGGCTGTAATGATTGTTCAGATTTCTATAAACGACAGCAGGGCAAAGTGAATGTGGCGAAAACTAACTTTGATAAGGCAAATAAGAAAGTGGAGAGAATAAGAAGGCAAATGTGACGGTCAAACTGTTTGAGATCTTGTTTAGTTAGTATTCGGATATTGATTAGCGAACACAGGAGAACAGTTATGAGAAGAAGGTGAGATACATGAAACGCAGAGTCTCTGGAATAGTAGCGGGAATATATATGGTGATAATATCGATCGCCTTAGTGCTTGTCCCCGATATTACAGAACATGCACTTAGCGGTTGGGAAGAGTGGATTGGACTAGACATTATTCTCGTCGCCTCGTCGATTATTCCGGCAATTTGTTTGTATGTGGGAAGGTTAGAAGACAATAGTATTAAGAATTCTCTTACTTATGTGTTCTGGATATGGTACCTTGTTATATACATATACAAACTCGTATGTGCGTTGAATCATTTCCAAAGTCGTGCCATCGTTCTTATTATCGTGGGAATGATCTCTGCTACAATGCCTATGCTGTTTATCATTACTATTCTGGCTATTGGTGGAATCGAAATGTCGGAAGAGAAAAAGAAAGAGAAAGAAGAAGCTCGGAAACTTGGTTTGGAAAGACAATTGGCAGATGCAAACTCTGACATGCAAAGAGCAGAACGAGAATTAAAAGAACGACAAGACCAGTGGAATATTGTGTATTCATTTGGTGATTTTTTTAAAGCTATAGGCTGTAATGATTGTTCAGACATCTATGAAAGACAGCAGGGAATGGTAGATGTGTCCAAGACAAACTTTGATCAGACAAATAAGAAAGTGGAGAGAATAAGAAGGCAAATGTGACGGTCAAATCAAGTTCGGTGGCCACTGAAAGTGATATGAAGCAATAGCATAATACGGTTAAACTGTTTGAGATCTTGCTTAGTTAGGCCCCATCTCAAACTATGTCTTGAAAACGAAAACCCATAAGTTAAGACATAGATGATTTTCCCTGTTGCTACAACTACCCCCTCTTATGTTAAAATGGAAAACAGTTGCGGGGGAGCGGGTGCTTCCCGGGCAGGAAAATTCTAAAGAAGTAGAGTGAGGGTGTGACCTATGAAGATCGGTTGTGTAAAAGAGATCAAGAACAATGAATTCCGTGTCGGCTTGACGCCGGACAACGTGAAGGCCTATGTCGCTGCCGGCCACCATGTGTACATGGAAAAGGGCGCGGGCGTGGGTTCCGGGTTCTCGGATAATGAGTATGTCGATGCAGGTGCGTCCCTGATCGATAACGCCGCAGATGTCTGGCATCTCGTGGACATGATGGTCAAGGTCAAGGAACCGCTGCCGGAGGAATATCCGCTGTTCCGCGATGGCCTCATCCTCTATACATATCTCCATCTGGCTGCAGATAAAGAGCAGGCGGATGCGCTTCTCGCCGGTAAGGTGAAGGCCGTTGCGTACGAGACACTTCAGGAGAAGGACCGTTCGCTGCCGTGCCTGGCGCCGATGTCTCAGATTGCGGGCCGTCTTTCCATTCAGGAAGGCGCGAAGTACCTGGAGAAGAAGTTCGGCGGTGAGGGCATCCTCCTGGCCGGAGTTCCGGGAACCCCGAAGGCCAATGTCGTCATCCTCGGTGGTGGTACGGTCGGCATGAATGCCTGCAAGATCGCGGTCGGTATGGGTGCGAATGTCACGATCCTCGACGTCAACCTCAAGAGACTCGAGGAACTCGACAACATGTTCGGTGCACACATCCAGACGCTGGTAAGCAATGACTCGAATGTAGAGCGTGTCTGCAAGGATGCGGACCTCGTTATCGGTTCCGTCCTGATCCCGGGCGGCTCGACACCGAAGCTCTTTAAGAAGAAGTATCTGCCGGAGATGAAGGACGGTGCGGTATTTGTTGATGTTGCGATCGACCAGGGCGGCTGCGGTGAATCCTCCCACGTGACGACTCACGATGATCCGGTCTTCATCGAGGAAGGCGTCGTACATTACTGCGTCGGCAACATGCCGGGTGCCGTTCCGAGAACGAGTACCATCGCGCTGACGAATGCGACGCTTCGGTATGGTCTTCAGATCGCGGAGGCGGGTCTCGAGGAGGCCTGTAAGAAGAGCGAAGTCATCACTTCCGGTGTGAACTGCTATGCCGGCAAGTGCACGAACAAGAACGTGGCGGCGGCGCTGGGATATGAGTACACGGAGCTCGCTTCTCTGATGTGATTTCTGTTGCGGGGATCGCCGAGGCCATCTGGTGAGATTTCGGTTGTCGAAGGATCGCCGGGGCATCTGGCTTGATTCCGCGTCAAAAGCACTGAAACCTCAGGAGGAAAGTGCTTTTGACGTAGTAAATAGAAGATAGTAGAGAGCATCTCAAGGGTGAGAAGGATCATCCTTGAGGTGCTCTTTTATATTCTGATGATTGTCCTGTTTAGGAAGGCGTATTTCGAAAAAAATGGTACAAAAGGCACGCTTGAAGAAAGGGCATGCTGATGGTAAAGTAATATTGATATCTAAATTTTTTTAGGGAGGAAGATTATGGGACTTTTTGATAAGAAATTCTGCGATTTTTGCGGAAATAAGATCGGCCTTCTGGGCAACAAGAAGCTCGAAGATGCCAACATGTGTAAGGATTGCGCCAGCAAGCTTTCGCCTTGGTTCAGTGACCGTCGTCACAGCACGAAGGCGGACATTGAACAGCAGCTGCAGTATCGTGAGCAGAACAAATCCGCTGTGGCGGCTTTCTCGGCGACCCAGACTCTCGGTAAGCATACGAAACTCCTGATCGATGAGAACAACAGAAAATTCATGGTGACCAGTGCGACGGATCTGTATTCGGCGAACCCGGATGTCCTGGATTATTCGCAGGCGGTCGCTTGTGATCTTGATGTTCGTGAGAGCAGAACGGAGATCAGAAGAAAGGATGCGAACGGTAACTCCGTCAGCTACAATCCTCCGCGTTATGAGTATTCCTATGATTTCCATGTCATTATCCGCGTGAATCATCCGTATTTCGATGAGATGAAGTTCTCCATCAGCAACGGCAGCATCAAGGTCGGTGAGCAGCCGATGAATCCTGGTCAGAGTGCCGGATGGAGCGTACAGCGTTCCGGTTTTAATCCGCTGGGCGGCAACCGCATCAACGACTATTACGAGTGCGTGGATCTCGGTAACCAGATCAAGGCGGCGGTCGATGCGATGCGCATGGGCGGAAATGTTTCCATGGCGATCGCCGGTGGTATGGCGGTTCCGGGTATGCAGCCGGGTATGGGTATGCAGGGCGGTATGCCGCAGCAGGGATTCCAGCCGGGCTTCCAACAGGGAATGCCGCAGCAGGGCTTCCAGTCGGGTATGCAGCCGGGCTTCCAGCAGGGAATGCCACAGCAGGGATTCCAGCAGGGATTGCCACAGCAGGGCTTCCAGCCGGGTATGCAGCCGGGTATGGGTATGCAGGGCGGTATGCCGCAGCAGGGCGCAACCGGTCAGTATATGCAGCAGGGCTTCGGCCAGAACGTGCAGCAGGGCTTCCAGCAGGTGCCGCAGCAAGGTTTCCAGCAGGGCAGCATGGCTATGGGTATGGGTGCCGCTGCTCCGGGTATGGCTGCCGCACAGGGCGGCATGGCTCCGGGCATGACAGTGACCTGCCCGGTCTGCCAGGCGACCACGACTCTCGGTGCAGCAGGCTGCTGCGAATTCTGCGGAAACAAGATCATCTGATCTGAGAAACGCTAGTTCTGAAACAGCGGGAGCATCTCCGACATGGGGGTGCTCCTTTTTTGCGCGTGGGCGGGGGGCGGAGCATGCTCGTGCCGGCCCTCGGTCCCGGCCCTTGCCCACGCATTCATGTCGAAAGTCTGAAGTTTGGTAGGTCAGAATCTTGACGAATACCCCCTGGGGGTATACAATCAGAAACAGAAAATATACCCTAGGGGGGTATGTAGACCCGGCCAAGGAGGTGCCTGATATGGCTAAGTGTCCACATTGCAGCGACAGGAAGAAACTTCGCACGGAGGAAGAGAAGAAGAATCTGCTCAAGCGGCTGCGCCGCGCGGAGGGGCAGATCCACGGAATCGAGAAAATGATCGAGGAGGACGCGTATTGCCCGGACATTCTCACGCAGGTGTCGGCGGTGACCGCAGCCCTGACCAGCCTGAATAAGGAACTGCTCGCTTGCCATATGCGAAGCTGCGTGACGGAGGACATACGGAGCGGGAAGACCGAATCCATCGATGAATTCGTCAAGCTGATGCAGAAGTTGATGAAATAAAACCGTTAACGAATGAAGTAACGGATAGAATGATCCGTCCGGAGCGGTTCTCCGGTTAGAAAGCAGGAATGAATGAAACAGTATGAAGTGACGGGCATGAGTTGCGCGGCGTGTCAGGCGCGCGTGGAGAAGGCGGTCAGCAAGGTGCCGGGTGTGACCGGCGTGGCCGTGAGCCTTCTTACCAACTCCATGGGAGTGGAAGGGGACGCGGACAGCCGCGCCGTGATCGAAGCGGTCGTGAAGGCCGGGTACGGCGCGTCTCTCAAGACCGGAAAATCCGGGAAACCGGCACAGAAGACCATGTCCGGTCCGGAAACTTCTTCACAGTATCCGGTCCGGGATTCGTCGGCAGAAGCAGAAGCGGAAGAGGCGGTGCTGAAAGATACCGAGACCCCGAAGCTCATTCGCCGACTGATCCTGTCGGCCGGCTTCCTCCTGATCCTGATGTACATTTCCATGGGACACAACATGTGGGGATTCCCGCTGCCTTCGTACTTCGATCACAACCACCTCGGCCTGACGCTCCTTCAGATGCTCCTGGCCCTGACGGTCATGATCATCAACAGGAAATTCTTCGACAGCGGCACCCGCTCGCTCCTCCACGGCGCGCCGAACATGGACACCCTCGTGGCATTGGGCTCCGGCGTGTCGTTCCTTTGGAGCCTCGTCGTGTTCTTCCGGATGTGCGGCATGATCACGAACGGCGCCGCCAATGCCGAGCTGCACGACCTGTATCACGGCCAGCTCTACTTCGAGTCGGCGGCCATGATCCCCGCCCTCATTACGGTGGGAAAAGCACTGGAGTCGAAGAGTAAGGGCCGTACGACGGATGCGCTGCGTTCGCTGATGAAGCTTTCGCCGAAGACTGCGCGCGTCCTGCGCCCGGCAGAAGCCTGTGGCACGGATGCGTGCGCCATCACTTCGGAAGAAAGCATACACACCTCAGGAGCAGATGCACAGAACGATGCAGCAACGGAAGCGGCGCTTACCGAGTTCGTCGTTCCGATCGAAGATGTGCAGGTCGGCGATCTTTTCGCCGTGAAACCCGGCGAGAGCATCCCGGTGGACGGCGTGGTCGTCGACGGGCAGAGCGCAGTCGATGAGTCGGCGCTCACAGGCGAATCGATCCCGGTCGATAAGAGCGCCGGCGAGAAAGTCAGCGCCGCCACGATCAACCGCTCCGGTTACCTGCGCTGCCGCGCCACCCGCGTGGGCGAAGACACGACACTGTCGCAGATCATCCGCATGGTATCCGACGCCGCGGCGACGAAAGCCCCGATCGCGCGCATCGCGGACCGAGTCTCGGGGATCTTCGTACCGGCCGTCATCGGCATCGCGCTTCTCGTGACCGTCATCTGGCTCCTTACCGGAAAAGAAGCAAGCTTCGCACTGGCCCGCGGGATCTCCGTCCTCGTGATCTCCTGCCCCTGCGCACTGGGGCTGGCGACCCCGGTAGCCATCATGGTGGGAAACGGACTGGGCGCGAGAAACGGAGTGCTGTTCAAGACGAGTGAATCACTCGAACAGACGGGAAAAGCATCGATCGCGGTGCTGGATAAGACGGGGACCATCACGTCCGGTCAGCCCCGCGTGACGGGGATCCTGCCGAACGAAGGCGTGACGGAAGAAGAACTGCTTCTTCTGGCATATGCATTGGAAATAAAGAGCGAACATCCGCTGGCACACGCCATCGTAGAAGAATACGAGAGAAAAGAACTGAACGGGACAAAGACCGGAAGAACGCAGGTGCCCGAAGCGGAGGACTTCTCCATCCAGGCGGGTCATGGACTATCGGCACGGATAGGCGGAAGGCTCGTCCGCGGCGGAAGCGGCCGGTACATACGTGAATTCGTCCACATCCCGGAAGAGATGGAAGCGAAGGAAAGAGCCGCGACAGAAGCCGGGCAGACGCCGCTTCTGTTCGAAGAAGACGGCAAACTTCTGGGCATCATCACGGTGGCGGACAGCATGAAGGAGGACTCGGAAGAAGGCATCCGGCAGATGCGGAATCTGGGACTTTCGGTAGTCATGCTGACCGGAGATAATCCGCGCACCGCTGACGCCATCGCGAAGAAAGCCGGCGTGGATTATGTCGTGGCGGGCGTCCTCCCGGACGGGAAAGCCGACGTGGTGAAAGACCTTCAGAAAGAAGGGAATGTGATCATGGTCGGCGATGGGATCAACGATGCGCCTGCGCTGACGACTGCCGATATAGGGATCGCCATCGGTGCCGGCACGGATGTCGCCATCGACAGCGCCGACGTGGTCCTCATGAACAGCCGCCTGACGGATGTGGCCGCGGCGATCCGCCTGAGCAGAAAGACACTGCGGAACATCCATGAGAACCTCTTCTGGGCGTTCTTCTATAACATCATCTGCATCCCGGTCGCGGCCGGGATCCTGTCCTGGAAGATGAACCCGATGATCGGCGCGGCAGCCATGAGCATCTCGAGTTTTACCGTATGCATGAATGCCCTGAGACTGAACCTTTATTCCATGCGGGACAGCTCGCATGATAAAGCGATAAAAGGAAGAGAACCTGCGGCCCTCCCGCTTCCGAAGCCCGGTGCAGCTTCGGAAACGGCGATGAAAACACCGCAGGCCGATTCCGAAAAGACATCTGAAACAGTATCAAATCCGGAAACGGAGAAAGGGAGTGCAAAAATGAAGAAAGTACTAATTATCGAAGGCATGATGTGTGGCCACTGTGAGGCCTCCGTGAAGCAAGCACTGGAGGCTCTGCCGTTTATTACCTGTGCGGCACCGGATCACACCAGCAACACGTGCGTGGTCGACATCACGGATGGGGGCGACTGGGATGAGCAGACCGTAAAGGCTACCATCGAAGGCAAGGACTATAAGTACCTCGGAACGAAAGAGTAACCTTACGGGGATGGGTCCGGATTCGGACCACATATCTCATGAACTCTTTCTTGCATAAGCTCGAAGAGCGATATCGGTGGTTCGTCGAACCCCATTACATCGAAGGGGAGACGTGTCGTATCGTCTTCCACAGGAACGCCGTAAGGAAGAAGGGGACCGGTCCCTTCCGTGCTCCCCTCTTTCGAAGCGGACCTCGTACCCGACGATCTGGGGCAGGCGCGTTTCCTGCCGTTCATCTCGGTGAGCATCGAGTAGAAGAGATCTCTGTCGTCATTGTCGAGAAGCGGGATCAGACCGCGGATCGTCGTCGTAGAGAAGGAACGGCATTCGTGCAGGACCGCCTCCTTGAAATGCCCGATGGCCCATGTGTTGAAGGGGTCCTCGGGCCAGAGCATCTTCGCATAGCTGATGCGGCCTCGAAGAGAGAACAGATAGTGACGGATATCCGCATTCGAGCAGGGAGACCGGTACCACTCAGGACGTGTCTTCTCGAGATGTTCTTCCACGCCGTATTTACAGACGTAGTAGAGTTCCTGACGGAGCTTCTGGCGGTAGACACGCTTCGCACGTACCCGGTCGTTGACCACGGCGCCTGTGACTTCGCGGCGCTGGCCGGGACCGAGATAACGTGTCTTCTTCTCGTTCAGTTCGAAATGATACGAGGCAAGAAGCAGCCTGACCGTGTTCTTCAGCAGTTCCACGTCGAAGGGAAGGGGACTGGAGAACGTCATGTCGTCACAGTAGCGCGAGTATGCGATACCGGAGTTCAGGCAGAAGATCGAAATGATGTTGTCGAAGTCGGAAAGGACCAGATTGGCGATCTGCGGCGAAGTGCAGGCGCCCTGGCAGAGCGCACCGTTATAGCACAGAAGACGCGTCAGCGTGCCCAGGATCGCACGGTTATAGTGGGTGTGCTTCTTAAGCATGGAGTAGACCAGGCTCTTGCGGATGCTCTCGAAGAAGTGGCGGATGTCCAGCTTCAGCATATAGCGGCATCTGGCATGCACCTGCGCATTGTCTCTCGCGGAGCGTCCTTTCCGATAGGCAAAAGCATAGTCGGCCGTGTATTCCCGGTCCAGTGGATCGAGGATCGTTACCTTAATGAATTTCTGGAGAAGACGCAGATCCGGGGAAACCTCGAAAACGATACGCTTCTCTTTACTGTTGCGCTTGGGAATGCTGTGCTTCTTATAGTAAGGTGCAACATTGTCCAGGATGGTCTTGATCCTTCCCGCAGTGTAGAAGATATCGTCGCTTCGCAAGCTGTTTCGCATGAAGCGGTGATACTGATGTGTGAAACTGTAGAGTGAATCCATATAGGGAAGCGTAGGTTTCATACGTGTAGTTCTCCAAGTATAAAGAAATAGAGGCCACAGACCGGTCATACCTGATGGTGTTTGTCCGAAACGTTCTATTGAGCTCCTCAATAGGACGGGTTCGGAGTCTCGGAATTCGCTCGAGAATTCCGAGCACACTCCCGAATTGGATGCATGGACGCCGACTCGGCGGCCCTCGTCTAGACTAATCGCCAAAACGAATCTCTATGCCGGTCTGTGGCCTCTGGTGTTATGTGTATTAAGATGCGCGCCTGGTTACCTCGATCGTCACGTTGCGGATGCTTGTGAATCTTGCGCGGATCAGCTTCGAGAAGGTTCTGGCGCTCTCGTAATCCTTGAAGAAGGAGACGAGCTTCGAGTTTTCGATGAGACTCGGAAGCGAAGCGCTGGATCTGACGCTGTGGCGGATGCACATCCGGAACAGATCGTAGTGTTCTTTCTCCGGTGTATCCGAGATGTCGATGATGACGCTGTATCCGGCGGCCTTGTCTGAAGGACCCGAAGAAGTCTCCTTCGGTACTTCAGAGATCGCCGTCTTTCTCGGGCGGCCGCGCTTCCTCTTCTCGGGCGGGGCAGATGCCGAAGTTTCTGCTGCAGCTTCTGCTGTGACGACCTTCTTCGGGCGGCCGCGCTTCTTCTTCTCCGGAGGCTTTTCTGCCGAAGCTTCTTCTGCGGCTTTCGCATCCGCGACCTGATGCATCGCATGGGCGATCTTCCCGGCGACGTCCTTCCGCATGCGTTCTTCCTCCGCCTTCTTGTCCGCTGCCATCTTTAACGCTGTGGCGAGCATCTGGGCATACTTATACTTGCGGATCTGCTCGTATAGAGTGACACGTTCCTCGGAGATGGGTTTAAACAGGTCAGGGTCGTGCTTCCAAGGCGTGTATGCCCAGTGCTTCGGAGCCGGAGCCTTCTCTTCTTCCTCATCGTCCTTCAGGCCGAGAGAGTTGATGGTGTCCTGGATATCTTTGATTATTTTATCTGCCTTTTCGTTCTTCTTTTTTTCCTCAGCTTCCATGTTCCTGTTCATCACTTCCGCGACGAAAGGATGCAGAGCGGGTCTCTTCTTCTTGATCGCCCCGCGTTCGGGGACATGTACCGCCTTGGGAAGATCCTTCAAGGTGATGATCTCGGTAAAATCCGGGAGCTGCGTGATATACTTCAGCCGTCCGCTCTTCAGGACGAGGACCTCGCCGTTATTCAGAGACCCCAGCTGTGTCGGCGTGACCAGAGGTTCCACGGTATCCGCATCGTTGTCCACCTTCAGACCGCATTTCGAGGAGAGCTCGCGAAGAGTGTTCAGCTCATTCGTACGGTAGGCGATAAGCGTATCCGCATTGGCCAGGATCGTACTGGCTTTGCTTCTTCCATAGAGCGTATCCAGCTGGGAGAAGGACTGGATGACGAAGAATGTGCGGATGTTGCGCGAGCGTCCGGCGGTCATCAGGCAGTCGAGCATCGGAAGAGAGCCTCCGATGTTCCCGAGTTCCTCGATCACCACGTTCATGCGGCGCGGGAGACGTCCGTCGTACTTCGTATGGGCGATACGGATGTGGTGGGAGACGATCTGGGCCAGGATGATCGACGCCAGAGTCGAGTAGTTCTTGTTCTCGTCCGGAAGGATGATATAGATGGCGACCTTCTTCTTGCCGTCGAGCTCGGACATCTTAAAAGAGGCGTCGCTCATCAGCTCGGTGATGGCCGTGCTTGTCATGAAGGTATTCAGAGGCTCGAAGAAAGAGCTCTTGATGGAGCCCAGCGTATCCGTCGGGGCAGAGCGTACGTTGCCCAGAAGACGCGTAAAAGGTGCGTTCGGGAAAAGCTCGCACATCTTGTCCAGGTAGCGGATGGGACCGAGACGCGCGAAGAGATCACTCGCGATCTTAATCAGTCCGTCCGGGTGGATGTGATCCGGCGTGCCGTACTCGAAGAGCATATACATCACTGCGGTGAAGAAGGACTTGGCCGAGCTGTCCCAGAAGGGGTCACGCTGGGCGTGGATACGCTCGCTGTCACCGTAGATGCAGTCGGCAATATTTCTTAATGTCTCGATCCCCATCTGCTTGTCAGAAGGGTTCGAGCTTTTGTAGTTCTCGTACGCATAGCCGAACAGATCGAAGCCGTCGCTTCTGGTCAGATCACGGAAATCGAATACCTTGATATAGTAGCCGCGCTGCTTAGCGAGACCATAGGTGGAGGCGAAGATGTCCCCCTTCGGATCCACAGACAGGAAAGACTCTTCTGCCTGGATCATGGACATGGTCATGGGGATCGTGCCGCGACGGGTCTTCCCGCAGCCGGTCACCCCGAGAAAGATAGCGTTCGACTCGGAGCCGCTGACGTAGGGTTCGCCTGTTTCCCAGTCCATGAAAAGCACCGGACCGCTGCTTGTGCCGTCGGCTTTCGAAAGCTCACGTTTGATTTCTTCTTCCGAAGAAAATTCCACATTTTCTATCATGCTAAGTCTTTTCCTCCTATTTACTTTCCCGGCCATGAAGATGGCGAAGAGATCTTCTGACGAGGCGGGGCCCGTACACCTGTACGGACCGTACCCGCCTTTCAGAGATTCAGCCGTCTGGGATGTGACGGCCATTTATCCAAGACGGAAAGAAGAAGGAGAGTGCCTGCCTCCCACTTCGTTCCGTGACTCGGTGGATCTGGGATCCCGGATAACCGAAAAGGATAGAAAAACCGTCCGATTATTCGAGAAATCCGGACGGTTGCGAGAAACGGATATAGGTGTCGCGTCAATACGCTAACACTGCAAACGTCCTGGTATAGGGATGTGAACGATGAAGATCCCGGAAGGATAAGGGCCAACGGCTCTTACGAGTCCATAGATCGGGAGATTCAACGTATGTCTGTTGATCGTGTCGAATCCGTATTCAGTTGTCTTACTCATGTCGTTCACACCTCCTTTAGTAAAAAAATAGGAAGTTCTGTCCGCCGCACACTTATGCACATCTATCGATGTGCTTCGATGTATCGATCAAATTGGACAGGCACTTCCGATTCACTCTATACAAACCGTATTCAGTTGTGAAGCCCGATAAGAAGGACTTTTCCTCCTGAGGGTAAGATGAATTATAACTCTACTTCCTGACCAGCGCAATAGGTTCGGGACGATTTTTTTGTTCGTTTTTCGTAAAATCTCAGAGCCGGCTTGAAATGACGGGCTTTCCGGGAAGAAAAGAAAAATCCGGGATGAGTTTCCGGTTCCCCCTTGATTTCTTTCCGGACTTCCTGTAAACTCTTATAGTCACATGAATGGGTGGTTAGCTCAGCTGGTTAGAGTACTTGCTTGACATGCAAGGGGTCGATGGTTCGAGTCCATTACTACCCACCAGAAAAGGCGGTCTTACGGATAATCGTTAGGCCGCCTTTTCCGTGCTTCGAAAGAAGTAGCGAAAAGGAACTGCCTCATTGTGTTGAGGCAGCCCCTTTCGTGTTAGGAAGTTATGTTTCGATCTCCTGCGCGGCCGGGATCACTCGTCCTTTAGGATCCGTACCGGCTCGAGCTTACTGATGGAGCGGGAGTTCAGGAAACTGGTGATCAGAGCACAGGCGACAATGATCACCATGGTCAGCAGGAACCACAGCGGGTTCGTCGTCAGGTTGGTCTGCTTGATTCCGAACAGTCCCAGTCCCAGAAGCATGAATCTGTCTGCGAGAAGGAGATGCAGGACGATTCCGCCCAGAACACCGATGACGACCAGTGGCAGGTTACTCATGATCATTCTTCTGACCAGTTCGCCGGACGTGTAACCGAGGGCTTTGCTGACGCCGAGTTCGGAACGTTCACGGATGATCTGGGAGCGGGTCAGGAGGATCTCGGTCAGGATGACGACGAAGCACGTAAGGCTGACGAAGATGGCACAGATCGCCACCATGGTGGTCGTGATGGTCCGCATCGTGGACCCGATGAGATCATCGATCAGCATAATATTATTCTTCGGATACCTCTCGGCCAGTTCCTTCATATAGGCCTTTGCCTGTGTCTTATCTTTCAGGTAGATCATGATGGTGCCGAACTTGTAATCCGGATTGATCCGCTTCGCACCTTCTTCGCTGACCAGAGCCCTGTTTCCCATGTTGTTGATCTTCTGGTCGATCCCACAGATGGTAAAGGGAACGGTTCCGGAATTGTTGGTGGTCTTGACATCAACCACATCACCGATTTTGGCATCAAGATTTTTCGCTTCGATAAATGTCAGAACGATCTCGTTTTCGTTCTCCGGCAGGTGTCCTTCCAGAAGGTACTCGTACTCAAGATGGCTGAGATCACCATAGGTGTCGACTCCGATGGAACGGGTATTCTCCAGGTGCGTGAATTCGATGCTGCTCAGCGTGCTGGAAGTAAGCACGCGTTCCACTTTCGGGTCATTTCTGAGGTCAGAAAGAAGGGCCTCGTCGCCATTCGCGGTGATCTGTACTTCAGAAGCTTCGAAACCAACCAGTTTCAGCATGGCGGTCTGATCCATGGCGAAATTCTCGAAGAGCGTGAAGCCCAGGCAGCTGGAGAATGTCAGAAGAGCAATGATCAGGATGATGAAGAGGCTCTTCTTCGGGCGGCCGAAGATGTTCTTGCCGGACAGCGCCAGATCCAGCGGCATGGAAGATTTGTCCAGCGCGAAGTGGTTCTTCTTGAAGTTGTGATTGGAGATACCGGAACGCAGAGCTTCCAGAACGGTAAGTTTCTTATAACTTCTGGAAGCCAGAAGAGTGCCGAGGAAGACCAGAAGCGGGATGCCGATCAATGTGGAAAGAAGAGCCGGAATACATACTCCGGAGAATCCCGTAAGGCCCATGAGCATGCCCTGAAGAGAACTCAGAACCGGGCTTAAGAAGAGGCCGACAACGATGGCCAGAATGGTGGCAAGACCGCAGATCAGCATTTCTTCCATGATGCAGGACCAGCGCAGTGCCCGGGCTGTATAGCCGTTTGCCTGAAGAAGACCGATATTCTGGATGTTCATCTCGATAAAATTCTTAATGGAGAAGTGCATGATGATGATAGCCAGTCCCACTAAAACGATCGTGAAGAGGAGAATGATTGCCGAAGCCATACCGGATAAGACCATCGCGCCCATTTCCATGATGTCGACCTTGACTGATACTGGAGCGGCTTCCGGGAAGGCACGCTTCACAGACAGCTCGTAATCCGTGAGGTCAACACCGTCTTCGACAGAGCAGTACACGAAGGAACCACACATGCTCGGATCTACATTTTCATAAATTTCCTGAAAAACGTTCGGGCTGACGAGAGCGGGGAAGCCGGAAATGTTCATAGTTGTGGCAAAATACAGATTCTCCATATAACCCTTGACGATGAAATCAAAACTCATGCCGTTGGCGGAGATATGGAAGACGTCTCCTTTCTTGACAGAAGAGGATAAATGGTACGGAAGCACGATCTCGTTATCTAGAAGATCAATAAACTCTTCCGGATAGGAATTGAGGTATGTCGGCTTCGAACTATCCTGAATAAAGAACTCGTAGGAACGACTGTCTTCTTCGGTCTGGCTTCCGTAGTAGTAGTCTGCCGGCCATTCCACGATCGGAACGGATTCACAGAGTTTCGTGCCGGGAAGAGCGGCGATGGTTTCATGGAACTCTTTTGTATAATTCATGATGTCTTCAGGAGTGTTTGAAACCAGATTCATAGGTGCGTTCTGAAATATCAGAATATCGGATGTGTGATAGGTATCCTTA
>Ga0247608_10000720_pt1 | contig 51226 bp, 33 predicted proteins | sample 176DNAGHGlowgp2_FD_193490 | JGI IMG/M metagenome (GOLD analysis project Ga0247608, IMG submission 193490) | Sheep rumen microbial communities from Palmerston North, Manawatu-Wanganui, New Zealand - 1766 DNA GHGlow gp2 | ecosystem: Host-associated > Mammals > Digestive system > Stomach > Rumen ...
CAGTGCCACCGCCACCGACAACAACTTCGGTGCACCTGGCACACCGTCGGACGCCGAGCAGATGCTCTACCTGCGCGACGCATGGACCGCCCACACCACGCGGCTCAGCCAGACGTGCACAGGACTGACGGCTGGCGACTATCGGCTGACGGTCGATTATAAAGCCGTGACCGGCGGCAGCAGTTCGGCGCATCTCATGGCTGGCGACAGCGAAGTCGCCCTGCCCTTCGCAGCGGCGATGCCGGCGCAGTGGCAGACCGCCTATGTCGATTTCTGCGTGACCGACGAAGCCCAGTCCGACGTCGAGGTCGGTGTCGTCATCTCGTTCACCAACAGCAGCGGCGCCAGTCTGCTGCTCGACAATTTCCGCCTGATGCGCACCGTTTCCACCGAACCCACCCCCACAGCCATCCGCACCACCCTGCCCTCGGCACCTGCCGACGCTGCGGTCTATGACCTCCAGGGCCGTCGCATGGCCACCAGTCATCCCCTGCCCCGCGGCATTTACATCGCCGGCGGCCGCAAGGTGATGGTGAAGTGAGAAATGTTAAAAAAGCAAGGATTTTAACAGTTTCGACCCCCAATTTTGTGGGAGAAATTTGGGGAAAATAGGTTTTCGAACAACGAAAAAAAACGAAAACAAACGAAAAACACGAAAATTTTTGGCGGGGAATCCAGAAAATTGCGGTTCCGATTGTCGTAGGGGCGGGGTCCCATGCCCGCCCGATCAGGCGAAGCCTGAAAACTGAAAGAAATTGGGATAAATTCTTTGGAGAGGCAATGTTTTAGAAGACAACTCGGGACAACAAAGGACAACAAAAGACAACATTTTTCTCAAAAATGAAATGATAAAGTTGTCCCAAGTTGTCCTTTGTTGTCCCATGTTGTCTTCTAAAAAAATCCCGAAAGTTGAGTTTTCTGACTAAAAATCCCTTTTTTCCGCTTTGCGAAAAGCATTTTCACGTAACGTATTGCCATTTATTTCATTTTTGTCCGCCGTCTGAGCGTCGGCAAAGCGCCGTTTACCTTGTCGGTTGTCCGCCGACGGAGCGTCGGTAGTCCGCGGTCTGACGGTCGTCAGAGCGCCGTTTGCCAACAGGTTTGTCCGCCGACTGCCGACGCTGCGTCCGCCGACTGCCGACAGCCAGACGGCGGACAAGTGGAAAGTGAAAGGCAATAGAGTGAAAAGTGAAAGGTGATAAGTGAAAAATAGAGGCGCTATTTGCGACCGAGCGGTCGGTCGATGACTTCTACGCGATTCTCAGACGCCATAGCAGTCAAGCGTTAGTTGACAAAAATGCAACTATCTCGCCCCGACCGGCAGACCTGATTTAACATTTTGGTGTCCTGTAAAACGCTAGTCCCGAAGGGACGGCAGGACCCTCAACCAGCTGCACATGAGCTGTCGTCGGAGCTCAGACCGACGATTTTCAGAAAATATTCCCCACTTTTTCCCACTTTGCTCAAACCGTTGAAAATGGGGAGTTTGAAGTTATCAACATGGGGTGTTGAAAAGTTTTTTAAAAAAATTTTAGCATACTTGTGGTGAATTGTGGGGAATTTTGTACCTTTGCACTCGATAAGGTGTCTTCGGACACAAAAAAACGACAGTACGGATGAGATTTATCGGTGACTACATAGCGAAGACAGACTCGAAGGGTCGTGTGTTCCTCCCCGCTCAGCTGCGCAAGATGCTGGAGGCTGGGGGCGAGGAGCGGCTCATCCTGCGTCCCGACCTCTTCCAGCCGTGTCTGGTGCTCTACCCCGAGACGCTGTGGAACGAGATGCTGGACGAGATGCGTCTGCGTCTGAACCGCTACAACGCTCAGCACCAGGCCATCCTGCGCCAGTTCGTCGCCGATGCCGAGGTGGTCGATCTGGACAGCAACGGCCGTTTCCTGATGAACAAACGCAAGCTGCAGTATGCCGGCATCACGCAGGAGGTGCGTTTCCTCGCCGTCGATGACCACATCGAGGTGTGGGACAAGGCCCGCTGCGAGCAGATGCTGGCCGAGGCCAACAACCTGGGACAGCGCCTGCAGGAGGTGATGCAGTGAGGGAAAGCCTCCCCCAACCCCCTCCGATAGAGGGGGCTTCCTGACCAACTGAATATCTATTGACGTCCATCTACAACTGTGATATGCAACCCATCCAAACAGCCCATACCCCGACAAATGCTGCTCCCTCCCCCTGTTTAGGAGGTGAAGGCGTGGATGCCTACCACACGCCCGTACTGCTCAAGGAGAGCATCGACGGTTTGGACATCCGTCCAGGTGGGGTGTATGTGGACGTGACCTTCGGAGGTGGCGGTCACAGCCGCGAGATCATGCGGCGGCTGACCGAGGGCGGACGGCTCTATGCCTTCGATCAGGACGAGGATGCCTACGACCACTATAAATATCAGGTGGAGAACGATTCGCTCGACGAGGTGCAGTTCACCTTCGTTCGCAGCAACTTCCGCTATCTGAAAAACTTCCTGCGCTACTACCACGAGCCGCAGGCCGACGGCATCCTCGCCGACTTGGGGGTGTCGTCGCACCACTTCGACGAGAGCCAGCGCGGCTTCTCGTTCCGTTTCGACGGCCCGCTCGACATGCGCATGAACCAACGTGCCAGCCGGACGGCAGCCGATGTGGTGAACACATTCGACGAACGTCAGCTGAGCGATATCTTCTACCTGTACGGCGAACTGCGCCAGAGCCGACGCCTGGCGGCTGCCATCGTGGCGCAGCGGCGCACACAGCCCATCACCACGATCCAGCAGCTGCGCGATGTGGTGGAACCCTTCTGCGGCCGCGACCGCGAGAAGAAGGACCTCGCCCGCGTGTTTCAGGCCCTGCGCATCGAGGTGAACCAGGAGATGGACGCCCTGCGCGAGATGCTGCAACAGGCCACCGAAGTGCTGCGCACGGGTGGCCGCCTGAGCATCATCACCTATCACTCGCTCGAGGACCGCATCGTGAAGAACCTCATGAAGACGGGCAACTGCGAGGGTCGCGAGGACAAGGATTTCTTCGGCCGCGTGACGGCTCCGTTCCGTCTGGTGAACAGCCGCGTCATCACCCCCTCGGCCGAGGAGCAGGAACGCAATCCGCGCAGCCGCAGTGCGAAGCTCCGCATCGCGGAAAAGGTGTAAATTAAGAATTGAAAAATGAAAATTAGGCATTAAAGCTTCGGTTGTTAAGTAGATAATAAGAAGATAAATCTACAAGGCCAGCGGAGCTTGCGAAAGTTGAATTATCAAGGATGCTGCATGAGCAAGACGAAGATTGACATAGAGGACCAGGAGCTGAAGCTGCCCGAAATGGACAGCACGGAAGACGTGACGGCAGCGCCCGAATCGCCCGAAGCCGAGGAGCAGGAGATCGAAGACACGCTCAAACGCTACGTCGAAGACGAGGACGAGGACGACCTGGGCGAGATTTCGTTCAAGACAATCCTCGGCGGCGATGTGCTGCAAAGCCGCTTCTTCCGCCGTCAGGTCATGTTCATCTTCTTCATCGCCGTCCTCATGCTCCTCTACACCGGCAACCGCTATTCGAGTCAGCAGGACATCATCGCCATCGACAGCCTGAAGGTGAAGCTGCAACAGGAGCGCTACAACGTGCTCACTCAGTCGGGCGAACTGCTCAACCTGAGCCGTCAGTCGAACATCGAACAGCAGCTCAAACTCTTTGGCGACAGCGCCCTCACCAATCCCACCACCCCTCCCTACGAGATAGAAGTTAAGCCCTGACCCATGGCAAAGAAAGAGAAGAAAAACAGCAAGAAGACCATCAGCTCGGGCAAGTTCCCGCTCGTGATCATTCCCATCGTGCTCGTGTGCATCGGCATCATGTACAAGATGCTGATAACGATGACGGTGGAGCGTGAGAAGTGGGAAGACCTCCGCAAGGAGAACTTCGAGAAGGACAGCGTGGAACTGAAGCCCAACCGCGGCAACATCCTTTCGGCCGAGGGCGAACTGCTGGCCAGCAGCCTGCCTAACTACAAGGTGCGCTTCGACTTTCTGGCGGGCATCCCTGTGCTGAAGACCAAGCGCGACACGGTGAACGGACAAGTCGTCGTGCACAATCTCTACACGGCGAAGGACTCCATCGCACGCGACTCGCTGCTGCGCGAGCGCGACAGCCTGATTATCAGAAACCTGCCTGCCATCAGCGGCGGACTGGCACGCATCTGCCCTGCCCTCGACTCGGCAGGCTACTATGCTCACATGAAGGAGGGACTGGAGAAGCGTGCCCGCTACTTCGACATCTGCCCTGGCTATATCCTTAATTATATACAGTACAACCAGCTGCGCGAACTGCCCGTCTTCGACATCCGCCACAAGTACAAGAGCGGACTGATCGTCGAGGAACGCAACAACCGCAAGAAGCCCTTCGGCTCGCTCGCCCGCCGTACGCTCGGCGAGATGTTCGGCGCGAAAGACTCGGCACGCAGCGGACTGGAACTGGCCTACGACACACTGCTCCGCGGCGAGAGTGGCATCATGCACCAACGCCGCATCCGCTCGAAGAATGTCGATATCGTCGATAAGGAACCCGTCGATGGCTACGACCTCGTGTCAACGATCAACGTGTCGATGCAGGACATCTGCGAGACGGCACTGCGCGAAAAACTCATCGAAGTAAACGCCGAATTCGGCGTCGTCGTGCTCATGGAGACGAAGACAGGCGACGTGAAAGCCATCGTCAACCTGGCCCGCGACTCGGTGAGCGGAAAATACTACGAGATGCGCAACTATGCACTGGCAGCCCTGATGGAGCCTGGTTCGACCTTCAAGACAGCCTCGATCATGGTGGCACTCGACGACGGCGAAATCAAACTGTCGGACAAGGTCGATACGGGCAGCGGCATCTACAATATGCACGGCGCAAGGATGAAGGACGCCAACTGGTCGCGCGGCGGCTGTGGCGTGCTCGACGTGACACTGGCCGTCGTGCGTTCGTCGAACATCGGCGTCAGCCGTTTCATCGACATGCACTACCACGACAAGCCCGAGAAGTTTATCGAAGGTCTGAAGCGCGTGGGCATCGGCACTCCGCTCGGACTGCCCTTCTACGGCATGGCCGACCCCCGCATCTTCGGTCCCGAAAACAAGTCGTACTGGTCGGAAGTGGCCCTGCCGTGGATGTCGATCGGCTATGGCACCCAGATACCTCCTATCTCGACCGTCACTTTCTACAACGCCATCGCCAACGGCGGACGTATGGTGCGCCCGCGCTTCGTGAAGGGCATATCGAAGAACGGCGAGATGATCGAGGAGTTTCCGGTTGAAGTCATCAAGGAACACATCTGCAAGCCGCAGACGCTGAAAGACATTCAGGGCATCCTGTGGCAGGTGGTGAACAACAAGAACTACGGCACGGGTAAGCGTGCAGGCAGCAAACACTTCAGCGTCAGCGGCAAGACCGGCACGGCCCAGGTGGCCATCGGCGGCGGTTACCACAACGGACGCACGGAGCACCTGGTGAGCTTCTGCGGCTACTATCCTTCGGAAAACCCGCAATACACCTGCATCGTGGCTATCCGCACGGCTGCCGGCGGCGTGGGTGGTGGCGGCACGGCAGGCCCTGTGTTTGCCAAGATTGCCGAACGAGTGTATTCGAAGAATGTGACCACCGACATCCGACGTGCGAGCGACTCGCTGTCGGTGTTCGTCCCCTCGGTGAAAGCCGGCGACATGACGGCTGCCGCCAGTCTGCTCAAGCGGCTCCACATCCCCTACACCGGTGGAGCTGAAGGCTGGGGACACGCCACCCACGACGACCAGCAGGTGAGCTTCACAACCCAGCCCACCGACACGGCGCTGGTGCCCGACATGAGCGGTATGGGAGCCCGCGACGCGGTCTTCGCCATCGAGAGCCGAGGCATGCGGGCCCGAGTCCACGGCATGGGACGCGTGAAGAGCCAGAGCGTGCCGCCTGGCAGCAAGATCAAGAAGGGACAGGTCATCACCCTTGAGATGAACTAAAACACAGAAGATATGAAACTTTCGGAACTACTCAACGGCGTCTCCACCGTCAGCACACGGGGAGAGCTGGAACAAGAGATAACAGGCGTGAGCATCGACTCGCGCCGTGTGGTTGAAGGCCACGTGTTCGTCGCCGTGCGCGGCACCGTGGCCGACGGTCATCAGTACATCGGCAAAGCCGAACAGCTGGGCGCCCGCGCCGTGGTGTGCGAGGTGATGCCCGAGCAGCTGCGCGACGACGTGACCTACGTGCAGGTGGAAAACTCGGAACAGGTGGTGGGCCAGCTGGCCTCGAACTTCTACGGACGTCCGTCGGAGCAACTGCGGCTGGTGGGTGTGACCGGCACAAACGGAAAGACCACCATCGCCACGGTGCTCTACAACCTGATGCGCCGGCTCGGACACAAGGCCGGACTGCTCTCAACCGTCTGCAACTACATCGACGGCGAGGCTGTGCCGACCGACCACACCACGCCCGACCCCGTCACGCTCAACCACTTGCTGCGCCGCATGGTCGATGCAGGCTGTGACTACTGCTTCATGGAAGTCAGTTCGCACAGCGTGGTCCAGAACCGCATCGGCGGCCTGCACTTCGTGGGCGGCATCTTCACCAACCTGACGCGCGACCATCTGGACTATCATAAGACCTTCGAGAACTATCTGCACGCCAAGCAACAGTTCTTCGACCGCCTGCCTGCCTCGGCCTTCGCCGTGACCAACCGCGACGACAAGAACGGCATGGTGATGGTGCAGAACACACGCGCCACGGTACGCACCTACTCGGTGCAGCAGGTGGCCGACTTCCGCGCCCGCATCATCGAGAGCCACTTCGAAGGGATGTACCTGGAGATGGACGGACAGGAAGTGGGCGTGCAGTTCGTGGGCAAGTTCAATGTGTCGAACCTGCTCGCCGTCTATGCCACCGCCGTGCTGCTGGGCGAGGAGAAGATGGATGTGCTCGTCGCGCTGAGCGAGATGAAACCCGTGAGCGGCCGCTTCGAAGCCCTGCGTTCGCCCGACGGCTACACCGCCATCGTCGATTATGCCCACACACCTGATGCGCTGGAGAATGTGCTCCGTGCCATCCACGGGGTGCTCGAGGGTCGCGGACGCGTCATCACCGTCTGCGGTGCCGGCGGTAATCGCGACAAAGGCAAACGTCCCATCATGGCACAGGAGGCTGTCCGCCAGAGCGACCTCGTCATCCTGACGAGCGACAACCCGCGCTTCGAGGAGCCACAAGCCATCATCGACGACATGATGGCCGGACTGGACAGCGAACAGCGCCGCAACGTCATCACCATCGTCGATCGCCGCGAAGCCATCCGCACCGCCTGCCGCATGGCGCAGAAAGGCGATGTCATCCTCGTGGCCGGCAAAGGACATGAGGACTATCAGGAGGTGCAGGGTGTGAAGCACCACTTCGACGACAAGGAGGAGCTGCGCGCAGCCTTCTGACTTTAAGTCTTTGAGTTTTTAAGTTTAATCCGAGTGTTCACTTCGTTGTACTTTGTACTTCGTCATTTGTACTCTTAAAGTTTTCCAAACGTGTTTTACCATCTTTCACAATACCTCGACCAGTTCGACATTCCCGGCATGGGAATGCTGCCCTACGTTTCGTTCCGTTCGCTCATGGCACTGATGCTGTCGCTCATCGTGTCGATGTGGATGGGCAAAGGCTTCATCACCTACATGAAGCGCAAGCGTCATCTCGAGAAAGCACGCGACGCACAGATCGACCCCTATGGCGTGAAGAAAATCGGCGTGCCCTCGATGGGTGGCGTGGTCATCATCACCGCCATCGTCGTTCCCGTCCTCCTGTTCAGCAACCTCAGCAACGTCTATGCCCTGCTGCTGGTAGTGACGACACTGTGGTTCGGCCTGCTCGGATTTCTGGACGACCGCATCAAGCTGCGCGGCAACAAGGACGGACTGGCAGCCCGCTGGAAACTGCTGGGCCAGTTTGCACTCGGTGCCTTCATCGGCATCGTGCTGTGGCAAAGCCCCGACGCCGTGGTGTATGAGAATGTAAAGAAGGACGTCGCCCAGAAAGAAATCAAATACGACAAGAGCGAAGCCCGCAAATCGACGGTGACGACTGTTCCGTTCTGCAAGAACAACAACGTGGACTACTACGAACTGTTCTCCTTCCTGCCCGACGGCAAGACGAAGCGTGCCTGTGCCTGGATCTTCTTCGTGCTGGTGACGACGTTCGTCATCATGGCTGTGTCGAACGGTGCCAACCTGAACGACGGCATGGACGGGATGTGTGCCGGCAACAGTGCCATCATCGGTACGGCGCTGGGCATACTGGCCTATGCCTCGGGCCACATCCAGTTTGCGTCGTATCTGAACGTCATGTATATCCCTGGCAGTGAAGAAATCGTGGTCTTCATCTGTGCCTTCGTCGGTTCGCTCATCGGTTTCCTGTGGTACAACGCCTACCCCGCCAAGGTGTTCATGGGCGACACTGGCAGCCTGGCCATCGGCGGCATCATCGCCGTGACCGCTGTCATGATACACAAGGAGCTGCTGCTGCCCATCCTCTGTGGCATTTTCCTGATGGAGAGCATTTCGGTGATCCTGCAGACGAGCTATGCCAAGTATGGCAACAAACGCGGGAAGAAGCTGCGCGTGTTCAAGCGTGCACCGTTCCACGACCATTTCCGTGTGTTGCAGAGCGACATGACAGCCGACAAGTACATCATCAAGCGCCCGACCACGGTACTGCACGAGAATATGATTACGCTGCGTTTCTGGATTGTCAGCATCCTGCTCGCAGCACTGACCATCATCACACTGAAGATTAGATAATAGAAGATATGAAGCGGATTGTCGTTTTAGGAGCAGCCGAGAGCGGTGCAGGAGCCGCCGTTCTGGCCAAGCAGAAAGGGTTCGACGTGTTCGTCAGCGACCTCTCGTCCATCAAGGATAAATATAAGGAGCAGCTCGACCAGCATGGCATCGAATGGGAAGAAGGACAGCACACCGAGGCTAAGATTCTGACGGCCGACGAGGTGATCAAGAGCCCTGGCATCCCAGAGAAAGCACCCATGATTCAGAAGCTGAAGGCACAAGGCACACCCATCATCAGCGAGATCGAGTTTGCCGGACGCTACACCGATGCCAAGATGATTTGCATCACGGGGTCGAACGGCAAGACCACGACGACCTCGCTCATCTACCATATCCTGAAAGGTGCGGGCTACAACGTCGGCCTGGCCGGCAACATCGGTCGCAGTCTGGCGCTGCAAGTAGCCGAGGAGAATTTCGACTATTACGTCATCGAACTCAGCTCGTTCCAGCTGGACAACATGTACGACTTCCGCGCCGACATCGCCGTGCTGATGAACATCACGCCCGACCATCTGGACCGCTACGACTTCAAGATGCAGAACTACGTCGATGCGAAGATGCGCATCACACGCAACCAGCGTCCCGAGGATGCTTTCGTGTTCTGGAACGACGACCCCATCGTGAAGCACGAACTGGAGAAGTACGACCTGAAGGCTCAGCTCTACCCCTTCAGCGAGTTCCACGAGACGGACGCCATTGCCTACACCGAGGATCAGGAGTATGTGATTGAGCGGCCCACCCCCTTCAACATGGAGCAGGAGGAACTGGCCCTCACCGGAAAGCACAACCTCTACAACTCGCTCGCAGCCGGCATCACAGCCGACATCGCCGGCGTGTCGAAGGAGGAAATACGCCGAGGACTGATGAGCTTCACCGGTGTGGAGCACCGCCTGGAAAAGGCAGGACGTGTGCGCGGCGTGGACTTTGTCAACGACTCGAAAGCCACCAACGTGGATGCCTGCTGGTATGCCCTCGAAAGCATGAAGCAACCCACCATCCTCATCCTCGGCGGCGTGGATAAGGGCAACGACTACAGCCAGCTGTACGACCTGGTGCGCCAGAAGTGCAAGGGCCTCGTCTTCCTCGGTGTGGACAACCAGAAGCTGCACAACGCCTTCGACCACTTCGGACTGCCTACCGTCGATGTGCGCTCCATGCCCGACTGCGTGGATGCCTGCATGCAGATGGCGACAAACGGCGACTGCGTGCTGCTCAGCCCCTGCTGTGCCAGCTTCGACCTCTTCAAGAACATGGAAGACCGCGGCGAACAGTTCAAGGCGTGCGTCAAGCAGCTCTAAGCAGCCGTCCGCCTAATTCGCATTATTCCCTCAACCCACATTCCGACTCTCGTTATGGGCAAAAAGATATCCGACTTTCTGAGCATCAACGTCTTCAAGGGCGATACCGGCATCTGGATGATTTACTTCCTGCTGTGCATCGTCTCTGTGGTCGTGATCTATAGTGCAGGTAGCAACCTGACCTTCAAGAGCGGCAACCACTGGGATCCCGTGACCAACCAAGTGGGCTTTCTCTTGCTGGGATTCGTTGTCATCCTGCTGATGAACAATATCCCGTGCAAGTACTTTAAGCTGATCCCGCTGCTCGGCTTGCCCCTCGCCGTACTCCTGCTTGCATGGCTGCTCTTTCAGCAGAAAGCACTCAACGACGCCAGCCGCTGGATTGACCTCTTCGGCATCAAGTTCCAGCCTTCGGAACTGGCGAAGTCGATGCTCATCCTGTCCGTCGCCAGCATTTTGGCAAAGGTCAACCAACGAAAACTCACACCCGACACTGGGGCAAACCGCGAAACCAACAAGCGCAGTATGTGGAAGGCCTTCAAGACTGCCGGATTCTACATTCTGCTGATTTGCGGACTCATTCTGCCCGAGAACTTCTCGACAGCGGCCATGCTCTTCCTCGTCATGCTCGTCATGCTATTTATCGGAAACGTGCCCTGGCGCTACCTTGTCAAGACGATTCTCGTGCTGATGGCCCTCGGTGCCATCGCCGTCACAGTCATCATAGCTACGCCCGAAGAGACCCTGCAGGACAACGGACGTGTGCTGACCTGGAAGCACCGCATCGAGCGTAAGATTCTGCACATCCAGAGAAGCGACGAAGAAGAGGCACCCGACATGCAGGAGAGCTGGCAGGAGAACACGTCGCACATTGCCATTGCCAACAGCAATGTCGTAGGCCTGGGTCCTGGCAACTCCATCGAGCGCGACTTCCTTCCCCATGCCGAGAGCGACTTCATCTACAGCATCATCATCGAGGAATATGGTGTGTTTGGCGGGCTGCTCGTGCTGGCACTCTACGTCACGCTGCTCGTGCGAGCCTGGCGCATTGCCCGTAAGTGTGACAAATATTTCCCTGCCTACCTCGTCGTGGGCCTCAGCCTCATGCTCGTCGTACAGGCGTTGGTCAACATGTCGGTGGCTGTCGGTCTGGCACCCGTAACAGGGCAGACACTTCCCCTCATCAGTCATGGCGGCACGTCGATACTCATCACCAGTTTCAACATCGGAATGATACTGAGCGTAAGCCGCTATGCCGAGAAGGTGGAGGCACGACGACTGGAGGAAGAGGAAGCAAGCGAAACGACCGATGCAGAGTTTGGCAGTGCCGAAGGCATGGATTAAGGAAAAAAGCCAGCGAAAAACTTGCTGAAAGTCAATATTTTTCGTACATTTGCACTTGAAGTAACAACAGAGCATAACGCAGATATGGAAACCAAGAAGCCTATCAGAGTGATTGTCAGTGGCGGAGGAACAGGCGGACACATCTTCCCAGCCATCTCGATTGCCAATGCCATACGCGCCAAGCAGCCCGACGCCGAGATTCTTTTCGTCGGAGCACTGGGCCGCATGGAGATGCAACGTGTGCCCGCAGCAGGCTACAAAATCATCGGTCTGCCCGTCGCAGGATTCGACCGTAAGAACTTGCTCAAGAACATTCCCGTGCTCATCAAGCTGGCACGCAGCCTGTGGATGGCGCGCAGCATTGTCAAGGACTTCCGCCCCGACGTTGCCGTCGGAGTGGGTGGCTATGCCAGCGGACCGACCCTGAAGATGGCTGCGTCGCAAGGCGTTCCCTGCCTGTTGCAAGAGCAGAACTCCTATGCTGGCGTGACGAACAAGAAACTGGCCAAGAGTGCAGCGAAAATCTGTGTCGCCTACGACGGCATGGAACGTTTCTTCCCCGCCGAAAAAATCATCAAGACTGGCAATCCCGTGCGTCAGAACCTGCTCGAATCAACCATCACGAAGGAGGAAGCCATCCGGAGTTTCGGTCTCGACCCGCAGCGCAAGACCGTCCTGATCATTGGCGGCAGCCTCGGCGCTCGCACCGTGAACGAGAGCGTTCTCTGTCATCTCGACGACATCCGTCAGGACAGCCGCGTTCAGTTTATCTGGCAGACCGGTAAATACTACAGCGACGAAATCCGCGAGGCGCTCAGCAAGGTTGAGCCCCTGACCAACTTGCACGTCACCGACTTCATCGCTTCGATGGATGCTGCCTATGCAGCCGCCGACCTCGTCATCTCACGCGCCGGTGCCAGCAGCATCAGCGAACTCTGTCTGCTGAAGAAGCCCTGCATCCTCGTGCCCTCGCCCAACGTCGCCGAGGACCACCAGACGAAGAATGCACAGGCGCTCTCCACCCGTGGTGCTGCCCTGATGGTGCGCGACGCCGATGCCCGCGAAACCCTCATCCCGCTGGCAGTACAGACAGTGACCAACCCCGCACAACTCATTTCGCTGGGCGAGCACGCTGGCAAACTGGCCTACCACCACTCGGCTGAGGTCATTGCCGACGAAGTGCTCAAACTGGCTCAACGCTGAATCTTGACAAACATACTAAAAATGCTACAACGAAACAACATACAGGCTGTCTATTTCGTCGGTGCCGGAGGCATCGGCATGAGTGCCCTCGTGCGCTACTATCTGGCGCAGGGCAAGCACGTAGGCGGCTACGACAAGACACCCTCACCGCTCACCGAGCGTCTCATTGCCGAGGGTGCTCAGATACACTTCGACGAAAGCGTGGAGCTGATTCCGGCTTGCTTCCGCGACCAAGCCACCACACTCGTGGTCTATACCCCCGCCATTCCCGCCGAACATGCCGAACTACAGTATTTCCGTCAAGGCGGATTCGAGGTGATGAAGCGGGCCCAGGTGCTCGGACTGCTCACCGACCAGCTGCAGGGACTCTGCGTGGCTGGCACACATGGCAAGACCACGACCTCGACCATGGCAGCCCACCTGCTCCACCAGTCGCACGTCGATTGCAATGCCTTCCTCGGTGGCATTTCCAAAAACTACGGCACCAACTATCTCTACTCGGCAGCGAGTCCATTTGTGGTCATCGAAGCCGATGAGTTCGACCGCTCGTTCCATTGGCTCCACCCCTGGGCCACCGTCATCACCGCCACCGACGCCGACCACCTCGACATCTACGGCACGAAGGAGGCCTATCTCGAGTCGTTTGAGCACTACACCACCCTCATCCGTCCTGGCGGCAGCCTTATTCTGCACACCGGGCTCGAGATGCAGCCGAAGGTGCAGGAGGGTGTGACCATCTACAGCTATAGCCGCACCGAGGGCGACTTCCACGCCGAGAACATCCGCATCGGGGGTGGAGAGATCGTGTTCGACTTCGTCAGCCCGCGCGGTGTCATCCGCAACGTACAGCTCGGCGTACCCGTGAGCATCAACATCGACAATGGCATTGCCGCCATGGCACTGGCCCAGTTGGCTGGAGCTACCGACGAAGAACTGCGTCAGGGTATGCGCAGCTTCCAAGGTGTCGATCGTCGCTTCGACTTCAAGGTGAAGACCGACAAGGTCGTCTTCCTTAGCGACTACGGCCACCACCCGAAGGAGATTGAGCAGAGTGTGCGTTCCATCCGCGAACTTTATCAAGACAAACACATCGCTGCCATCTTCCAGCCACACCTCTACACCCGCACCCGCGACTTCTACCACGAGTTTGCCGACGCCCTGTCGCTGCTCGACGAAGTCTATCTGTGCGACATCTACCCTGCCCGTGAGCAGCCTATCCCTGGCGTCACGAGCCAGCTCATCTACGACAACCTGCGCCCAGGCATCGTGAAGCACATGGTGCATAAGGAGGATTTGCCCGACATTGCGCGTCAGGGCCAGTTCGATGTACTCATCTCGCTCGGTGCCGGCGACATCGAGGACTACGTGCCTCAACTCACCGACATCATTGCCGAACGAGCTCAGGCACACTAAACACTAAACATTCATCCTGTGAAAACAAAAAGCGTCATCAAAGGTTTTATCTTTCTCCTGCTGCTCATCGGAGTCGTGGGCTACATCGCCTATGTCGTGCTCAACATGACTGGGGGCGACCCGAAGGAGAAGTGCACGCAGGTGGCGCTCGTGGTCGAGGAAAATCCAAAGGCATCGTTCATCACACGCGAAAGCGTCGAAGAAATGCTGCAAGAGGCGCATCTCTACCCCAAGGGGAAACTGATGAAGGACATCGACCCCAGCCACATCGAGGAGACGCTGAAGAAGAACAGTTTCATCGCGCAGGTTGAGTGCTACAAGACCAACAACGGCATGGCCGTGGGCGAAGGCAAGGTGTGCGTCCGCGTCACACAGCGCACGCCAGTGGTCTATGTCCTGCCCGACGGACAGCAAGGCTACTATGTCGATACCGAGGGCTACGTCATCCCCAACACCAGCTACGCGAAGAACATCATCATCGCCACCGGCAAAATCAACCAGGAGTTTGCCACCAAGGAACTCGCAGCCATCGGCCGCCACCTGCTCGACAATCCGTTCTGGGACGAAATGATTGAGCAGATTTATGTCGAACAGGACAAGAACGAAAAGAGCGTCGTCACCCTCGTGCCCCGACTGGGTGACCACACCGTCTTCCTCGGCACGACCGACAAGCTCGAGGCCAAGCTGCGCCGCCTCCAGATCTTCTACGAACAAGGATTCCCGCAAGTGGGCTGGAACAAATACAGCCGCCTCGACCTCGAATTCGACAACCAAGTCGTCTGCACCAAGAAGTAACTACTCCCCTCATCCCGAAATCACAAAAAACAATATACTATGGCAGAGAACAAAGAAAACATTATCGTTGCACTGGAGCTGGGCACCTCCCGCATCTCCGGTATTGCCGGCAAGAAAGTCAACGGCAATATGCAAATCCTTGCCTACGCCGAAGAGCAGACCACCAACTGCATCAAGCGAGGCATCGTTTACAACATCGACCAGACCACACAGTGTATCAAGAATGTCATCGAGAAGCTCCAGCAAACCCTCGGCAAGACCATCTCGCAAGTCTATGTCGGGCTCGGCGGACAGAGCGTGCGCTCCATCCGCAGCAAGGTAGCCACCGACCTGCTCACACAGGCCTACATCACCACCTCGCACATCGACGAGCTGCGCCGCAAGAGCTACGACATCCCCTACCCCAACTGTGAACGGCTCGCCACCATCGTCCAGGGGTACACCGTCGATGGCATCGCCACCGAGGAGCCCGTCGGCGTGATGGGCACCAAGATCGAAGGCGAGTACCTCAACATCATCGCCCGCCACCAGCTGCGCAGCAACATCGAGACCTGCTTCAACAACACCAACGTCAGCATCGCCGACACCCGACTCTCTGCCTACGAGCTCGCCGAAAACGTGCTCACCGACCAGGACAAACGCGCCGGCAGCGTGCTCATCGACCTCGGAGCCGGCACCACAACTGTCGTCATCTACACCAACAACATCCTGCGCCACCTCGTCACACTCCCCATCGGCATGGCGAACATCACGCAGGACCTCACCGCACTCAACGTCGAGCCCGCCGAAGCCGAGCAGATCAAACTCAAGTACGGCAACGCACACCCCGACGACAACGACGAGAGCGCCGAACTCATGGCACAGACCTACACCACATCGTTCGGACAGACACACAAGGTGGCCGAGATCCAGCAAGTCATCGAGGCACGACTCACCGAAATCATCAAGAACGTCGAGAACCAGATACAAAAGTCCGACTACGGATACAAAGAATTCATCGGCGGCATCGTACTCACCGGCGGCGGCTCGAACATGAAGAACATCGAGAAAGTCTTCGCCGACAGCAAACTCAAGATCGAGAAAGTACGCATCGCACGCACCCTCAACCAGCCCGTCATCAAGAACAGCACCGTCACCAACCTGTCCATCGACAGCGGCATGGCAGCCTCCATCATCTCCCTCCTCATGAGCGGTGAGGAAAACTGCGTAGGCGAACGCTTCAACGGAAAAGACATGTTCCGCGCAGCCGAAGCCGACGAAAAGATCGGTGAAAAGCAGCAGCGCGAGCAGGAAGAAGCCAAGGCCGAAGCCGAAGCCGTCGAACGACTCGAAACCTACAAAAACGCGATCCGCGACAAGATCACCGAACTCGAGCACACCCTCAAGGACGTGAAGGAAAACGGAAAAGACGGCAAACTGCGCAAGCGAGCCTCAGAAAAGGCCGACGACGCCGAAAGCATACAAGACGACGATTACAAGAAGACCATCGAACTGCTTGAGCAGAAAGACAAATACAAGCAGACCGTCAAGGAGGCGAAAGAGCTCGGCGAGCGACTCGCACAAAGTGCCGACAACCTCAAAGAAGCTGTCGAGAAAGCCAAGAAGGACAACAGCCCGTGGAGGAAATTCCTGAACACCCTCGGCGACCTGGCAGACGATTAACGTGAAGGGTGAAGCGTGAAGTGTTAAGTGAAGACTGATGACATCGCTTCACGTTCAACAAAATAATTTTCAATTATCAATTCTCAATTTCCAATTAGACTATGGCAGACATCAACGATACATTCGCACCCTTCAACTTCCCCGAAGGCGAAAAGAGCATCATCAAGGTCATCGGAGTAGGTGGCGGAGGAGGAAACGCCGTCAACCACATGTATAACGAAGGCATACACGACGTCAGCTTCGTCGTGTGCAATACCGACAAGAAAGCACTCAACGACTCACCCGTGCCCGTCAAGCTGCAGCTCGGCGAAGGACTCGGAGCCGGCAACAAGCCCGAAAAGGCACGCAAAGCCTGCGAAGACAGCATCGACGAAATACACCGCATGCTCGACGACGGCACCAAGATGGTGTTCATCACCGCCGGAATGGGCGGAGGCACCGGCACAGGCGCATCACCCATCATCGCCAAAGTGGCCAAGGACATGGGCATCCTCACCGTCGGCATCGTCACCATCCCCTTCCGATGGGAAGGCAAGAAGAAAATCGACCAAGCCCTCGACGGCGTCGAACAAATCAAGGAAAACGTCGATGCACTCCTCGTCGTCAACAACGAGCGCCTGCGCAAAATCTACCCCGACTACTCCGTCGATAACGCCTTCGCCAAGGCTGACGACACCCTCTGCAACGCCGCCAAGTCCATCAGCGAAATCATCACCATGCACGGAAAGATTAACCTCGACTTCCAAGACGTCACCACCGTGCTCAAGGACGGAGGCGTAGCCATCATGAGCACCGGCTACGGAACCGGCGAAAACCGCGTCACCAAAGCCATCGACGACGCCCTCCACTCGCCCCTGCTCAACGACAACGACATCTACCACGCACACAAAGTGCTCCTCCACATCATCCATTCCGGCGACGACGTCGAAGGCGGATGCCCACTGATGATGGACGAAATCAACGAAATCAACGACTTCATGGAGCAGATCCAGTGCGACGACGTCGAGACCAAGTGGGGCTACTCCAAAGACCCCTCGCTCAAGGACCGCCTCAAGATCACCATCCTCGCCACCGGATTCGGGCTCCGCGACATCAACTCCATCGAGCTCGACGAAGCACGCTCCAAGCGCGACGCCAAGACACAGCAGGAAGAAGCCGAAGAAGACGCACGCCGGCAGGAACGCGAAGAGCGCCGACAGACCTACTACGGCTCCGACAGCAAGACCGGACGCCAGTTCCGAGCCATCCACTCCTACATCTTCCGCGACGAAGACCTCGACAACGACAACCTCATCTCCATGATCGAGACCTCGCCCACCTATCGCCGCACCAAGGAGAAGCTCCGCACCTTCACCCAGGCAGCCGCACCCGTTCAGCCTGAACCCGTCGCACCACAGCCTGGCCAGACCATCAGCTTCGCCACCGGCGGATAGTGCATCAGCTGCGCCTACAGATTCCGATTCGAGGAACGAACAATGCGGACTACACGGACCAACGCTCCATGTAGTCCGCGTTGTTTATCCCAAATCGGTCATTAGGATTTCTCGGTGCTGTATGGCAGTGAGAAATCCTAATGACCGATTTGGGATATTTTTTTTCATCCGTCAAGCTTGCCCTTTCTCGTCTGTGAAGATTGGAAAACGGCAAGCTTGACACCTTTTGAAGGACAAAGGAGTATGTACAAAGGACAACGAAGGGAAAATAGAGGAAAGCCCTCTCAGCCATGACAGCTAGAGGGCTTTCTGCATTGCTTCGTTGTACTTTGTACTATGCGTCGATGTTGGCGTAGGTAGCGTTGCGTTCGATGAACTCGCGACGCGGAGCTACATCCTCACCCATGAGCATCGAGAACGTGTAGTCGGCTTCGGCGGCGTCCTCGATGGTCACCTGCGTGAGCAGGCGTGTTTCGGGGTTCATGGTCGTTTCCCACAGCTGTGCGGGGTTCATTTCACCCAGACCTTTGTAGCGCTGAATGTGAACGCCGGCGCCTGTCTCGGTTCCGTCGCCATAGCGGTCGAGGAACTGCTGCTTGGCGGCATCGTCGTAGCAATACTCGCTCACCTTGCCCTTCGTGCACTTGTAGAGCGGCGGGTTGGCGATGTAGAGGCGTCCGTCGCGGATGAGCTGGGGCATGAAGCGGAAGAAGAGCGTCATGATCAGCGTGGCGATGTGAGCACCATCGACATCGGCATCGGCCATGATGATGGTCTTGTAGTAGCGCAGCTTGTCGTAGTTCGCCTCCTTGTTATCCTCTGGATTGAGACCGAAGCGCACGCCCAGTGCCTGGATGATGTTGTTCACCTCTTCGTGCTCGAAAGCCTTGTGCCACATCACGCGCTCCACATTGAAGATCTTACCGCGAATTGGCAGGATGGCCTGGAAGTGACGGTCGCGGCCTTGCTTGGCACTGCCACCGGCCGAGTCACCCTCGACGATGAACATCTCGCAGTTGGCGGGGTCGCGGTCGGAGCAGTCGGCGAGCTTGCCAGGCAGTCCGCCACCCGACATCGGGTTCTTGCGCTGCACGCTTTCGCGGGCCTTGCGGGCTGCCACACGGGCTGTAGCGGCGAGCACGACCTTATCGACGATGAGCTTAGCCTCCTTCGGATGTTCCTCCAGATAGTAGCTCAGGGCCTCGCCCACGGCCTGCTGCACGGCACCAGCCACCTCAGAGTTGCCGAGCTTCGTCTTCGTCTGTCCCTCGAACTGAGGTTCAGACACCTTCACTGAGATGACAGCCGTGAGACCTTCGCGGAAGTCTTCGCCCGAGATCTCGATGTGCTGCTTCTCAAGCTTCTCTGTGATCTTGTTGTCGTCGGCATATTTCTTCAGCACACGGGTGAGTGCGGTGCGGAAACCGGTAAGGTGCGTACCGCCCTCGATGGTGTTGATGTTGTTGACATAAGAGTGCAGGTTCTCGCTGTACGACGTGTTATACATGATGGCCACTTCGATGGGAGTGCCCTGCTTCTCGGTATTGAGGTAGATCACATCGTCGAAGAGGTGTGTGCGCGTGGAGTCGAGATAACGCACAAAGTCGCGCAGGCCACCTTCCGAGTAGAAGGTATCCTTGCGCACACCGTCGATGCCAGCCTCGGCATTCTTGTCAAGGCGCAGGTCGGTCAGCGTGATGCGCAGGCCTGCATTGAGGAAGGCCAGTTCGCGCATACGGTTGGCCAGGATGTCGTACTTGTAGATGGTCGTGGTGAAGATGGTCTTGTCGGGCCAGAACTGCTGGCGTGTGCCGCGCAGCTCGGTCGTTCCCACCTCCTTCACGTCGTACTGCGGATGGCCCTGGTGGTATTCCTGCTGATAGATTTTGCCGTCGCGGAACACCTGCGAAATCATCTTCGACGAGAGGCCGTTCACACAGCTCACGCCCACACCATGCAGACCGCCCGACACCTTGTAGGAGCCTTTGTCGAACTTACCGCCGGCGTGCAGCACCGTCATCACGACTTCGAGGGCTGAGCGGTGCTCCTTCTCGTGCATATCGACAGGGATACCGCGGCCGTTGTCCTGAACCGTGATGGAGTTATCCTCGTTGATGGTCACTTCGATATGCGTACAGAAGCCAGCCAGCGCCTCGTCGATCGAGTTGTCAACCACCTCATATACAAGATGGTGGAGGCCCTTCTCGCTGATGTCGCCGATATACATCGCCGGACGTTTGCGCACAGCCTCCAGTCCTTCCAGCACTTGAATATTACTTGCGGAGTAGTCGTCTCCGTTCATCAATTCTTCGGAGTCAAGCTCCGCATTCTTCACTGTTTCGTCAGTCATTTGTTTTGCTATCAATTATACACTGCAAAGTTACGAAAAAATCCCGACACGGCGAAATCTTTCCTTAATTTATTTCGCGCGTGCGCACGCGAGGAATATCACGAAAAGTCCGTGCCAATGTCGCTTACCGCACAAGCCGCGGCACACAGTGGCGGATTTCGATGGGGAGGGCGGTGGCGGTGACGGCGTCGCGGGTGACTCGCAGCTGAACGATGGCGGCACGTGAGTTGATGGGTTTCGGCTGGTCGAAGATGAAGTTGCCGATGCTGTAGTAGATGGGGCGGCCGCGGTAAGTCTCGAAGGTTTGCAGTGTGTGGGTATGGTGGCAGACGAGGGCGTCGGCACCGGCATCGACGAGACGGTGGGCCTGCACCCGCTGGGCTGGGATTGGCTCCGTCTTGTGCTCGGCACCCCAGTGCAGGCTGACGACGACGGCACAGCCTGGGTGTTGACGTTTGAGCCGCTGGATGGCAAAGCAGAGGGAGTCGATGGTCAGTTGGCTCACGCTGGGTCGGTCGGGCAGGTAGGGATAGTTCTCGAGTGCCATCTGGACGGAGGCCAGGAGGAAGACCTTGCGGGGCGAGGCTGTGAGCAGCACGGGCTTCGTGGCATCGGCCATGGTCGGTCCTGCACCGACGGGCACCATGCCGGCACGCCGGATGTGGTCGATGGTCGAGCTGAGCCCCTTGCGTCCTTGGTCGGTCGAGTGGTTGTTGGCAAGGTTGAGGTGGGTGATGCCGTGGCGGCGCAGTGCCGGCAGCCACTGTGGTTCGGTTCGGAAGCTGAACCGCTTCATCAGCGGCGAACGTATCTCGGTGGCGGGGCATTCGAGGTTGGCTACGACGACGTCGGACGTGCGGAAAAGGCTATCGACCTCGGGGGTGAACAGGCGGTCCACCCCTCGGAGGTCGATAACTTTTCGCACGCCACGGTCGAGTAGCACGTCGCCCACAAAGGTGATGACGGATTGCAGACTAACAACCAGTAGAATAGAAAATAAGTTCATTGTCTTCGGGAACTACGTCGGCAGGTACCTTCAGCGGCTCCATCCAGCTGGGTTCGCCGCGGTGGTACTGCTGCTTGAGCTGCTGCTGCCATTCCTCGTCCGTCAGTCGGGGTACGCCGAGCGGCTGGTCGAACTCGCGATAGGAGAAGACGGCACCGCGGGTGAGGTAGAGCTGGCCGTCGATTTCGACGATGACATAGATTTCGTTGGCACGGCCTACAGCCTCGTAGAGCACCGACTTATTATCGTTGTTGTAGGCATTGGCGGTATAGACGTCGGCCACGACGGCGACGCTCTTGTCCGCACCCTCGACCGAGTTCCAGTCCTGGAGCCACTGGTCGGGTTCGCGCAGCATGTCGAGCGAGATATATTCAAATTGTGCGCCGACGTACTCCAGTTCGCGGTATTCCTCTTCGGTCAGTTTCTGGCCGGCGAGTTCCTTCTTGCTGCAGGCAAGGAAGAATTCGGCATGTTCGCGCAGCGAGGTGGTGTAGCGTTCGGTGTCCTCGGTCGTGAGGTTGTATTTGGCAAACACGCGTTCGGTCTCGGCGAGCAGGTCGATGGCCTTCTGCCAGAACTTCACGTTCGGTTCGACATAGCCCAGGCAGAGGGGTTCTTCCGGTCCGCCGCCGCCACACTCGGCGCCCATGGGCTGCTTGGCGTAGAGGATGGCGTCGTGCTTCAGTTCTGCCCACGAAGCCAGGGCGGCGTTCAGGTTCTTCTTGTCCCACTGCGGGGTGAGCATGAAGTAGTTCGGATGTGTGCCGTCAGCCTTGGGCGTCTCATATTTCTCGGCCTGCAGGGTGGTCAGTGTCTTCATCCATTCGTTCGCCACGTTGTTCTGCCACTTCGTCGGGTCGCTCTCCTTCTTCATCTTGTCGAGCATTTTGGTGTAGTCGGGCCAGGTCTCGGCTTCCTTCAGTTCGTCGATGAGGATGCGTTCGGCGGCAGGCATACCGAAGGCAGCCATCACGTCGAGTCCCTTCGGCAGCGGGCGGAGCGTCTTCTGGCTGTCGTAGTCCACCATCTCTTGCAGCACGAGTGCGTCGGGCATGAAGCGTTGCGGCATGAGATTGATTTTGTAGATGCTCGTTGCCTGGAACTTCGGTACGATGCGTGTCTGCTCGTCCATCAGCATCTTGACGGCTTCGTAGAAGCGTTTCTGCACCGCGCCGTCGTTGGCCAGTGCCGTGAGCGTCACACCCTCTTTCTTCATCAACTCAGCAATCTGCGCGATGCTGGCGTTGTCGGGCGTTCCCAAGAGGTAGGTGATGGGTTCGGTGAGGTTCTTGTAGAAGTGCATGACGGTCTGGTTGCCGGTGAGCACTTGCGCGATGACGGCTGCTTCGAGCAGCTGTGCGGGTTTGTCGGCAATGAAGGGCGCCGTCTGTAGCCACATCATCGCCTTGAAGTAGCGCTGCAGACTTTCGGTGCGGGTGTAGTGGCCTCGCGGACGGAAGAGCGAGTACATGAAGTTGACATCGCGGTAGTCGAGGAATTCGCTGAAGGAATCATCGCAGTTTTTGATCTGATTCAGTTCATCCTGGACTTCGGGAATCAGTTCGACGGGGATGTTGAGCGACTGGCTGCCCGTGAGCAGTGCGTGGCCGATGGCGAAGTAGGCTGCGGCGTGTTCGGCGGCTTTCACGAGCTTCGGGTCAGAGGCGTCGTAGCTGTAGTTCGACAGCGCGGTGTGCATCTCGTCGCAGAGCGACGTGAGGCGTGGAATGAACTGCGTCTCCTCAGCCTTGCGCAGCATGACGTCGAAGTATTGGTGGAAGGTCTGCAGATAGAGGTCGGTGGTGACGAACGACGGGAAATCGTGGTAGTCGTTGTTCTCATACACTTGGAACAGCTGGTCGTACTGTCCATCGACGATGGCAAATCCCTGCTCGGCAAGCTTCGAACGCAGCTGGTTGCCCGTGGTGATGGGGGCCGACTGCAGGGTCACGGTGAACGAATCGACCTGCTGTGTCTCCCAGCCCAGTCCTTCCTTCTGGTAGAGGTTGACCACGTTGTCGACATTGACGATGAACCCTTCGCCCATCTTGAAGTTCTGCTTCAGCAGTTCGGCCTCGCGGGCTTTGATCTTGTCGATGAACGCTGTTTCCTCTGCCGTGTAGGCGATGGGCTTCTTGGCAATCTCGAACATGGCGGCGCCCTCCTTGTCGTCGGGGTCCCACCACTCATCAGCACCTTCTTCTTCGACCGACCAACGGGCCATCATCAGTCGGTTGTACCACGTCGTCTGCTCGAAGATGCCGCGCAGGTCGGCCGACTCGAAGATGTAGCCCTGCCGCGCAGCAAAGGCATTGCGAAGCACGCGCAGCTCGCTCAGCGTCAGTTGGTTGATGTCCATCGACAGGTCGATGCCATCTTTCATCGCCTCGACGTTCAGTCGGGGGCGGTTGGCCTGCCATTTGGGCACGGGGAGTTGCGGTCCCTCGCCACCCACACCGGGTTTGCAACCGGCGACCACCAGCACCGTGGCCAGTGTCGCGAAGGCAAGACTGCAAAGGCTACCTGCCTTCAAAAATCTGCATGCTTTCATCTTTCTTGGAATTTAAGGTTAAATATCGTTCGAAGGCGGGACCGAAACGGCTCCACCCATATTCTGCCACTGCAAAGCGCTGTCCGTCGGCCGAGCGTTCGAGGCTGCGCAGGCGTCCGCCGACAAAGCGGAAATCGACCAAGCGCCCTCCGAGCCGCGTCCCCATCCACAGCGGACGGATGTGCCCCTTGACGTTATGGAACACAAACAGCCGCCGGTCCATCTCCGTACTGAAGCGCGTCCGCTTCACCACACCGACAAAAGCCTCGGCCAAGCCGTCGCCATCGACATCGCCCTCGCACCACTGATACACAGGGTACGGCAGTCGCCAGCGGTCGGTCTGCACCACCCTACCCCTCGCGTCGCAGGTCTCGAGCAGCAGCACCGAGAGCGAGTCCGTCCGACGTTCGAGCCTGTAGTGCTGGGCGTGCAGGTCGGTGCACAGCGCGAGCAGGGTCAGTATGCCGATCAGCGTCTTTGTCATGAGTCTGCGGCAAAGATACAACAATAAATTAATAATTAAAAATTAATAATTAAAAATTATTTGCAGCTCACAAAAAGGGGGTTAGACATCCCATCGTCCAGACAACGCATACACCCAAATCGGGCAATAGGAATTGCTATTGTACGAAAGGAAAGAAATAATGATTATCCGCAATCATACCACTAACTATCCCACGCAGAGACGCAGAGTGCGCAGAGGTATTTTTTCTACTCGATGTCTGCGCCCACAGAGACGCGCCGTTACGGCGCGAGATCGCAGAGTTTTTTCCCTTACCGTTCACTTTCTTTCACGCATAGGAATCTGCAAGTCTCTGCGGTCTCGCGCCGTTATGGCGCGTCTCTGCGTGCGCAAAACAACAAGTTGGCAGAAAACATCTCTGCGCACTCTGCGTCTCTGCGTGGTATTCAAAGGATTGGTGGTACGATTGCGGATAATCATAAAAGACATTGTGCTGAATTTTTCCAAATTGCTTTCCGCCAAATACGAAAGGCTTTTCCGAGGTAAAAAGAGCGGCAAACGGCCGCGTATTCCTGCGTGCAGCACAGAGGGAACAGGACTGAAGTGCGGAACCAACTCAAAATATCATTGATATTTCTGAAAATTCCATTGATATTTTTACAAATTCCATTGATATTTCTACAAATCTCAATGATATTTTGAGTTTTCAGGGCGCACGGTCTGACATTCGTGTGCGGCACCGTCGGGTTCCGTCTGCGGCCTGGCTGACTTTGTTCCCCACCCTTTAGGGGCTTTCCCTGCCCATGCAGCGATCGGAAAGTGTAAAGTGCCGATCAACTTTCGGAAGTCATTTTTTATACCATGAATAGCATGAATAACATAAATGATGGTTTGCGAAGCGATGAGGGCAACCATGAATGGGGAAGCCTTGCGGCTTTATTGCCTGCCGGAGGGGTATAGATGCGGAGCATCCACCATTTATGGTTGCCGCCAAGTCAAGTGAAAAGTGAAAAGTGAAAAGTGAAAAATGGATGGATGGAAGCCCCAGCGGGGCTTGACATTAGTAGCCAGCCTTTTCAATGGCTGGATGAAAAGTGAAAAGTGAAAAGTGAAAAATGGATGGATGGAAGCCCCAGCGGGGCTTGACATTTGTAGCCAGCCATTTCAATGGCTGGATGAAAAGTGAAAAGTTGAAAGTTAAAATGAGAACTATGCTTCATTTTATTCATGCAATTCATGGTATAAAATTTTATGGTTGTCCTGTTAAAAAAAATAGTCCCGAAGGGACGACGGATTACAGGCAGGGGTGAAGCAAAGCGCAACCCCTGCTATCGTACATGACAGAAGCGAAGCCCCGAAGGGGCGACAGGTAAGATGAATCGCTTTATGTTCACAGTGTTTGTCTTTTATCTGTCGCCCCGTCGGGGCTTTATTTCCTACTTAACCCCAAGCAGGGGTTGCGCTTTGCTTCACCCCTGCCTGTGGTCTGTCGTCCCTTCGGGACTTTCCAAGCCTCTTTGTTCCATCATACTATCCAGAGCCAACGGTGATGGGGAATTATCAATCTCTAATTTAGCTTTACCGGATAGCAATAATAAATTTTGACTCAACTTTCGGATGTCTCATTATCCACGCAGAGGCGCAGAGTGCGCAGAGCTTATTCCTGTGCCAATTTAATCCTGCGCAGAGACGCAGCTAAAGCTGCGAGTACGCAGAGGTCTCCGCGTTCTCGCACCGTCAGGTGCGTCTCTGCGCAGCGCAAAAGGTCCATCAGTATCATAAACCTCTGCGCACTCTGCGCCTCTGCGTGATAGATATAAAACTTCCGAAACTTGAAGTTCTAATAATGAATGTTAAACTTGCGGGACACCGAACGGAAAACGCCCGCGAGACTTGCGCACACGGACGTTTTGTAATATATTTGCAGGGAATCGGGAAAGCGAGGAGTCAGTTTCCGAACATCTGCTGCAAGACACTCTGTAAGACGGATGCTTCGAGCGACGAAAGCGAACCGATGCGTCGCCGCAGCCGGCGCTTGTCGATGGTGCGAATCTGATCGGTGGCAATTTCTCCGCTGCGTCCTTCCACCTGACAGGCAACGCGATAGGGATAATTGTGAATTGCAGAAGTGATGGGAATGATGATGACCGTATCGAGATATTGGTTCAATTCCTTCGGACTCACCACCACACAGGGACGCACCTTCTGCATCTCGGCACCGATGGTGGGGTTGAGGTCCACCCAGTAGGTATCAAACTGCTTTACCATTGCCAGTCCTCCAGCTTTTCATCTTCGAGGATGTCGGGCATCAGGAGGCCGTCGCCACCTTCCTCATGTGCCTTTTGGGCTGCTGCAGCCCAACCTTCACGAGGCTGCCGACTGATGACGATGGTATCGTCCATCATCGACACATTGACTACCGACTTCTGCTGGAGCCCCATCTGCCGGAGCATATCGGCTGGGAGTATCACACCACGGCTGTTGCCAATCTGAACTATATGAGTCTGCATGGGGATGATTGTTATAACAAGATGTTAAATATCTGCCGCAAATATACGGAAAAGTTATAACACCAACAAATAATTCCAAAAAAATCCGCTGGGCGGTTAGCTTTTCGCGACGCTGAGGGGTATTGAGAGAAAAAGAAAGGATGAAACGAGAGGAAATCGAACGGCTGTTCCGGCAGCACTATGCACGGATGCTGCGCGTGGCACGCACGCTGATCGACGACGAGCAGGAATGCGAGGACGCCGTCGGCGACGTGTTTGCCGACCTGCTGCACGGCACCATCCTGCTGACGGCTGCGACCGAGACGCAGTACCTCATGACGGCGGTGCGCAACCGCTGCCTCAAACGCCTGCGCCACGCCGAGGTGGTGAGGCGGATGGAGAGGGAGACCTCCGCCGGAGCGCCGGATGCGGCCGACGATGACGACGACGGACGGCTGACGGACATCACCGAGTGGGTGGTCGGTCGGCTCTCGGCCGACGAGCAGCGCATCTTCAGCCTGCGATTCGCCGACGGCTGCACCTACGCCGAAATTGCCTCCGAGCTGGGGCTGAGCCGCGTGGCCGTCTGGAAACACCTCCATCGCATCATCCAGATGCTCCGAACCCAATTTAATTCCAAGCAAGTATGAACACTCCTCAATCCCCTCAAGACCTGCTCGACCGCATGGACGCGCAGGATCGGCAGCCCGATGTCGATGCCGCCTGGCGTCGGTTTGAACAAAAGCATTTCGCACCCCGTCACCGGACGGTCGGCTGGCGGCAGGTGGCTGCAGTCGTGGCTGGCATCATCTTCGCCGCGGGTCTCGTCGTGGCGGCGGTGCAGTGGGCGCGACACACGGATGCCGTGCCGCAGCAGGACGACAGCACCGGCGTGGTCGTGGCGGCGACGAGCCAGCAGGCCGACAGCGTCGTCTGCTTCGACAACACACGCCTCGACAGTCTGCTGAATGTGATGGCCACGCACTACGGCATGGCTGTCCAATTCGACGACGAGCGCACCGCCAGCCTGCGCTTCTACCTCACGCTCAGCACGCAGGAGCCGGTCGAGGCTCTGCTGCAGCGGCTCAACCAGTTCGACGGCCTGCAGCTCAGCGTCAAGGGCGACACCATCTACGTGCGCAGAAAGGAGGTGCAGCCATGAGACTCTCGGCATTGATCTTCCTGCTGCTCCTCGGCAGTAGCCTCCGTGCACAGCTGACGTGCAGTTTCGACAACACCCCCCTGCTCCAGGCGCTGCGCACCATCGACGATGCCTCGCCGGACTACACGGTCGATATCCTCACCGACGGCCTCGACTCGCTGCGCACCTCGGCGCAAATCAAGGGCCTCGACGCGCCGGCAGCGGTGAAGCGGGCCTGCAAGGGACTGCCCGTGAAGGTGAAAGTGATGGACAGCAGCATCTGTGTGCAACTGCACAGCCGCCGGCAGGAGAAGACGAGCGTCGTCCTGCAGGGCAACGTGCAGGACAGTTTTCTGGAGCGCGGCCTCTTCGGCGTGAGCCTGGCGCTGTTCAGCGCCGACAGCAGCATGGTCGAGAGCAAAGCGACGTTTTACGAAATCGGAAGCGACTCGATGCACGTCACTACCTTATATTATCTGGGCACCTCGGCGCAGCCTGGCCACTACCGCGTCAGAGCGCAGAAAGACGGCTACGACGACGGCTGGGCAGAGGTGGACATCCCGGAGCGGCACAAAGGGGGCAACATCATGGTTCCGATGATCAACATGCGGCGCTCGATGAAGGCTATCAAACTGGGTGAAGTGGAGATTGTGGCCACACGCATCAAAGTGCGGATGCGCGGCGACACCCTCGTCTATGACGCCCGTGCGTTCCAGTTGCCGCAAGGCTCCATGCTCAGCAACCTCATCGACCAGCTGCCTGGCGCACGGCTGACGGAACAGGGCGAAATCTTCATCAACGGACGAAAAATCGACGAACTGACGCTGAACTCTCGCTCGCTGTTCCGCGGCAATAAAAAGGTGCTGCTGGAGAACCTGCCCTACTTCACCGTCAAGGAACTGAAGGTCTTCGAACGCGAGAACCTCGAAGCCGTGGCGCGCGGCATCAAGGATGCGCCGAAGGACTACGTGATGGACGTGGCGCTGAAGGACGAATACAGCACCGGACTGATTGGCAATGCTGACCTCGGCGCCGGAACCCACGAACGCTACGTGGGCCGCACCTTCGGCATCCTGCTGACGAAAACGCTGACGCTGGGTGCCTTCGTCAACGTGAACAACGTGAACGACCGCAACCGTGTCGGCACAGGCGGATGGAGCAGCGGCGCGGGGGGCTTCACCTTGGGCAGCAACAGCTCGCCACAGCAGCGGGTCGGCGCGGGCCTTGCCATCGACTATAAGAGCAAGGCCATCGACAAACGCATCGGATGGGCGAAATATAGTCTCTACTCTGAAATAACGTTCGACCGCCTCCACATCGACAACGAATCGCAGACGTGGCAGGAGCGATTCCTGCCGCAGGGCAGTGCCTTCAGCCGCATGAAGCAATGGGACAATGAGGGGCACACGGTGCTGCAGACTGTCAACCAGTTCCATTTCGGCCGCATCGCCGTGAACGGCTACCTCATTGCAGGATTCAGGGAGCAGCGCAACGATGGTGGCACTGACTTCATGCAGTGGGACGACAACGGTGTGGCGGCCATACAGCAGGTGCAGAGCCTGGGCCGTATGCGGCACTATGGCATTTTCATGTGCCGCATGACGCTGCCGTGGTTGTGGACGAAAAATATCGACTTGGACCTCGACCTGCACTGGACACGCGCCGAACGCGACGACTATCGCCGCCAAAACTCCACCCTTGCCGATGCCTCGTCCGACTACCGCCACGAGTATTCCACCGAGTCGGCCACGTCCTACCACATCGAACCTACCATCGGCCGCAGGTTCCAGCTGCACAAACGTCTGGAACTCAGAACGACGGGACGCTACAAAGTGCTCCGCGACTGGGCTGACAATCCACTCTATCTGCTGTCCAACCTCGCAGGCTGGGCGCAGAAGGACAGCGTGGCCGTGGACCTCACACCGAGCAACCGCGACCTGCTCGCTACGGTGCTCGACCCCACGAACAGCACCTACTACGACCGTCATCAGCAAGATGGCGAAATAGCACTTGCGCTGAAACTCCTCCGCGGCAAGGGACTGCCGTTCGAAGTGAGGTTCACCCTGCCCCTGCTCCTCACCCACGAACGGATGGACTACCGCCGTGCCGCCATCGACACGCTGGCCCGTCGCACAGGATTCTTCGTCAACCCGTCGCTCTCGTTGCGCCATGACCGCTGGCGACTGAACCTGTCGATGCACACGTCGATGCCCGCAGTGCTGAGCATGATGCCCATGCGCGACGCCCGCAATCCGCTCTCGGTCCGCGAGGGAAACCCCGAGCTGAAGAACAACCAGCGCCTCGAAGCCTCCTTCTCGTGGAACCACCGCCCGAAGGGTGCGGTGACTGAGGGCCGTGCGACGATGAATCTCTCGGCCGCAGCCACCTATCACCTGCGCAGCACGGCGCAGGGCTTCACCTACGACGCCGCAACCACCGCCTACACCTACCGCCCCGAAAACGTGCGTGGCAACTGGACGGCCTCGACCACCTTCGGCATCTCCCTCGCGCTGGGCAGCAAACAGCGGTGGTGGCTGGACAGCGAAACGAGTCAGCATACGTGGCATTCGGTCGATTACACCTCTGTCAGCGGGATGACGGAAGCCCAACTGAACAAGGTGGAAACGGTGAATGTCGGCGAGACCATCAAACTGCGCTACACGGCCAACCAGACCAAACTCTCGCTCGCGGCCGACCTGCGCTGGCGCCGCTCGTGGGGACACCGCCCCTCGTCGCCGTCGATCAGTGCGCTCGACAGCCGACTGACCTTCACCGCCCAGCAGACCCTGCAACGCAGCGGCACGTCGTTCGCCCTCGACGCCTCGCTCTACGACCGCCGCGGCTACTCCACCTCGGCCATGAACCGCACAGAGTGGCTCGTCAATGCTTCGGTGACGCAGCCCATCCCGAAGACCAACTTCCAACTGCGACTCGAAGCCCACGACCTGTTCAACCAGATTTCCAGCACGCAATACGAGGTCAACGCCCAGGGCCGAACCGAGACCTGGCACCGCGTCGCCCCCAACTACGTCATGCTGCACCTGCTCTGGCAGTTCACCCGAAAGCCGAGGAACTGAGCGCAAACGAAAAAGTGCCCTGCATCGAATGGCGATGCAGGGCACTTTTCTGTATAGACCTACAAAATCTTATTCTTCTGTAGCGGGCTCTACGGCGCGGAAGGCGCAAAGCTCTTCGGGCTTGAAGTGGAGCACGTAGCACGACTTGGCTACGACGTCTTCCTCAGCCATGCGGACATAGACGTTGGCCGACTTGGCGAAGAGCTCGGGACAACGGGTGGCGTCGTCGAGGATGAGGAGCAACATGATGATTTCTGCGGTCATGTCGTACAGACGGCGGGCAAGGAAGTCGTGTGCTTCCTGGTTGCCGAGTTCCTTGACGTAGTTCACGCTCTTCTCGTACAGCTCGACGAGGCCCTCGACACGCTGCTTCAGCGGCTGGAGCTCGGCGCTCACTTCCTGTTCGAGCATCTCGCGGATGATCTGCAGGTAGGTGCCGTTGGTGATGTAGCGCACGGCTGCGACAACCTGCAGCTGCGTCGTTCCCTCGTAGATGCTGAAGATGCGGGCGTCGCGGAACAGGCGCTGGCTCTTGTACTCCATGATGAAGCCCGAACCACCGTGAATCGAGATGGCGTCGTAGGCGTTCTGGTTGGCATACTCCGAGTTCATACCCTTGGCCAGCGGCGTGAAGGCGTCGGCCAGGCGGGTGTACTTCTTCAGTTCCTGGCGCTCCTCGGGTTCGAGCTTGCGGTCGCGCTGAATGTCTTCGAGTGCCTTATAGACATCGACGAGGCGGGCTGTCTGGTAGAGCAGCGAACGGCCGGCGTCGAGTTTTGCCTTCATGCGGCTGAGCATGTCATAGACAGCGGGGAACTCGATGATCTTCTGACCGAACTGTGCGCGCTCCTTGGCGTAGGCAAGTCCTTCGTTATAGGCTTCCTGCTCGACGCCCACCGACTGGGCGGCGATGCCCAGACGGGCACCGTTCATCAGAGCCATGACGTACTTGATCAGGCCGAGCTTACGGTCGCCGCACAGGTATGCCTTGGCGTTCTTGTACGTAAGTTCGCAGGTCGGGCTGCCGTGAATACCGAGCTTGTGCTCGATGTGACGGACATTGACGCCGCCATCGCGCTTGTCGTAGATGAACATCGACAGGCCGCGGCCGTCCTTCGTGCCCTCCTCAGAGCGGGCAAGCACGAGGTGAATGTCGCTGTCGCCGTTGGTGATGAAGCGCTTCACGCCGTTCAGACGCCAGCAGTCTTCCTTCTCGTCGTAGGTAGCCTTGAGCATCACGCGCTGCAGGTCGGAGCCGGCATCGGGCTCCGTGAGGTCCATCGACATGGATTCGCCGGCGCAGACGCGGGGGATGAACTTCTGGCGCTGCTCCTCGCTGCCGAACTCATACAGTGTGTCGATACACGACTGCAGGCTCCAGATGTTCTGGAAACCGGCGTCGGCGGCAGAGATGACTTCGCTCAGCATCGAGAACACGGCGTTGGGCAGGTTCAGACCGCCGTAGCGACGGGGCATGCTGACGCCGTGCAGGCCAGCCTTGATGGTGGCGTCGAGGTTTTCGAACGTCTTGCTGGCATAGATCATGCGGCCGTTCTCGAGGTGCGGACCTTCGAGGTCAACGCTCTCGGAGTTCGGTTCGATGATGTTGGCAGCGACGTCGCCGGTGATTTCGAGGATGCGCTTGTAGTTCTCGATGGCATCTTCAAAATCGACGGGAGCGTCGGGATAAGTCTTTGCATCTACGTAGCCCTTCTCTTTGAGTTCTACGATGCGCTTCATGAGCGGGTGCTGCAGGTGAAACGCAATTTCGGGATGATCGCTATAGTAATTTGCCATGATTATTTACTGTTTTGCTTATAATACTTAATGAGTTTCGGAACGACCTCTTCCACAGTGCCGACGATGACGTAGTCGGCGATGGAGTTGATGGGGGCGTCGGGGTCGCTGTTCACCGAGATGATGATGCCCGAGTCCTGCATTCCGGCGATGTGCTGGATCTGGCCCGAGATACCGCAGGCGATGTAAACCTTCGGATGGACGGTCACACCGGTCTGGCCAATCTGACGGTCGTGGTCGCAGAAACCGGCATCGACGGCAGCACGCGAGCCACCGACTTCGCCGTGGAGCACTTTTGCCAGTTCGAACAGCATGTCGAAGCCTTCCTTCGAACCCATGCCGTAGCCGCCGGCAATGACGATGGGAGCGCCCTTGAGGTTGTGCTTGGCAGCCTCGACGTGGTGGTCGAGCACCTTCACGACAAATGCTTCGGGGCTGACATACTTCGATACTTCGGGGCAGACGACTTCCTTCTTGCACGCTCCGTCGTACAGTGCTTTCTGCATCACGCCCGAGCGGACGGTTGCCATCTGCGGACGGTGTTCGGGGTTGACAATCGTGGCGACGATGTTACCGCCGAAGGCAGGGCGAATCTGATAGAGGAGGTTGTCGAAGTGTTTGCCTGTCTTGGCCTCGTCGTAGGGGCCGATCTCCAGCTGTGTGCAGTCGGCGGTGAGGCCGCTGGTGAGCGACGAGGAGACGCGCGGACCGAGGTCACGGCCGATGACGGTGGCGCCCATGAGGCAGATCTGCGGCTGTTCCTCCTTGAAGAGGTTGACAAGGATGTCGGTGTGTGGAGCCGAGGTGTAGGGGAAGAGTTCGGGTGCGTCGAAGACAAAAAGCTTATCGACGCCGTAGGGCAGAATCTGTTCCTCTACCTTGCCCTTGATGCCTGTACCGATGACGACGGCGTGGAGTTCGACGCCCAGTTCATTGGCCAGCTTGCGACCCTTGGTCAGCAGTTCCTGTGAAACTTCCTGCACTTTCGTGCCTTCGATTTCGCAATATACAAATACGTTGTTCATAATCTTTTTCGAATGTTATGCCATGCTGCGACAGCATCGCAGCAAAGCCGACTGGTTAGCCAATGATCTTTTCGTCCAACAATTCTTTGATCATACCTTCGACATCAGCATCCGAAGCCGTCAAAGTTTTCGACTCCTTCGCCTGGAAAACGATGTTCTTCACAGCCTTCACCTTCGTGGGGCTGCCGGCCAGTCCGCACTGGTTGGCATCGCCATCGACATCGGCCACCGACCACTGGTTGAGTGTGAGGTAGGGGCGTTCGTCGTACAGCTTCTGCATACGCTCGTCCAGTTCGGCAGGGCGTTCCATGGGGCAGGTGGCATACTTGTACTTCATCACGAGCTTGGCGTTCTGCGGACGGCAGGGGGCTGCGCTTCCGTTGACCGTGATGACGACGGGCAGGGGAGCCTCGACGGTCTCCACACCTCCGTCGATGTGACGGCGGATGGTAGCCTTACCATTCTCGATCTTGAGGATTTCCTCGGCATAGGTCACCTGGTTCAGGCCCAGCTTCTGAGCCACCTGGGGACCCACCTGGGCTGTGTCGCCGTCGATGGCCTGACGTCCACCGATGACGATATCGACGTCGCCAATCTTCTTGATAGCCGTGGCCAGGGCATAGCTCGTAGCCAGCGTGTCGGCACCGGCAAAGAGGCGGTCGGTGAGCAGCCAACCTGTGTCGGCACCGCGATAGAGTCCTTCGCGGATGATTTCACCAGCACGTGGGGGGCCCATTGTGAGGATTCCGACGGTCGAGCCAGGGTTCTGCTCCTTCAGGCGCAGAGCCTGTTCGAGCGCATTGAGGTCTTCAGGATTGAAGATGGCAGGCAGGGCAGCACGGTTGACGGTACCTTCGGCCGTCATAGCGTCTTTGCCGACATTGCGCGTGTCGGGCACCTGCTTGGCGAGTACAATGATTTTCAAACTCATAGATAAAAACTAAATAAATGTTGATTGTGTTTCCTTATTTATAAACACACACGCACATACGCGCACACACGCGCACATACGTAAGCGCATTCTCTTTCAAGGTGCAAAGTTACGCAAAAATATCGGTTCGACCGAATAGTTTTCCAAAAATGTTGCACAAACGGCACAAACTTGTGCGAACGACACAGCGAAAAAACACGAAAACACCCCTGCCGAGGGCAAACCGACCTCAACCGAACGACCCTTTCCCCGCCAACCGTCCCCCAAGTCCTCACAAGCAGAAGCCCTCTCGACCCCGACCCATGAGGGGAGTCCAGACAGGCAGACCTTTCTTTTTTTGTTTTAATTCAAGCTTCGGTAGTTATGATTCCCTGTATATCAGAATTCTATCCCATGAATGGCATGAATATAAACCATGAATGAGTTCTAATGAGTTCTAATTATTTTCTTTATTATTCCTTTTATTGCAACCATGAATTAGGAAGCCTTACGGCTTTATTGCCTGCGGAAGGGGAAAATAGACACCATGAATGACATGAATGTAAACCATGAATTATTTCTAATTATTTCTAATTTTTATTCCTATTATTACTTTAATTGCAACCATGAATTAGGAAGCCTTACGGCTTTATTGCCTGCGGAAGGGGAATAGATGCGGAGCATCCCTAATTCATGGTTGCCAAAGGCAAAATATTTTGAAAACTCGGACAACCCGCAGGCAAAATTAGAAATCATTAGAAATAATTCATGGTATAAAAATATCACATTCATGGTATAAAATCATCACATCCACGGTTTACATTCAGCTCATCCACGGTTTACATTCAGCTCATCCACGGTATAGACTCAAAATATCATTGATATTTTTGAAAATATCAATGGTATTTGTAAGAATATCAATGGTATTTGTAGAAATATCAATGATATTTTGACTTTGTTCGGCTCAGCAGCCAAGTCGGAGGCGCGGCGTGGCCGAGTTTGGGGGGCACAGCGACAAAGTTGGACGTGAACAGCGGCCGTGTTTGGGGCGCACCCTGGCGACACAGCAAGCCCCGATGGGGATTGGCTGCGCTACATTCCATCATGTCCGAAACTTGGATGATTAATCATTCATTTTCAATTTCCAAAGCCGTCATTTGCGATAAATTTTCAAGAAAAAGAATATTTTTCTGCCAAATTATTTGCTTTTACAATGGTTTTCTGTATATTTGCACGTTACTTCTTTTAATTTTCGCACCTGCACGGTGCAATTGTCTCACTAACCAAACTCTTAGAATCATGGAAGAAGATTTGAAAGCAAAAGTTGCTGAAGGCGCTCAGGAAGCCGCCGAAGGCGTAAAGGAAACCGCTGCCACAGCCACCGAAAACGTTCAGGACAAGGTTCAGGACGTGAAGGAAGCCGTAGCCGACAAGTTCCAAGACATTAAAGAATCACTCAGCGAAAAGGCTGCCGACGTGAAGGAAAACCTCTCCGGAGCTTCGGACACCCTGAAGGCTAAGGCTGCCGAGGCCATGGAAGACGTCAAGGAAACTGCCGCTGGCGTTGCCGAAGAAGCCAAGGACATCCAGGCCGAGCTGAAGGGCGAAAAGAAGCCGGAACCCGCTTCGAACAACCCGCAGGCACCTGCCATTAAGCTGCCCACCGGACGCGGACTGCTGAAGATGTTCTTCCTCGGACTCATCACTTTCGGCATCTATCCGCTGGTCATCCTCACCAAGATGTCGAACGAAATCAACATCGTAGCCTCGAAGCACGACGGCAAATCGACGATGAACTTCTGCCTGCTCGCCTTCATCGTAGGCCCCATCACCCTGCAGATTGGCACACTCGTATGGTGGCACCGCATCTGTAACCGTCTGGGAGCTGAGCTCGAGCGCCGCGGCATCGACTTCCCCTTCAGCGCAAAGACCTTCTGGGGCTGGAGCTTCCTCGGTTCGTTCATCGTCATCGGTCCGTGGGTATTCGTCCACAAGTTCTGCAAGGGCTTCAACCTGATGAACGCCGACTACAACGAGAAGGGATAACACACTCCCCCACCCCTCACACCCCCGAGGGGTCATATCCACACATCCATCGCCCTGCAAGCCCCGCGCCTGCAGGGCGATGCCGTTTGGTCATGGGAAATGCATCCATCCCGAGTTTTTTTGCCGCACCCCAATATGTTAGAATGGACGTCTGGGGTTCAGAAGATTGACGTCTGGATTTCAAATGATTGACGCCTGAGTCATGCCCATGAGCGCACCTGCGTCAGGCTCAGCATCGTCGTCCAATAACAAATTATTGGTGTCCGGTAAATAATAGTCTTTTAGACACAAAGCACGCCGACTCCCTGGGGATGTGTCATGAAATCTGCGTACATTGCATCCCCGAAAAGCCTCCAATGCTAACCCGTCATTGAGTTATATCGGGTAATAAAGCAAGAAGCCCTCTCAGCACTTCGACGTGCTGAGAGGGCTTCTGTAATCTCGATGGTCCGGTGCTGCGAGGCTGTCGCAGCCAATCACCGCGAACTCATCAGTGGCGCTGACGGCGTACCGACACGCGGGGAGCACTGCTGCCGCTGTCGTTGCCGCCCGACTTCTGCTTCGATTCCTTCGCACTGCTACGGCGAGCTGAGCGCGAAACCTTCTCGGCAGGCTTCTCAGCACGGGAACGTGCGCGGCGCGACGACTTGTTGTTCTGTGCAGCGGCGATGCTGTCCTTACGGGCTTGCTCGGCCGAGTCGATGGGGGTTGACCAGATGTTGCGCTCGAAGTCGGTGAGCTGCTTCTCGATGCGAAGCTGCTCGTCGCGCAGTGCCTTGGTCTGACGGATAGCGGCCGAATCGACATATTCCTCCTCCATCTGTTGCTGCTGGCGGGCATTGACCTGCTCCTGGAGCGACTTGCCCTGCATGTTGGTGGTCATGTAGATGTCGCCCTTGTAGTGGTTGGTGGCAAAGAAATCGGCCATCGACATACGGGCAGCGTTGTTGAGGTTGCTGGTCATCACCATTTTCTGTGCGAGATAAGGCTCGACGTCCTCAATCTTGACCCAGAACAGGGGATACTTGCGCTGGTCCATGGAGAAGTCGTCGGCACGGTGGAGCACAGGGCAGAGGGCAACGACGCGCGAATGGTAGGTAGCTGTGTTCTGGTCGAAGTAGCTGCTTTCCTTCACATAAATGCTGAGCACCTCGCTGCTGGGGATGTCTGCATCCTCGACCTTGATCGTACGGCCGTCAATCTGATAGAGGATGCCGTAGCGGTCGAGCATATCCTTGAAGTGCATGCGATTGGACGGGCTGAAGTCCTCAGCGCCGTCGAGCTTGTACTCGTAGGCAGGTATCTGTCCCGTATTGAGCAGACGGAAGAGCAGCGTGAAGAGGTTCACGTCGTTTCCATGGGGCTCGACGGGGTAGTAGAGCGCTGCATTCTGGTCCTTCGTCAGGTCCAGCGAGCGATAGACGTCGCGACGCCAGGGCACTTCCTCGGGCACTGCCACAGCTGTGGGGAACATGATGCTGGCACGGCTGACAGCGGGTGCGTCCTTCTTGGCACCGGCCGACGTCTTGCGAGCTGCCGCACCTGTCCGCGTGGCGTTGGTGTTGCGCGAGGCGGAGGACGACTGCACGCGAGTCTTCTGCGGCTGAGCGTTCGAAGTTAAAAGTGAAAAGTTAAAAGTTAAAATGAGCAGGAATGCTCCTTTGACGATTCTTTTCATATCCGTATGGACTTATGGAATTATTTCTTTTATTTTCGTTGTCGTTGAACGGAGAACGGAGAACGTTGAAAGATTCTTCATTCTTGACGGGAGCGTTTAGTTGACGATGACCTCCATGGCGTAGGGCAACGTACGCTCGATGCCGTCGGGACCGATGGCGTGGACACGTGAGATGTTGAAACGCTTGCCACGGCTCAGACGTCGGAACATTTCGCGCTGGCGGTCGGTGAAGGCTGCCGAGCCGGACTTCTCGACGATGGAGTTACCCATGTTGTCGGTGAATACAGCTTCGAAACCAGTGACACGGAAGGGGATGTCGAGCAGTCCGTCGTCGATGGCTGCCGCGATGCCAGGCGTAGCGAGAAGCATAGCCTTGCCGATGGGGGCTCCGCCCTTGTAGCGGTTGGTGCCGCCCTTGCCGTCACTATATTCTATATAAGGAGAGGGGTCGGGCAGTTTGCGCACGTGGAAAGTGAACTTACCCATCTCCTGCTGGCGTCCTTCGTTCTGCGCGGTGACGGTGAAGGTGACATCCTGGCCTACGTTGGTGGGCACGGCGATGTATTCTCCGTCGCTCTTCTTCGTGAGGGTACCATTCGACATGGTGAGGGTAATCTTATTGGTCGGAACGCCAGGCACACTGACGCTCACGGGGTTCTGGTAGCCGGCATACAGCATATTCATCAGCGTGGCGCTGACGGTGGCAGAGGGCTGCACGACGGTGTAGGGCTGGGAGAACTCGCGGCGGATGGTCTCGCCATCGCCGTTGCGCATCTCGAGATAGCCCTTGAGGGTGAAGTCGCCGACGGAATTACAGATGGTTTCGTAGTGTCCGTTGGACGACTTGAGCAGGGTGTTGCCGACGTAGATGTCGGGGCGTGCCGTCGTGTCGACGGCTGCCATGATGATATTGGCTGAGAACTTGCCGCCCTGCACGACGGTCTGCGACGAAGGAATGACGAAGGCACTGATTTCGTTCACGCGTACGTCCTTCACGTCAATATTGGCGACGAGCTGGTGCAGGATTTCGCCTTCGGCATAGCGCACGTCGTTCTGAAGCTTGGTAAGCAGGGTGACGGCGGCTGCCACAGGGGTGTTCTCAAACATATACTCCTGCCAGTTCTTGCCCAGCGCCTTGCCCTTGAGGGGCACGGAGGTCGAGAGGTTGTCCTCGATAATCTTCTTCTGGGCAGGGTCGTTTACCATCTTCACCACGTTGGCACGGTAGGAGTTGATGGCATTGAAGAGGGCTTCACCCTGTCCGATGCTGGGCGCCAGCATGACGTGGGTGGCAGCCTCCAGGTTTTCCTTGCCACGGATATTGTTGAGGTCTGCATCCTTGCCATCCGCTTCGCGCACGATGCGCAACTTGAGCTCCTGCGCAAAGTTGAAGATTGAGTCGGACATCTGCTTCACCTGCTCCGCCTTCTGATACCACTGCCGCACCTTCTCCGGATTCTGCTTCATGGCAGTTTCCATTTCGGCATAGATGGCTGCGTTCTGCGACGACGCATTGTTGGTAGAGCGGTTCAGTCCTTCGTCAACCAGCAGGAAGCCGTTGAGCACATCCGACGACACGTTCAGGGCCAGCATGGCCATCAGAACGATATACATCAGATTGATCATCTTCTGACGTGGAGAGACTCTCTTTTGTTGACTTGCCATTGATTGAGTTCTTAAGTTTTTGAGTTCTTAAGTTTTAGAGTTCTTGAGCGAAGAAGCCGAAGGGGCTTATCCCACTTTCATCTTCAGCGCCTCAACCATGCGTGCATAGACGCTGTTGAGTTCGGCGAGCTGCTCGGCCAAGTGCTTGGTCTGCGTGTTGACATCGTCGATGGTTGCGCTCTGCTGACCGACGCTGCGCAGCTGCATCTCGTAGAATCGGTTGATGCCGGTGAGCGTACGGTTCATCGTCTCCATCTCTTCGCTGTCGCGGGTCAGGCGCTTCGACTGCTCAGCCACGAGCTTGAGTGTCTCGGTGAGTTCGTTGAGCTGGTTGACGTAGGCTTCGGTAGCCTGCTGCATGGCGGGCGGCATGCCTGGGATGTTGGGGATGCTGACGTGGCTGAGGTTGTCTGCCAAGGCAGCTGCATCGACCGGAGTCTCTGCCCCACCCTGCATGTTGATGGGCTGTCCTGCTGCGGGAGTGCCGGCGGTCGTTCCGACGGCTGCCACGGCTGCGGGCTGCTGCACGCTGCCACCACCGCCGCCACCACCGATGATGATGGTGCCGCCACCAAGGCCACCACCGCCGACCACGACGGTGCCACCGCCCTGCTGGGCGTGTTCAACGACTTCGTTGTCGCTGTCTGTGTCCTCACCCTCCTTCTGCTCGGCTACGGCATCCGTGGGTTCGTAGTCCACGAGCGGCGTGTCGAAACCTGAGAGGAAGAACACGATCACCTCGGTGCCCATACCGATGAACAGCATGATGTCGGCTCCGGCGATGTGCGTCAGTTTGAAGAGGGCACCCAAGATGACAATTGATGCGCCCCAGCTATATGCGTAGTTCAGGAACGTCTGGCCGGCTTGTGTGTGCAGCCAGGCCTGAATGGCATTGAAGTTCTTTTTTAACTTTGGCATGGTATCCTATTTTTTTTGTTTTCTGACTTTTCCGGCGGTTCCCACCTGCGAACGTACGCAGCGGAATCCGATGAACGAGCGGCCTACGTTTTGGAACTCGGCTGTGCGCCAAGCCGACTTGATGAAGCTTTCGGGGTCCTTCCACGAACCGCCGCGCACACTCTTACGCTTCAGGGCGTAGGGGTCTTCCTTGGCGGCACGGTAGGAGAGTTCGGGGTTCATGTCGCTCATCGAGAGCACGCCTGCCTCGGTGAAGATGGTCGAGGTCCACTCAGCCACGTTTCCGGCCATGTCGTACAGTCCGTTGGAGTTGGCACTGTAGATGCCGACCTTCGACGTGATGAGGTTTCCGTCGGAGGTATAGTCGCCGCGGTCGGGCTTGAAGTTGGCATAGAAGCAACCTTTGTCGCTCTTCACGCCATCTTGGTTCCAGGGCAGTTCGTTGCCTTCCTTTCCGCGGGCAGCATATTCCCACTCAGCCTCGGTCGGCAGGCGGTAGCGCTGGATGTACTTGGCGCTGGGGCCGAGTCCGCGGATCAGGAAGTCGGTGCGCCAGTTGCAGAAGGCGTTAGCCTGCTCCCAGTTGACGCCGACGACAGGATAATCGTTGTAGTTGGAGTGGTTGAAATACTGGCGCATGTAGATTTCGTTCTCCGCGTTCTGGAAGTCGTTGATCCAACACGTGGTGTCGGGATAGATATTGATGATATAGGTATTGACAAAGTCCCACATCGAGGAGAGCGGACGGGTGATGGTCTCGCGGTGGATGATGCCTTCATCGTCGATGTAGGCCGTGTCCTTCGAAATCATGACGACTTCGTCAGGATCCACTTCGATGTCGGTATTGAGGTAGCGGTCCTGCGGATTGAGGCGGTACTTGCGCTGTGCAGCCATGGCATAGTCGAACGTCTCGTAGCGATAGTTCATCTGGCTGGCGTCGAGCATGCGGTCGCCCGTCACGGGATGTGTGATATAGACACTCTCGAGTGCACGCTGCTGGTCTTCGTCAGGATTCTTCCAAGGGATGCTCTTGTTCCAGTTGAGGTGAGGCGTGATGGGGTCGCCGTTCTTGTCCTCCTCGATCTTGAACGATTCGTCGCCACCGAAAGCGGGGTCGGCCAGACGTTCGCGGATGATGCTGTCGCGCACCCAATAGACGAATTGCCGATACATGGAGTTGGTCACTTCATGCTCGTCCATCCAGAAGGCATCGACCGAGATTTCGCGGGTCGGCATCTGTTTGCCCCACAGCGAGTCGGTCTTCTCGGTACCCATCTTCAGTGTACCACGCTTCACAAGCACCATGCCGTAGGGAGCAGGTTCTTGCAGACTGCTGCCGCTCACGCCGGTCACTTCGCCGCCTGCTGCGCCCGAACCCGAACGGCTTGTCCCGCCGAAGCAGGAGGCCAGCATCAGTGCCGCCAGCAGGGTCAGTATTGAAAAGATTTTCTTCATATTTGATGATTAACTATATGTGCTATATGTGCCAGAAATGTTAGATGTGTCAGAGGGGCTACAGAGGCGATGGAGGCTGTGTGCCGAGCGTCGTCTCTTACAGGAAGCGCACGCTCTTGTGCTTGTTGCGGCCTTTCTTGAACAGGTTGAGGTCCACCTGATAGCCCAGCGTGATTTCGTGCGAACCGTTGACCAGCCCGATGCCGGAAGTGTACATCTGGTAGCTGTAGCCGAGGCTGATGCCGTGGAAGTTGCCTCCCACCAAGAATGTGGTCGAGATGCTTGGGCTGTAACCCACACCGGCGTAGAACGCACGGCCCTCATATTCGTATGCCAATCTGCACTGTACATCCTCGCGCCACGACCTGAAGTCGGACATCACGAGAAACGAAGGCTGCAAAGAAAGAAACGTATTTTTGAATCGAATATTGCATCCGCCCATTAAATAATATATCCTTTCGAACTGAAATTCATTCTTTTCGCCCAACTCGACCAGCGGCGCCGCCAGGTGCTGTGCCGACGCTCCGACCCAGTAGTTGGGATGGTAGAAATACAAGCCTGCGGCAAAGTCAATCTTCGATCCATTGACCTCGCTCGTGGGGAATGCGGGGTCGTTCTCCTGCTGGAGCTTGATGTTGCTGCCACCGATTTTTTCGGAGAGGAAGGCGGCCTGTGCGCCGATGGCCAGACGGGACTTCTTGCCCAGTTTCAGGTTGTAGGCATACTGCAATCCGATCTTCTGCGTGGTGAAGATGCCGGCCTTGTCGCTCACGAGGTTGATGCCGACACCGTGGCGCGGACCGAGGAAATAGATGGGCAGGTCGGCACCGACGTACATCGTGGCAGGCGCATTTTCGTAGCCCACGAACTGCATCGAGTAGGCTGCGGCGACATTCAGTTTGCCGTCTGTGCCCGACACAGCGGGGTTGAAATACGAGCGCAGGCGTGTGTAGTCGCTGAACTGCACATCCATCTGTGCCCGAGCCGTCAGCGCCGCCGACAGCAGGAGCAGAAGCAAGAATTTTTTCTTTCCGGCCATTGGTAAAATAACGTGAGCACAGGCGTTTTATTGCCTAAGCACTTCGCCCGACTCGTTGGTGTCGAAAAAAACCTGACGGCTCTGTTCGTCGGCCACTTCGAGGTCGTTGTACTCGAAGGTGAAGTCGCTCAGCGTGTATTGGTCGCTCGGTGCGACGTTGTACTGTGTCTTGCATGTCAGGCGGCACTTCCGCATCGTGATGTGATCGGCCCGCGACGGAATGATGTCCTTGCGGCCCTGCAGGTCGAAGAACTGTGTCCACGGGTGGACGTAGAGGAAGTGTGTCACCGTCCCCGTGACGTCCTCCACCAGGATGTGCTCGTAGTGCTGCGGCGTGTCGGGGCGCATCTTCAGCCAAAGCAGCCGCGTGGCTTGGTCCACCTTGATGCGCCGCAGGATGACGTTGCGGTTGTGGACCGATTCGCTGCCGCAGGTCAGACAGCTGTGGCAGAAGCCGTACTCGCAATCCTCGATCAGGATGCGTTCGTTGCTGCCGTTGTCGGGACTCTGGTCGGCATCGACGCCCTTGCCGCCCTTCAGCGCCACGGCGTCGTCGTTCACATTCATGTAACAGCCGGAGATGAGTACGTCCTGACACACGTCGATATCGACGGCATCGCTCGACGGAGCCTTCACCGGTTCGTGCGGCGCAAGGATGCGCAGTTTCAGCAGCTTCACACGCTGGCACTTGTAGAGGTGGCACGTCCAGAACGGCGAGTTCTGGAGTGTCACCCCGCTGATTTCGACATTCTTGCAGCGAGAGACGTACAACAGGCGGGGACGCTGCTCGTCCTTGTTCGTGCACTGCGGATTCCACTGGCGCCGGAGCCAAAAGGCACGCCAAAAGCGTTCGCCGTTGCCGTCGATGGTGCCTGCACCGGCAATCCGCCATCCGTCGAGTCCGTCGGCATTGATGAGGGCTGCGAAATATTTGCACGACTGTCCCTCGATGCGCGTATCGAGCACGGGATAGTCGGCAATGTTGTCCGAAGCCTTCAGCACGGCGCCTTGACGCAAGAACAGGTTCACACTCTGGCGCATGAACAGCGCACCGGTGAGGAACGTGCCGCGGGGAATGACCACCGTGGCGTTGCGTCCCGTGGCTGCGGCTTCGTCAATCACCCGTTGCAGGGCTGCCGTCTGCACGAGGGTGGAGTCCTGCACGACGCCATGCTGCGTCACCTCAAATATTTTTCCGGGGAGCGTTCCGTCGTACGGTTCGGTGAACTTGAACCACGGATCCATCAGGCTTCCGTCGGGCCACAGCCGCTCTACAGGCCGTTCCTGTGCTGACACTGTCAGCACGCAAATGGCCGCCACGACGGACAGGCACAGCCGTCGCACCATCTCATGCGCGCGTACGTTCATATAAATAGGTGTAGTCTTCATACGCCACAAAGGTACGACAATTAATTGAAAATTAAAAATTGAAAATTGAAAATTAAAGTTTCGGAAGTTGTGATTCCGTGTATATCAAAATTTTATACTATGAATGACATGAATACAAACCATGATACAAACATAGCACATCCTTGGTATGAACCCGGATATAGTGTAGAACAAACTCGCCTACGTCGCAGCTAAAAGTCAAAATATCATTGATATTTCTACAAATACCATTGATATTCTTACAAATTCCATTGAGATTTTCAAAAATATCAATGGTATTTTGAGTTTGTTCGGCGCAGCAACCGAGTCGGAGGCGCGGCGTGGCGGAGTTTGGAGCGCGGCGTGGCGGAGTCGGAGGCGCGGCGCGACGGAGTTTGGGGGGCACACCAACAGAGTTGGATGTGAACAGTGGCAGAGTCGGAGGCGCAGGGTGGCTGTGTTTGGAATAAAATCTTCATCGCGAAAAAATTTGTGGATGGAGTTTCCTTTTATCCTTTTTTTTTCGGATATTTGCACCTCACAAGGGATGATTGACCGTGTCTGCCATGAAAAAGTCAGCTTTTGTACTTCGTCAAGTTTGGCTCTCGTGCCTGCTGCTTCTGCTACTTGGATGTGGAGGTGGATGTCGGCGTGACAGTCAAGAAGCCGCACACCAAGCTGTCCCAGACACGGAAAGGGCCAGGAGAGAGAAAGCGGAAGCACTGGGGTTTTCGGCGACTGCCCAGCTGGAACTGCAGCTCATTGGCTCACCCGACGGACTTCCGTGCGACGAGGTGAAGGCCGTACATCAAGACCGCGAGGGCTTCGTCTGGATAGGATCGCGACATGGGCTGTTCAAATATGACGGTTTCCAGTTCAGCAGCATCCGCAACTATTCGACCAACGACGCTGTCCTGACATCGAACGACATCTGTTGTCTGAACGACGATGCAAACTACGTATGGGTAGGTACATCTGACGGTATGAACCGCATCGACAAACGTACGGGACGTATCAGCCACTACCCGCTGACCGACACAGAAAACTGCCGCGTGACCGACTGTATCCTCATCACCCGTGACGGCGGCGTGTGGGTGGGCACCGATGGAGGTCTGTATATCTACGACCCGACGTCAGACCGCTTCGTGTTCCACTGCAACGGCCAGCAAGGCTGCATCATCCCCTACTGCTCGGTCAAGTCGCTCTGTGAAGACGAGCAGGGCTACATTTGGGTGGGCACTTGGGACCACGGGCTGTATCGTTACGCAAAGACAACGGCAACTTGGTATCACATGCCCGACATCAGCGAGCGCCACTCAGCTCAAGTAGTCCATGCCGACCACCGAGGCGGGTTGTGGGTGGGCACATGGGGCGACGGAGTCTATCGCATCGACAATCCTTATGCAACGGGCGAAGCCCTATCCTTTATAAAGCTACCTGAGGCAGAAGCCGATAATCACTTCGGCAGCATCATCTTCAGCCTGGCCGACGACCCACAGACCTCGTCGCTCTGGGTCGGCAGCCGCGGAGGGCTGACCATCTACGACACGGAGCATCCCCTCGACACACCGCCCAGGGTATTCCCTGCACAGCGTGACTCCACTCATCAATACATGAGCCGTGGCATCACCTCTATCGTACGCGGACAGTCGCGACACATGTGGATGGCCACCATCGGACAGGGTATCATCAAAGCGTCAACTGTGCCCAGTCCGTTGAGCAGCTACAACCTTCACACGTTGTTTCCTGACCTGACGAACATGGATAAGATCACGTGCCTCTATCCAGGCGACAACGGCGAACTGTATGTGGGGCTCGACCTGCAGGGCATCCGCGTGGTCGATTCGATCGGACAGACCCGTAACGTGACACAATCACTCACAGGACGTACGGTCGTAGGCACCGTGAATGCCATCGTCCGGCGACGCACCGGCGAAGTGCTGGTAGGCACGACTTACGACGGCTTGTTCGTCAGCAATGGTCAGAGTATCACCCACTATGAAGCGAGGCAGACTCCGTGGCTTGATGGCCAGGGCAGCGTGTTTGCTTTCTGCGAAGAGGACGACGCCTCGCTGCTTGTAGGCACAGACATGGGACTCTGCATGCTCCTGCCCGACGGTCGCGGCGTGAAACTGAACAAGGAATGCGGACCCTTGGTTTCCATTTCCCGAATCTCACATATTACCAAGCAAGGCGACGACCATTGGCTTTCCACCCAAGACAGCGGCCTGCTGCGGCTACACGGACCGCTACACCCGGGTAGTCATCCAGAGATTAGCCGCCTCGACCATGCCCTCACTTCACACGGCGACACTCTCAACATCGTCAACGTAGGTCCTGCCGTCGTGGACCATCAGAACCGGCTCTGGACCTGTGCCGATGATGTCGGGCTGCTGCTCTTCGACCAGGAGCGAGGCTGCCTGACGAGCGTTAACGACCGTTTCGGACTGACCGACATCGACATCCAATCCATCGAGATTGACCGTCATGGTCACCTTTGGCTCTCCACCAACGTCGGCATCCGCCAACTTCAAATTTCGGAACAGGCCGACCTGCAACTTTCGCGCGTCTATACCACCCACGACGGGCTCCCCACCAACTACTTCGGCGGGGGTGGTGCGTCGTGCCACCTGTCCGACGGAACGCTTTGTTTCAGCAGCATCGGGCACATCACCCGTTTCAGTCCCAAGTTCGGATTGTCACAGGACGCGGAAAGGACTCAGGAACACGCACCTCTCATCACCGACATTAAGGTCCTCGGCCGCAGCCTGTCTGAACCAGGCTACGAGAGCTACGCCGACCTCCTGCCACCATTCACCCGCAGCGTCACCCTGCCTGCACCACCCAACTTCATCAGCTTTGAATTTTCTGCCCTTACATTCGGAAACACACTCAGCACGAGCTTCCTCTACATGCTTGAGGGATATGAACAGGACTGGACAGCAACAAAACCTGGCGAACACGCCGTCCACTACAGAAACCTCCCATCGGGACACTACCGTTTCCTGCTCCGCTCGCTTGACTCCGAAGGACACTGGAGCCCCATCGGCACAACACAGGTCCATGTGCTCACACCCTTCTACCTGCGCCCCTGGGCACTACTTCTCTATGCCCTGCTCCTCGTGACAGCGTCCCTGCTTGCCTATCGTTACCTTCGCCGTCGGGAACTGGAACGCCGTCTCCGACTCCGTCTGGAGCTGGAACGCGAGCAGGCCGACGAACTCAATCACAAGAAGCTGCAACTCTTCACCAACATCACCCACGACATGATGACGCCACTCACCGTCATCGCCGCAACGGTCGATAAGATAAAGAGCGAACACTACACAGCACAGCCGCACGACCTCCAAGTCGTGACCGACCATCTGAACCGACAGACCCGTATGCTCCGGCAAATCCTGGCATTCCGCAAGTCGGAAACGGGAAACCTGCGGCTATGCGTGTCACCAGGACGTCTGGCCGACTTCTGCCGCAGCGAAGTCGAGAGCATACAGCCCCTCATCCGCCACCGAGGCCTCACCCTGAGCTTCAGCACCGACTGCGACAACCTCGAGTGTTACTTCGACCGAGACCTCATCGACCACGTGCTCTACAACCTCCTCACCAACGCAGCCAAATACAACCGCCCAGGAGGAACCATCCACCTCGCGCTTCTGCAGGCCGACGACCCCGAGTTCGTACGCATCGACGTGACCGACAGCGGAGCAGGCATTCCCCCCGAACGCCAGCGGACACTCTTCCGCCGGTTCTACGAAGGGGAGCACCGCCGGTTCAACACCTACGGAACCGGCATCGGCCTCTCCCTCACCAAAGACTACGTCACCCTCTGCCACGGCACCATCAACGTCGAGAGCAAGCCGGGAGTAGGCACCACCTTCTCCATCCACCTGCCCGTCGGCCGCAACCACTTCAGCGAAGAGGAAATCCAACAGATTGCGACACCCACACAGTCGGAACCCTCCTCCCCATCCGCAGCCGACAGTTTCCTCCCCGCAGACAGCACAGCAGAGGTCCCACAGCGCTCTACCCTCCTCATCGTCGAGGACAACGAAGACCTGCTCAGCCTCATGCGTCAGCTGCTCGAGCAAGACTACCACATCGTTTGTGCCCGCAATGGTGAGGAAGCCCTCCATCTTGTGCAGACGGAATCGGAAGTCAACCTCATCGTGTCCGACATCATGATGCCAGTGATGGACGGACTGGAGTTGACACGTCGCATCAAAAGCAATGTCGAAACCAGTCACCTGCCAGTACTGCTTCTTACGGCCCGACAAACCGACGACGACCGCATCGACGGCTACGACGTAGGCGCCGACGCCTATCTGACTAAACCCTTTTCGATGCCCCTGCTCCGTTCGCGCATCCGCAACCTTCTCCAGCAGCGGCATGATATAGCCGAACGATTCCGTCGTTCGCTTGTCATTGACCTTGGCGACAGCCCCACCAACGACATAGATCGCCAGTTTCTCAACCAGTGTATGCAGAGCATCAACCGCCACCTTGCCGATGCCGACTTCGATCACGCCCAGATGGCCACCGAAGTGGGTATGTCACGCTCAGCCTTATTCAAGAAACTCAAGGCACTCACCGGCATGGGTTACTCTGTATTCGTTCGCCATGTACGCCTCACAGCGGCTCGGAAGATGATGGACACCCACCGCTACGACCGTGTGTCCGATATCGCCTATGCTGTCGGATTCAGCGACCCACGCTATTTCTCCACCTGCTTCCGCCAGGCCTTTGGCACCTCCCCCACCGACTATATCGACGCACTGCATCAAGACAAGGCATAGCCCCTAACTGATTTACATCCATTCATTACATTCGATGGAGTTTCTCGCCCTTTCCCCGGCAGAGGTAATTCCATCGTTTTTTTTTGCCAAAACATGCCATTCCCGTTTCATTTCCCGATTTTTCAACATAATAAAACGAATTCTCAACATCCTTGCGCTGCATTTCCACTAATTTTGCCGCATAATTCTATTTATAAACTCCAAAAATCAATCATTATGAAACGAATTGTCTTGACAGCCCTGTTGGGCTTCGTGATCCTCGCCAACCTATTCGCCTCCGACCCAGGTGTGGTGATTAGCGGCGTGGAGGGAAACTACTCAATCGGTACGTTTGCCAAGGGGAGCGTGATTTTCCTGAACCGTACCATGACGTTCGGCGACATCCCCGAACAATTCGAGGGATGGCAGTACACGCGCATCAACGCCTACTCGTCGTACAATGGAGGCCCAAGTCCCGAACTGGTGGCGAAACCGCAGGCCGACGGCTACCTCTACTGCATTGTCGATATCTCGCTACAGGAGAGCATTGTCGAGCCCTGGGCGGCGACCAACGGATGGGACAAGATTGAAGGCGTGGAAATCTCCTACGGAGCGAAAGACAACCAACGCTTCTATGCCTACCGCAAGGCGTGCACGGCCGACGAGGAAATCACCATCGTCGAACCGGCTACGTTCTCACGCTGTATCATTATCGCACCGAAACTGATGGAAGCAGGTTCAGAAGAATACTTCGCTCCCGACCTGACCGTCACTGGTGCTGAAGGTAAGTATGTCATCGGCGACTTTGCACAGGGAGCCACCGTCTTCCTCAACCGCACGATGACGTTCGGAGCAATTCCCGAGCAGTTCCAGGGATGGAAGTTCACCCAGATTAACGCCTACTCTTCCTATAACGGCGGTCCGAGTCCCGAGCTGGTCGTCAAGCCAAAAGAGGACGGCTACCTCTACTGCATCGTCGATATTTCGGTACAGGAAAATGTCGTCGATCCTTGGGCAGAGGCCAACGGATGGAACAAGATTGATGGCGTCGAAATCTCCTACGGTGCCAACACCAGCCAGAAGTTCTATGCCTACCGAAAAGAGTGTGTGGCCAATCAGGAAATCACCATCGTCGAACCTGCCACCTTCTCGCGATGCATTATCATCGCTCCGGCAATGGCAGAACCCGAGCCTGTCTATTTCGCTCCCGACCTGACAATTACTGGTGCCGAAGGCAACTACGTCATCGGCGACTTTGCACAGGGCAGCACGGTTTTCCTCAACCGCACGATTACGTTCGGAGCAATCCCCGAGCAGTTCCAGGGATGGAAATATACCAAAATCAATGCATTCTCTTCTTATAACGGCGGTCCGAGCCCCGAACTGGTTGTAACACCCACGGAAGACGGCTACATCTATTGCATCGTCGATATTGAGAAACAAAACGAAGTGGTGGTGCCATGGGCTGCCGCAAATGGATGGACACAGATTGAAG
>Ga0247608_10000721_pt1 | contig 51096 bp, 62 predicted proteins | sample 176DNAGHGlowgp2_FD_193490 | JGI IMG/M metagenome (GOLD analysis project Ga0247608, IMG submission 193490) | Sheep rumen microbial communities from Palmerston North, Manawatu-Wanganui, New Zealand - 1766 DNA GHGlow gp2 | ecosystem: Host-associated > Mammals > Digestive system > Stomach > Rumen ...
CTATTGAGGCTTTTGGCAAATATTTCGATGAAATGTATGGGAAAGATAAAGAATTGACAGAAGCATTTGATGAAATATATAACAATTATAAAAACGGAAAGGAAATATGGCTAGGGTGTTTTTGTAAGCCGAATTCTTGCCATTGTGATATAATTGCTGATAGACTCCAGAGAAAACTAATTAAGGAAAAAATAGAAGAAAGAAAAAAGTTAAAAAACCTTAAAAGTTGAATTGATGTTTTGTCAGTTCAACTTTTTTTCGTACCTTTGCATCAGAAAATTTAAATGTTATGATTACAAGACAGAAGACTCTTAAACTTATAAAAGAGAAAGTTGACTCACGTGCATCTGGTAAGGTTAAACTGAAAAAACAGTTTACGTGTGAGTTTATGGAAGGTACGTTCAAGCACACAGAACGTAGGAGAATTATATCTTTGTTCAAGCAAGGCAATTCAGTAATGTGGATTGACGAAAGGTATGGTGTGCGCAACATCAACATGCTTGATACTAAAGATTTGCATAAGATTATGTGGCAAATGATTAGCGACAAAGAGAAAATGGAGATTGCACTAGAACATTTAGTTTCAACAAAAACGTATTTGAAGGAGGATTAAACTATGGCAAGCGGTTACACATCAATGTCCTCTATGGAGAGAGACACTTGTAAGATTACTGTAGGTGGTAAATCTTATACTATGGCTGAGTATAAGAAGATGCTGAAGGAGAAGAAGGAAGCAGAAGGTAAGAAGACCAAGAAGCGTAAGAAGACCGTTAAAGAGATTAGTGCTGTTGCAATGGAGGTTGAGAAAATGCTGAAGCCTATCACAACACTCAAGTCTCTGTCAGCATACTATGACCATGCTTATCGCCAGTGGGGTACAATTGCCAACGAGATTCTTGAGAACAACAAGATTCGTCCTCATTTCGTGCGTTACCGTGTGAATGTCAGTGAGCTTTCTAGCCTTGTTGAAGAGGTACAGAAGATGGGTAAAAGAAACGAGAAAGCTGCATACCAGTATGTGGAAAAGATTACTTGGAAACTTGAGGACATCAAGACCCATATCACAAATTTGATGAATGGTGCTGTTGAAAGCGGACTCATGGAACTTTATAAGAATGAGGAATGCATCAATGGCAACGGTAAGAGGCTTGGATTACAGGCATTGGCTAGAAAGACATTCAAGGCAATCAGTCAGCTTGAGGATGCCATTGGTACATTGAAGAAAATTGCAGATGATGGTACAGACCCATTCTCTGTAGGAGACCACATGAGTGCTCGAACAAGAGCAAGGTGTTGGGCATAAAAATAAAGGGAATGAATAGATAAAAAAAATAAACCATTAAAAAAAAATAAACAATTATGACATTAGAAAAAATTAAGGATTTGATTTACCCCAAAAATGAAACTGATTGGGTTGAAGTTTTAAGAGAACTTGTAACAATTAAATTTGGCGAGGATAAACTCATCGAGTTTGATTCTGTTTATCTTTATCCTTGTGGGGATTGTAGTGAATATGTATGGGGTGTTGCAGTTGTTAATAATAAATTGTTTGCATTGACAGATGACGGAGAAGGATATGAATGCGAGTTTGGCACTGCATACTTTGGAGAAGGAGTTAGCAAGAAAAAAGGTATAGGACTTACAGAAAATGCTGTTAAATCAATCTGTAAATTAATTTTTGAGGAAAAATTAGGACGAACATATAAAACTCCTATTGCGTTCGATTTCTCTGAAATGAAAGGCTCAAGAAATTGGTTTGAAGATTACTTTTTGAAAGGAATAAAAAGAAATCAAGAAATGTTTGATTCTTTTATAAACGGAAATTCTTGCGGATATTTTGACATCACATAATACAATTTAAAACGTATTTGGTACAATTTTTAAGGGAACTATTTCGGTAGTTCCCTTTTATTGTAATGGATGGTTAAGTTCCCCTAAGACACCACCAAATTCTTTTAATCTGAAATTAAAATCCTCAATAAGTGTTTTCATTGTTTCTTGGTCGTATACCCTTCCATATCTATCTGGTTTATCAAAACCAATCTTCATAGGTACAATTCTAGCATTAAAATAGAATGGATTATCTTTGAGTGATGAGATAATCTTTTCTTTTTCTTCACAGACCCCTTTAAAAGCCTCTGTATCACTTTCGGATAGTTCAAACCATTCCCCTATAAGGTTTGATGATTTGAAGTGATTGTGGAGCATTTTTTCAAGTTTGAACGGATGCTCTGTCTCATAACTTTCCTTAATAAATAGTTCTGAAGAGTTCCCAGTTTGTAGTTGTTTCAACCTCTTATTAACATCTTTTGCCTTGGTAGAACCTATCTTATATCTACCTTTATTATCTATTTCGCCTATCAAATAAACGTATCCCATAATTAATTAATATAAACCTTACAAAATATACTGCCTTTTTCCAAAAGTTAAATATTTATTATAAAAATAATAAATTAAGCAAGTCATTACTTGCTTTTCTTAATAAACTATTTAGTTAATTTAAATTATGGCAAAAGACAGAAAAAAATTGGTGCATATCCACAGTAAAATAACGGATAAGCAGCCAAGACCAGAAGCCCTTAAGGTTGGTGAAATTGCGGTTAACAACGGTGTCAGTGGCAGTACTGACCGCTCATTTCTTTCAATTAAAAATGCAAATGATAAAGTTGTAAGATTTTCATCTGATGAACAGATGATTTTCTGGACTGAGAAGAAAGAAGTCATTCCTTTTGAGGGTCAAGTAAGAGGCGAAGATGGACCAGAATCCACAAAGGATAGTGGAGATTATGGTTCATATGGAATTACCAATGATGACCTTCTTAATAACAAATCAAACCTTGTTATTAAGTTTAATCAAGTAGCAGCTTCTAATACCCCTAAGTCTGAAAAAATTAATGGCGGTAAAGACATTTATGGTAAACTAGTTAACGGAACACTTGATGCTTCTAGAGAAGGCGCTGGTATTGCTGTTGACATGTCTCGTTACGCTATGCGTGGAGCTAATCCTTCATTCAGTTCATTGACAATTACTAATGGCACAACATTGGAGGGTAACTTGAATGTTAGTGGTAATACTAAGATTGGTAATGGTCTTAATGTAACTGGTGCCACCAACATCAGTGGTGCAACTAAAATAACTGGTAATACAACCGTTAATGGAAATGAGACAGTTAATGGTAATTTGGTAGTAACTGGTAACACTAGTATGAGTGGTAATACAACCATTAAAGGTAGCACTAATATAAGTGGTAATACAACAATAGATAAAAATTTAACTGTAAATGGTGATACCAAGTTGCAGAAGCTTTCTGCTACAACAGCAAATGTAACTAACTTATATGCGACTAATAATATAAGTGGTTCTTCTTTAACTGCAACAACTATTAGCGCAACAACTATTAGTGGTACTAACGCAAACATTACTAATTTAACTGCTAATACAATCAGTGGTGGTACATTAAATGTTAGCGGTAATACAACTCTTAACAATGTAACAGCAAATACTATAAGTGCATCGAGTATTAGTGCTGTAAGCATTAGCGCATCAAACATTTACACAAAAACTGAGATTAACAACATTGAGAATGACCAAAACTCAAAGATAAATGAGATTAGCGGAAAAACAAATAATCTTATAACCGAAGTTCAGACATTGAGTGGTGAGGTTCAGACAATCAGTGGTGAGTCAGTCACAAGTGGTGAGGTTCAGACAATGATTGATGAGGCTGTCAGTGGTTATCCAGATAAAGCAGAATACAATTCAACAGACAAGAAGATATACTTTAAGCATGGTGATACTATTTTGACTTCAATGACAATTAGTGCCGACGCATTTATAAAGGATGGAATGATTGAGAGTGTTGAAGTTGTTCCAAGTGGTGATACATCATATCTTAAAATTGTATGGAATTTAGATGGTAGTAGCGGCAGCACAAAAGACACTATATATCTAAACATTGGTGACTTATTCGAGGCTGACAACTATTTTACAAGAGACCAATTAACTGGTACTACCAATTATGTAACAGTAAGAAAGGCATATAGTGCAAACACTGCTTCCACAGTTGCTTTATCTGGTGTTACAAATGCAGATGACCTTAAGGCAATTGAGGCACTTACTGGAACTAGTGGTTTGCTTAAAAAGACAGCGGCTAATTCTTGGACTCTTGACACAACAAGTTATCAAAATAAACTTACAGCTAGTAGAGCAATTGATATTGCTAACGATGTAATTTCTCTTGACCTTCCAATCAGTGCTGGTACTGGAACAAATAGTATAATCGAAGGAATTTTTACACAAGCAAGTGGTAATTATTCTCACGCTGAAGGTGGTGGAACAATAGCAAGTGGTTCTTATTCTCACGCTGAAGGTGATGATACACAAGCAAGTGGTGATTATTCTCACGCTGAAGGAGAAAATACAAAAGCAAATGGAGAATCTTCCCATGCTGAAGGACAAAACACAACAGCAAATGGTAATAATTCTCACGCTGAAGGAACTGCCACAACAGCAATTGGTAGCCAATCTCACGCTGAAGGTAGTGATACGATAGCAAATGGAGAATCTTCTCATGCTGAAGGAAGTGGAACAACAGCAAGTGGCGTATGTTCTCATGCCGAAGGTAGTGGAACAACAGCAAGTGGTGCATCTTCTCACGCTGAAGGTAGTAGAACAAAAGCAAGAGGTTCTTATTCTCACGCTGAAGGATATAATACGACAGCAAGTGGTTATGCTTCACATGCTGAAGGAGAAGAAACAAGAGCAAGTGGTGCATATTCTCACGCTGAAGGTTATATTACAATAGCAAGTGGTTATGCTTCACATGCTGAAGGATTTGATACAACAGCAAATGGCGGTGAATCTCACGCTGAAGGTGCTGCCACAGCAGCAATTGGTAGCCAATCTCACGCTGAAGGTTATTACACAGAAGCAAGTGGTGATTATTCTCATGCTGAAGGTGGTGGAACAAAAGCAAGTGGTAGTTGTTCTCACGCTGAAGGATATTATACCGAAACAAAAAACGAGTCAGAGCATGCTAGTGGTCAATACAATGTATCATCCGAGGCATCGGCAACATTTGGCAACAGTGGAAATACATTATTCAGTGTTGGTAATGGTACATCAGCATCAGCAAGACATAATGCATTTGAGATTAGACAGAATGGTGACACTTATTTGAACGGTAAACTAAGTATAAGTGGTGATGTTACAGCAAATGCTTTCTACGCAACCTCGGATGAAAGACTGAAGGAGAACATTGAAAATGTTTCATATACTAAAATGGCAAATGCGGCAAACGTTAATATTAAGTCATTTAATTTCAAGAGTGATGAAAAGAAGAAGACTGTTATTGGTGTGATTGCGCAAGATGTCGAAAATGAAAATCTTGGATTCATTGTATCAACTTCAAATGATGGTATGAAAGCTGTTGATTATACAGGTTTAAGTCTTCTTAAGATTGCATATCTTGAACAGAAGATTAAAGAGATTGAGAACATCATTAATGAGTTAAAAGAAAATAAGCAATAAATAATAAAATGGCTGTGTTGTAACAGAATTATAATGCAGCCATTTATTAATACTATTTAAACGATATGGCATATAAAATAGCAAATATAAAATGGCTTAGAGACCAAGGTTGGAATATTTCATCAACTTATGCAAGTAGCTTGTGTCCAACATATAATGAAATTGTGAATGAAATTCCAAAAGGCTCAATTACAGTTAATGTCAATGGAACTTGCATTGCAACGTCTAAGGCATATGCAAATAATCAATTGGTTTGTGAAAGTGATATAACAATAAGTGCAGTTTTAAACGACCTTAATTCACGTTTAAACATGTCTTAATGAATAAAATATATGGGTGAGTCAACCGAGGCTCACCCATTTTTATGGTTAACAAGTATATAGTTCCCATTATTTTATTTAAATAAAATTTGTTTTTTTAATATTTTTTATATATCTTTGCGAAAAAATAGTGTATAATGGCTAAAAAAATAGTAGTTAATGGAGAACCAAAAGAAGTTACAGAAATAAGAAACAAGATACTAAAGGAATTCAAAGACCTTGAATTTATTGAGGAAGGGCATAAATATTTCCTAAATGGAATACAATTACCATCAGTATCGGAGGTTACGCATAAATTCTGCCAATATCCTTTTGACACGGAAGCGCAAGCAATTGCTTATGCTGAGAGGCATGGAGAAACACCTCAACATTGGCTTGATGAATGGAGGTTTAAGAATCTTAGAGCAACAACAACTGGTACATTGGTACACGCTTATGGGGAATCACTAGGGTGGCTGAAGAATGGACACCCAGAGTTGATAACAGAAGATAATAAGTGTAAATATATAAAAGACAAAAATTGGCTAATACCAACAAGACCAAAGGAAGAGGCTATATTGAAGTTCTATAATGAACTGCACACAAATCTTCATTTTGTGCTAGCAGAAACAAAAGTATACACAGGAAAAAACAAAGAACTTACAAACCTAAAGCAAGACTATTGCGGAACGTTTGATATTCTGTTCTACTATAAGGATGAAGAAGATGATTCCAAAAGTGGGTTGTGTATATTTGATTTTAAGACTAATAAGGAACTAACAAAACAGTTCAGTCGTGAAGCTAGAAAGTTCCTTGCGCCTCCTTTTGGAGATTTATATGACGAACCAAAATCTTTCTATACATTGCAGTTAAGCTGTTATCAAATTCCATTAGAGGATATTGGACTTAAGGTTATTGCAAGAAGAATCGTATGGCTAAAAGATGATGGAACTTATGAGTTGCTTGCATTACAAGATGTGACAAGCAGATTAAGAGAAGTGTTATAAAGTTAAAATATTAGTTAATGTTATGAAAACATATATAAGAAAGTTTGCCTTATTAAGTGTTATAGGGGTAGTAGTATTTACAGCAGTGACATCTTCATTGTTGTATGATACATTTAGGAGAGCAGTAAAGAAATTACCAATGGAATTTGATAATTGGGGAGAAGAGTTTATAGAGAATTAAAATAATTCGCCATCTGGTATAGCACTTTCCATACCAGTATGATATTTATATTTAAATGAGTTTTATGGGAAAGTGTACTACAGAGAAATTTATAGAAAAGGCTAGAAAAAAATATGGAGATAAATATGACTATTCTAAGGTAGAATATAAAGGATACAATGTAAAAGTTTGCATAATTTGTCCCAAACACGGAGAATTTTGGCAAACGCCAGATAACCATTTGAAGCATGGCAAATGTCCTAAATGTGGCTTTGAGCAAATGAAGAAGTCATTAACTAAGACTACAGAACAGTTTATAGAAGAAGCAAAAGCTGTACATGGTGATAAATATGATTATTCTAAAGTAAATTACGTTGATGCTCATACAAAGGTTTGTATAATATGCCCTAAACATGGTGAATTCTGGCAAGCAGCATCTAAACATGTAACCCATAAAAAAAGTGGGTGTCCAAAATGCGCCATTGAAAGGCAAAGAATGACTACAGAAGAGTTTGTCAAGAGGGCTAAAGCTGTACATGGCGATAAATATGATTATTCTAAAGTTGAATATGTTAATCAAACAACTAAAGTTTGTATAATATGCCCAGAACATGGAGAATTTTGGCAAACACCTAATGGCCATTTAGAAGGCAAGGGGTGTTATGAGTGTGGTAGAGATAGAACAGTATCTTCTTTATTTAGTAATACTGAAGAATTTATTACAAAAGCTAAAGCTATACATGGTGATAAATATGATTATTCTAAAGTAAATTATAAACATAACCAAAAAAAAGTTTGTGTAATCTGCCCTAAACATGGTGAGTTCTGGGTAACGCCAAATAACCACATTGGTGCTAGCAATAAGTGTGGTTGTCCTAAGTGTAGGATGTCTAAATTGGAAGAATTTGTTAGTGAATTGCTTAATAGAAATTCTATAGAGTATATTCATGAGTGTACTAGAAAAGATTTAAAGTGGATTGGAAGGCAAAAGTTAGATTTTTATTTACCATCAAAAAAATTAGTAATAGAATGTCAAGGATTACAACATTTTGAACCGTCTAATTTTGGAGGAAAAATTGATAAAAAGTTGTGTTTAGATAAAAATATTGAAAATGATATAAAAAAATTTAACAAATGTACAGAAAATGGTTTAAATGTGGTATATATTGTTGATGATAAAAGTTCAGTGATTGACATACCAATCTATAAATATGGAAATGTATATACAAAGGAAGAATTTATAAAATTTATTGAAAATGAATATAAAAATTGAAGTTTTTTCTCATTATCTTTTTGAAGAACAATGCAAAAAAGATGGATTAAATAATGAAAACGTAGAGCAAGAGAAAAATAAGGCATTTATAGATATTATTGGAACACCAGAATGTCTTATATATTATCTTGATGAAGGAAATACTAAACATTTTTTTGAAAATCATCAAAATGTGCTTAATCTTGAATTTGACGATATATCAACAGATGTGGATTATGATAGACATATATTTAAGACAATGAGAATGGAGCAAGCTGAAAAGGCTATAGATTTCATTGAAAATATGATTGATAATGGTGTAACGTATTTCAGAATTTGCTGTCGAGCAGGATTTTCTAGAAGCAGAGCGTTTGGTGAATGGATATATCGTTATTGTCAAGATAAGGGCATAGAAGTTGAATATGAAGACAGAAATGACTATACAACTATATTGAATCAAGGGGTATTAAGGAGACTTAATCACGCATATTGGAAGAAGCATAAGATGAATTGTTATGCCAATGGTGAAGATTATGATGAAGAATTGATACATCCAGAAATAAGAAAGATATATTTGTATGAGAAGAATGATTGATGGTTTTGATAAGAGGGATTATGAGGATGGTATGAACGTACTTTATCATCAAGAATCTCTTGAAGTGCAAAGAATGCAAGAAGTTTATCTTGGAAAAAAAGTTAAGAGAGATTCTTGTACTACATGCTACAGATACCCCAATTGTAGAATATATAGGGTATCTGGCGATATTGGTATTAATTGCGATGATTATTATAAAGAATAGATGGAAAAATGTAAAAGTTTTGAAGACTTGGCTAGGGAACAAGGAGGTACAGTAACCCCTTGGAATCCTAGTGAAGAGTTCACGAGAGAATTTGAGGAATATATGGAGAAGTCAGTAAGAGAATCAAAGAGAAATGCAGCAGAGGCATGGAAATCTGCTGCTGATATTATCATTAATATTTAACTGATTTCTTATGGATAAAAATTGTTTTAATTGCATGCATTTTCCAAATTGTAGCATATTGCAAAAAAGTTATTCTGAAGATGATGACGATGAATATAGAGTTGCTATTTTAGAGTGTTATGGAAAAAGTTGCAAAAATTTTATTTGGAGATTATAATGGATAGATATAATGGTATAATAGACGAAGTTCTATATTATAGTGAAAGGACAGAAGATGGTAGATGGATTATTCCAATTGAGGTAGATTGGGATTATACACTTACCAAGTGCTCTCGTTGGGAAACTGGAGAAATGGTTCTCAATGAAGAGGCTTTTGAAATAATGAGACGTTGGGTAAAGGATTATAACGTAGGTTGGATTCTTAATTCAATGAGGCATGACGAAATTTTAAAAGAACCATTAGAAACTCTTGAAAAAGAGGGGATAAAACTTTATGGTTTAAGAAAGAACCCAATGCAAGATAGAGACGGTAACTCTGTGAGCAAGGCTTTTGCAGTTTTTTCCATTGACGATAGGGGTGTTGGAATCCCACATAAATGGTTGGATGGCTGCAACAGACCACATGTAGATTGGGCTGAAGTGGATAAAATAATGTCACCAATATTGAAACATATTAGTGACAGTCTAGATAAAGTTAAGGAACAATATACTTGTTGGCACTAAAAGGTATGATACGATATGTCTTGAGAGCCTTAATGTTGAGGGTGTGATGAAAAATCATAGGCTTGCAAACAGCATTCAGAGTGCTGCATGGAGCGAGTTCGTTAGGCAGTTGGAGTATAAATCAGATTGGTACAGCAAGAACGTTGTGTTTATTGGTAGGTTTGAGCCTAGCAGTAAGACTTGCAGCAAGTGTGGCTATATCAAAAATGACTTAACCTTAAAGGACAGAGAATGGATTTGTCCAGTATGTGGTGAGCATCACGACAGAGACGTTAATGCTGCAATTAACATCAAGGACTTTGCTTTACATAAACAGAATTTGATAGGCAGTTAAACTGCTTAATGTAAAAATAACGATTTAAAAACCCATAGGGAAGTGGGTGTAAGGGCGGTGAGGGCAATGACATCAGTCACCCTATGAAACGTCAATATAGTAAATCCTTGTTGGCATTTGTGTCAACAGGTATATAATTCCCTAAAGTTAAGTTATGAACGAAAAGTATGTATTAATTAAACCGTTTGAATGTAAGTATGGAAAATTACCAGAAGGGTCGGAAATTATTGCCTTTAGAGGACAAATATGGGTAAACGGTGGTCCTATACCATCTAGTTATAATGACATATTCCTAGACTTAATTCAAGATTCAAATTACGTAAGGAAAGTAAAGATTCAAAAGAACATGTTCTAATATGAGATTAGATGATAGTGAATTGTTGCGGCAAAATTTTGAGAAATTCAAAGTTAATGAAAATGAATATGATTTTACCAATGCCACAGCAGAAGAAATTACTGAACTTTATCGTTTGTTAAAACCTAACGATTAAATTATAGTATGTAATAATAATTCAAATTAAACTATATAGTTATGAAGACAAAGTTTTATCATGCTTGGGCGAAAGCTACAAGTATTAATGGTGACGAGCATTACGTTACAGTAGTGGGTAAGTTTGAGCAGTCACGGAAGGAAGAGATTGTTCAAGATGTAATACAAGTCGAAACTAAGTCAAATACATTTGTAGATGGCGTTTTGACATACGGAGTTAAGACTCTTAATAGAAAACTGACATTGGGTGTGTCAATTTGTCACCCACTTGATAAGTTTGATGAGGAAGTTGGCATCAAGATTGCCAAGGGTAGAATTGAGAGAGGTCAAGACCTTGGACAGCTTGAGACATCTAATGTAACAATGCTTACAGAAGATGCAATTATGGCAGAAATTCTAGTTAAATTAAATTACATCGTTAATAATATAGATGAATATATCACAGAATAATGAATGCATCTTAAGCAAGATGGGGTAACGTTTAAATATTGTTAAAAAGTTGGGGTGACATTTTGTTATTCCAATTTTTTTTAGTATCTTTGCATTCAAAGAAAAAATAGAAATGTAAAAGTTTGGCACAATATTTGCAGATATATGGGCGTAAAAGAATTATACGTGTCTAAGGGCAATGTAATAGGTTCTACATTTGTCCTTACAATATTGGAAAATGGAGTACCTAGCCTTACTTGGTATATGGGTAATAGTAAGGTAGAAGAGAAGAATCCTATAATATCAAAGAGATACGATGGCTCTATGAAAATAGAATATGGAGAGCCGAATCTTTTTGGGGTTAGGCAAGTATTATGCTTTATCGATTCAAGTGGTAAACTTGAAAATAGATGGGAAAAAATAAAATAATTAAATAAATATAAACAAAGTTTATGGGAAAAGTTATTGGTATTGACCTTGGTACAAGCACAAGCTGTGTATCAGTTTTTGAAGGTGGTCAGCCTACTGTCATTGTGAACAGTGAGGGTAATCGTACAACCCCATCAGTAGTGGGTTTTGTGAATAGTGAACGTAAAGTGGGTGATGCGGCACGTAGACAAGCAATCACCAATCCTAAGAATACTGTGTACGCAATTAAGCGTTTCATGGGTATTCCATTTGATAAGGCTCAGAAGGAAGCAGACCGTGTGACTTATGATGTTGTTAATGAGGGTGGCTATCCTCGTGTGAACATTGATGGTCGCAAATATACACCACAAGAGATTTCTGCAACAATTCTACAGAAGATGAAGAAGACAGCAGAAGACTATCTTGGAACAGAGGTAAAAGATGCTGTCATCACGGTTCCTGCTTATTTCGATGATAGTCAGCGTAAGGCTACTATTGAGGCTGGCGAGATTGCAGGCTTGAACGTTCTTCGTATCATCAATGAGCCTACAGCAGCAGCACTAGCTTATGGTGTTGATAAGGCAAATAAGGATATGAACATCGTTGTATATGACATCGGTGGTGGTACGTCTGATGTATCAATCCTTAACTTCGGTGGCGGTGTGTTCGAGGTTATATCAACCAATGGTGATTCACACCTTGGTGGTGAGGACTTTGACCAAGCGATTGTAAACTATCTTGTTGAAGAGTTCGAAAAACAAGAGGGTGTTAATGTTTCTAGTGATGCTATGGCTATGCAGCGACTCAAGGAAGCTGCTGAGAAGGCTAAAATTGAGCTTTCTACTGCCACATCTACTGACATCAACTTGCCATACTTGGCGCCAGTTAATGGTATTCCAAAGCACCTTATGCTTACATTGACACGTGCAAAGTTTGAGCAGTTGACTGAGAATCTTTATAACAGACTCATTGAACTTTGTAAAGAGGCTTTGAATCTTTCTAAGCTAGATGTTAAGGATATTGATGAGGTTATCCTTGTTGGTGGTTCTACACGTATTCCAAAAGTTGTAGAGGCTGCAAAGAGCGTATTCCAAAAAGACCCATCTAAGGCAGTTAACCCTGATGAGGCAGTATCTCTTGGTGCTGCAATTCAAGGTGCAGTGCTCAATAAGGAAGATGGCGTTGGTGACATCGTTCTTCTTGATGTTACACCTCTTAATCTTGGTATTGAGACAATGGGTGGTGTTATGACAACTCTTATTGAGGCTAACACTACAATTCCTTGTGACAAGGAGGAAACATTCTCAACGGCTGCTGACAATCAGACAGAGGTGACAATTAACCTTTTGCAAGGTAATCGTCCAATGGCTAATCAGAACAAGTCAATTGGTAGATTCAACTTGACTGGTATACTTCCTGCAAAGCGTGGTATCCCTCAGATTGCTGTTAAGATTAGCATAAACGCTAACGGTGTAATTGAGGTTAGTGCTACTGATAAGGGTACTGGTAAGGCACAGTCTATCCGTGTTGAGGGTTCCAGCAGCTTGTCTAAGGAAGAGATTGAGCGCATGAAAGCGGAGGCAGAGGCAAATGCAGATGCCGACAAGAAGGAACGTGAGACAGCAGATGCTGTGAATAAGGGGGATAACATCGCATTCTCTCAGGAGAAGATGATTGAGGAACAGAAAGATAACCTCACATCTGATGAAAAGACAAAGCTTGAGGGGTTGGTTTCTCAGATGAAGGATGCTGTTAAGGCAAAGGACGTTAACAAGATTAACGAGCTTGAGGCATCTATCAATGAGACTTGGCAAGCAGTTTCTCAGCGTGTATATGCCAATAATCAGAGTCAGCAGACTACAACACAGCAGCCAACTGACGAAGATGTTGCAGAGTCGGCAACACAGCAGCCAAATGATGTACAAGATGCTGAATTCACTGAAATAAAAGATTAATTTTTATTGAGATTTTTAGTTCTTTTGGTGAATCATTTGGTTATACTGCAAGCGGTGAAGATAAGCTTGTTAAAGATTGACTTGGCAAGGTTGAATAATAATAGTGTAAATCTGAGGGGCTTTCCCAACAAGTCTCTCAGATTTTTACGTTTTTATTTGCGATTTTGAAATAAAATTTATATCTTTGCATAAGAATTAAATAGCCGTATTTAAAAATAGTTGTAAAATACCTTGATTTTTTCGTAATTCTATGTATTTATTATATAGTAAAACGATTATATTATGGTATACAACACTAAAATTTTTATTGAAAAGGCAAAAGAAATTCATGGAAATAAATATGATTATTCAAAAGTAGAATATATTAATTCTTCAACTAAAGTATGTATTATTTGTCCAGAGCATGGAGAATTTTGGCAAATTCCAGCAAGTCATTTGCGAGGTATTGGCTGTAATAAATGTGGGATAGAAAACGCATCTAATAAATGTAGAAAAACAACAGAGGACTTTATTAAGGAAGCTAAAAGTATACATGGTGATAAGTATGACTATTCTAAAGTGAAATATGAAAATGCTCACAAAAAAATTTGTATTATTTGTCCAGAGCATGGAGAATTTTGGCAAAAGCCAATGCTGCATATAAATCAAAAATGTGGATGTAAAAAATGTGGTACTAACAAAACTAAAACTAAAACATCATTAACATTTGAGGAGTTTGTAGAAAGAGCTAAAAAAGTTCATGGGGATAAATATGATTATTCAAAAGTGGGATATGTGAATTATAAGACAAAAGTATGTATAATCTGCCCCATTCATGGAGAGTTCTGGCAAACCCCAAGCGTTCATTTAAACGGAGAAGGATGTAAAAAATGTGGGTACGAAAATGTATCTCAAAAAAATAGAAAAATAACAACTGAAGAATGGATAAAAAGAGCTAAAAAAGTTCATGGTGATAGATATGATTATTCAAAAACAAAATATTCAGGATATTATAATAAATTAACTATAATATGCCCTAAACATGGGGAATTTCAACAAATTGCTTATGACCATATACAAGGTAAAGGATGCCCAAAATGTAGAAAATCAAAATTGGAAATTGAAATTGGAGATTTTTTAAAAAATAAAAATATAGAATACAAAGATGGTGTAAGACCGCAATATTTAAGTGAAGGAAAAAGCCATTTGAGTTTGGATTTTTATTTGCCAAAATATAATGCTGCAATCGAATGTCAAGGAAAACAGCATTTTGAAGACGGTACTTTTTACGATAATAGAAAAAAAACAATAAAAGAAAGGGATAAAAGAAAATATAATTTATGTAAAGGAAATGTAAATTTGTTTTATTATTCTAATTTTGAAATTAAAGATTATTTTGATAAAGTATACAATAACAAGGAAGAACTTTTAAATGCAATAAAACAAAAATATGAGGAAAAATTATTATGACATCTTAGGTATAACAGATGAAGAAAAAAAACTTCATGGTGAAGAGTTCAATAAAATAGTCAAAAAAAAGTTTAGAACTTTATCATTGAAATTTCATCCAGATAGAAATCCAGGAGATAAGGAAGCAGAAGCTAAGTTTAAGGAAGCTGCTGAAGCTTATGAAGTGTTGTCAGACCCAAAGAAAAAAGAAGAGTATGACAATCCACATTCCAACTTTGATTTTTATGCTAGCGGAGGACCAGATTTTGGTGGAATGGGTATGGAAGAGATACTCAGACATTTCAACATGGGTGGAATGGGTTTTGATTTTGACTTTGGAAGGCCTAGAGAAAGGAATACCAAAGGCACAAGTATCAGGATACCCATGAAACTTACCTTAGAGGAAATGTATAGTGGTGTAACCAAGAAAGTTAAATATAAGAGGTTTATGCCTTGTGACCATTGTGGCGGTAGTGGTATGACCTCAGAAAGTAAGAAAAAGGTTTGTAGAAGCTGTGGAGGTAGTGGTACTGTATTTGGTGGTAATAGCTTCATGGCAATGACACAGACTTGTCCTACTTGTGGTGGTCAAGGATACATTATAGAAAAACCTTGTTCACATTGTCATGGTCATGGTATCGTTCAGAAAGTAACTGATGAAACAGAGATTAAACTTGGTAAAGGTTTACTTGATGGCATGAGCGTGATATTTGGTGGAAAGGGTAATTTCCCACCTCACGGAAAGGGAACTCCTGGAGATTTGATTATCTCCATACAAGCAATACCAAACGACAATTTCGATATAGATGGAAATAACCTATATTTCCCAATAGAATTAAATGTCGTAGATGCTATTCTTGGATGCAATGTTGATGTTAATACTGTTGATGGCAAACAGTTAGCAGCTAGGATTCCTAGTGGTACATCTGATGGACATAAACTAAGATTTAGGGGTTATGGCATTCCGATATACGGTACTAATAAATCAGGAGATATGTTGGGTATTGTTAAGATTAACATACCTAAGAATGTTACGGAAGAAGAGAAAGAACTTCTTTTAAAACTTAAAGAGCATGAAAATTTCAAATAATTAAAATATGGAAAAGAAAGAGCGACATTACGAGCGTTATCTAAAAGAAGGAAATTGTTACGAACCGATAGGTGAGACTAGAGACACCCTTCCTAGTGGTTTTTATAAACCAGTATATGACAGTTATCACAATAGAGTTTATTTAGCAAGTAAAGAGGTTATTATGCCTAGCCTTTATGTGCTACCTAATGACGTACAGAATACTATTTTGGATGATATTCAGACATTCTGGAAATCTGAAGAGAGGTATCGTAAGTTTGGTAATGTATATAAAAGGAATATATTGCTATATTCACTTCCAGGAAATGGTAAGACATCCCTAATCAACATCATTTCAAAAAAACTTATTGATGAATATGATGGCATAGTAATCTGTATCGACAGTACAGATGATTTGTCCTCATATAGAATGGTTATGGAACGTTTCAGAAATGTAGAACCAAATAGGAAGGTTGTTACAATTATCGAGGACTTCGAGCGCTTGGCAAATCATGAAAACTATACTGCATTACTTCTTCAAACATTGGATGGTAATGGTCAGTTTGATAATGTTGTAACAATTGCAACAACAAATTATCCAGAGATTCTTGAAAAGAGGTTTACTTGTAGACCTAGTAGATTTAATCTTGTTATCGAGTATAAGAAGCCTAATGCTGATATTAGAAAAACATACATCGAAATGAAACTGTCAGATAGTGGCATCGATATAAACGATGAAAAGGTTAAGGCTGATATAGAGAGGTATGTTGCAAAAACAGAGGGTTATACTTTTGACTTTGTGAAAGAGGTAGTTCAAGGTATTTATGTAGATGGTATCAGTGAGGTTGCCATTTTCGATAGACTTGAGGAACTTATCAAGCGTAACGGTAAAATTAAGGTTACTGAGGACGAAGCTAAGAGAATTGGATTTACAAATAACGAAGATGGGGATTGTATGCAAAATGATTGCATTGATGAACCATGTACTACCACATCAACTGAAACTAGATGTAACCCACGTCCAATATTAGAGAATAGGAGAAACGTTAAAATTGTTAAAGGATTTGGTTAATGATTAATGTGATTAAAGACGAAGACATATATTGGCATTTTAATGAGTATGACATTATTCTTATAGGAACAAATATCTATTGTACTATGTCTCAAGGCATACAGTTGAAAGTTATGCTTAACTATCCGTATGTTTATGAGAAGAATCTAGAGACCAAATATGGTGATATGGATAAGATGGGTACGATACTTGAATGTAAATCCGAAAATGAGCCTACGTTTTGTCTCTGCTTTATTGCAAAAGGCTATAATTTTAGACCAGATTTAGAAAAAGACTATCTTTCATATGATGCATTGGAAAATGCTCTTAAGCTAGTGAATATCAAATATAAGGGCAAGAAAATCGCTTGCCCTTTGCTTGGCTCTAGTAGGTTCGATGGCAATGGGGATAAGAAAAAAATACTCCACATATTTAAGAAGGCGTTGACAGATGTGGAATGTACCGTTTTTGACTATTTCCAGAAGTCTAGAGCCGAAGAAATGAAGGAGGTGAGGGATAGAGAGCTAGCTGTAAAAAAAGAGGACAGGAAGGCTTATTATGAAATGGTTCGTAAGAGGAAGGAAGAAGCAGAAGAGCGATTCAAGAAAAATGGACATAGACGTTACTAAAAAGGTCATTAAAAATACCATTGGATATGAATTGTTAGGTTTGGATACAAATGGTCAATGGTATGATTCGATTAAAAACGGTGGAAAGAAAATAACAATTCCAAAATTCTTTATTAAATAATATGATATTACATTTGAACTTAACAGAAGACCACCTAAAACTTGTAAGGTTTTTGAATGTGGAAGACAAAGATAACGATTTTCTTAAGATTAATAAGAAAGTCATGCTAACAATGCAAACTCATATCTTGGATGATGTGGCAATGATTCTAGGATTAAGGGATAAGGCAATAAAGAATACAGAAGAGGATGCTGATGGAGCAGCATATCCAGATGATGTGGAAAAATATATGCTTGACACATATCATTATGTATCAGATAATCTGTATTTGATAGAAACTTTATTGCACCAAAAAGTTTTTGAAGGTATTAAGCCAAATACTGAGTATGTTTGCAAGGACAATGAAATGGTATGGAGAGAAAAAAATGAGCAAAAGTAGTATGATGGAATTTGCAGAGAGCTTACAATTCATGCAGAACCAAAGAAATGAAATTTTAACGAAAATTAAGGAGAAAAATTTGGCTATGTCGGAAAAAAATCGTATCTTTGCATCCGATGACGATGAGCCAACAGCATTGGCAGTCGATAGTGAGAGACCTATTCCGACACTAACTGGGGAATCGGCACGTATATTCCTTGAACGTGCTGCAAAAGTGGAGGAAGAGGCTAAAAGGCGTATGAATGAACCCCCTACTCTAGAGGGTCTAAAGCGTGAACTCACGTTTCAGAAGTTTTTTCTTGAAACAGAAGAAAGACGAATTCAAGAACGAAAAAATAAAATTAAAAAAATAGAAAACAAAATAAAAGAATTAGAACAGAATTCAAATGGCAAAAGCTAAGAAAAACGATTTTTCTTCAAAGTTTCGTGTAAATGACGAAATTAGAATTGTTGGTAACGTCAGAATCGTAGGAGAGGGAATCGAAAGTAAGGTTGTAACTATGTCTGAGGCACGTAGAATTGCTGAAGACATGGAGCTTGACCTTGTAGAGATACAAGGAAAATTAGAAATTCCTATCATAAAAATATGTAACTACGAAAAGATGCTCTATGAGTTGAAAAAAGCCGCAAAAAAGAACAAACAGCAAGCTAAACCACTCAAAGAGATACAGTTAAGTGTGAATATTGCAAAGCATGATTTGGAGACAAAAGTCAATAATGCTAAGAGATTCATTGAAGACGGTAGTCGTGTGAGGGTCACACTTTCCATGAAAGGAAGAGAGTTAGATAGAAGAGAAGAAAATAAGAAATCTATATTAGAGTTCATTGTTATGATGGATGAAGTTGCGATACCAGAGTCAGCACCAAGGGATGAAGGTAATAAGACCGTTGTTATCCTCAAGAAAAGGTCATAATTTAGTGTTTAACGAATAAAAATAAACAATTAATGGGATTTGTAATAAATCTTAAAGCAGAAACAAGTCTTGTAGACCGTACAGAAAATACAACGAGATTCTACAAAGATATTAAGGATTATAAGCCATTCAATAAAGAAGAAGAAGTTAAGTGGTTCACAAAGCTTAAAGAGGCTAAAGAAATTATGAAGCGACTTGAGAAATCGCTTGATAGAGAGTCATATGTCAAAGCATGCTGTGACTATGACAAGATTAGGGAGTTTATTATCCTTAGTAATCAAAGATTGATTATTGCAGCAGCAAAAAACTATTCAACTACAGATACGCTTACTGATTATATTGACGAGATTAATTTTGGTCTTATTGAAGCAATTGATAAGTATGATGTATCAAAGGGAGTAAAGTTTGCTAGTTATGCAATGTGGTACATCATCCGTGCCATTAACACCTATAAATATGGCGATGCAGAAATGGTACAAAAGAGTAATCTCTACAAGACATTTCATGTGATGTCAAAAGCTAGAAACAAATTCATACAAGAAAATGAGCGTGAGCCAACAACTGACGAACTTCTTGAGATATTGAATGATGTGTATGGTAAAGACATCAAGGACAAAAACGATTTGCTTGATATTAATTACGCAAGTATAGATATTGATACAAGTGATGATGACGATAAATATAGCGGTAGCGACATAGTTAATTATAACCGTGCAAGTGCATCATATAACGAATATGAGAAAACTGAGACAAATGAGTTCAACACAAAACTTATTTCCTCTCTGTTGACCGTTCTTTCTCCAAGGGAACAGCAAGTTATTAAGATGCGCTTTGGCCTTTACGAGGACAATGGTCTTCATCGTGAATATGAGTTGAATGAAATTGCTGAGATTCTAGGTCTTACCTCAGAACGTGTTAGACAGTTAGAGTTAGAGGCAATGAAGACTCTTAGGGAAGAGTATAAGAATAGACTTTCAGAGTTATAAACACAAAAAGGGTGGCTAATGCTACCCTTTATTTTACTGCAATTCTACCTCTTGAAATCATTCTCTCGATTTTTGAAGCAACGTCTTTAGTCATTGGACGCTCATGATTCAAAATCTTACGAAGCTGTGATTGAGCACCTTCTTCTGTGTGGTCTGGGAATATATTTCTTGCTACAGCAGCAATGTCAGTATTCTCTTGGTCTACGGTGTCAGTGATTGAATCAGTGTCACCTTTAGCCAATTTCCTATGCTTTCTTTCATAGTCGTTATAGTCATAATAGACTTTACCGCCACCTTTGGTTCTACGTAATTTTTTAGTACCCCTTTTAGCTTTTTCGGCTTTCTTTTTGAGTTTTCTCTCTTTTCTTAAATCATCTTGTGATAGGTTGGATTTTCCTTTAAATGCTTTTAGCAAGCTTTTAATATCATCAAGCGTACCTTCAGAAATGACAGATTCATTAACAAAATTATCTATAGTTTCTTGAATAATATTATCAATTTTCTTCATATGAATTAAGTTTTATAACGTTATCTACCATATATAGTTACCAATAAATATCATTTTATTGTAAAAAAACGTTAAAATATTTGGATATTCCAATTTTTTTTCATATCTTTGCAGCATAAACAAAAACAAGAAAAAAAGATGAACAGATTCGCAGACATTGCCTTTGATAAGGCAGCTTTCACAGAAACTGAAAATGGTGCAAAAACCTATGTCACCACAAATTCAGCACTTGTTGACCAATTTGGCAAGGCTGGAAACTTTAGGGGTCGTGACATAAATGAGGTGTTCGCTGAACAATCTCAGATTTGGGCAGAAAACGCAGAGGCTGCTTTGCGCTTCCCATTCTACCTACGTATGGTAACACGTAAGGTGAAGGTAAATGCTAATAACGAGACCGATAAGGTTCAGAATGGACAAGGTGCTCGTGACGAGGCATTCAAACGTTTGCTTTGGATTGCTAAAGAGCATTCTGATACCTTCTATAATAATATCTGGATATTGCCTCTTGTTGGCTCTTGGAAGGATATGTGGACTCTTATGTTCTATGACATCAAGGAAAATCTGAATGTCATTGACCAAAAGGCAATGTTTGAGATTATCGCACAAGGTCTTCTTTGCGACACCCATGTTGACTTGGTTAAGAAGTTTATGCCTCGTATTGAGAGCCGTAGCAAATGTACAACAGAGTGGAATCAGATTACCAATGACCTTGCAAAGGGCTTTGCAAAGCATATGGGTCTGAGCTATAAGGAGTACAATAAGACAAAGAGCAGTGGAACGGCACATACTTTCCAAAAGCTCATTTGTTCTCGCAACTATGATGCACTGAATTGGAATCATATTCCAGGTCGTGCTCTTAACCTACTTGTAACAAGTAAGTTCCTTTCAAACCACAATCTGAAGGACAATTACACTCAGTGGATTTTGCAGCAGCCAGTTGCTAAGTTCACAGGTTACGTCTTCGAGCTTGCACGTAAACTCCGTGAAATAGTTGGAGGTGGTAGGTATGGATACGGTAAAAAAACTAATCTTCCAATTGAGGTTAAGCACACACTTGACGCACAGTTCAAGGGTCTTGTTGATAAGGCTCGTGCTGATGGCAAGATTACTGAGAATGTGTGGTGCTGTCTTGATACTAGTGGGTCAATGAACCAGCCAGTTAAAGGACTGAAAGATGTCTATTGCTCAGACATTGCAACATCACTTGCGTTGTTCTTCTCAGACCTTAATACTGGTGCATTTCATAACAAGCTCATTATGTTCGATAATGTCTCAACACCATATGATATGGTGGGAGAGTCATTCTGTGATAGAGTTCTCAATCTCCCTAGAGTTGGATGTGGCGGAACAAACTTTCAATCAGCTGTCGATGAAATCATCAAGATTAGGAAGCAGCACCCAGAAATACCATTGGAAGAGTACCCGACAACGGTCCTTGTAGTTAGCGACATGGAGTTCGATTGTCTGAATCGTAGCTGGAGTGGTGGAAGAATTCACCAAACTGAGACAAACTACGAGTATTCCAAGAATGCTTTGAAAGAGGTATTCCCAAGTGACTTTGTGGATAATATGAAGTTCATTTGGTGGGACTGCGTTGCTAGACACGGAGTAAACCATTTTGAGGGAGACGCTTTCACAAGCGGTTGTACATTCCTTTCAGGATTCGATGGTTCGATTATTTCTACCTTGCTTGGGGAAAGCCGTGTGTTCGATGAGCGAATTGGACAAGTTCGTCAGATGACAGCAGAGGAGCTTGTTGCAAAGGCTCTTAACCAAGAGATTCTTACATACGTTAAGCTATAATGGCTGACGTATTCATCTATAATGAGCATCAATATGAATTGGTGCTCATTTTTGTTAAACTATGTTAATACATTTTGTTATGCAAGTTTTTTTATATATCTTTGCATAAACAAATTAAATGATTAAACTATGTTCTTTTTTTTCAGAAAAAGTAGGTCTAAAAGAAAGAGGAATAGACAGAAAACAACTAGTAGTTCCTCAAAAAAATATGGAATTACACGTGAACAGATGGATGCTATTTCTCAAACCATTATGAGAAAGAAAAGATTAATGGTTTATATAGAGAATTTTTAATGTAGAAAAAAAAAAATAAAATGATTGATTCAAAAAAATTAATTGAAGAACTTAAAGAAAGAGGTCTTATGTCAAGCGTGAGTGGGGATTTGTATAATGTTTTCAGTAAACCTACTACATTTTACGTAGGGACTGACCCTACTGGGGACTCACTTCATGTTGGGCATTTGTTGGCATTTACCACTGCAAAACTTTTACAAAGTTATGGTCATCGACCAATTGTTTTAGTTGGCGGTTTTACAAGCAAAATTGGAGACCCATCTTTTCGTGACACGTCTCGCCCATTGATTACGGATGAACAAGTTGAGTACAATTCTGAATGCATTAAGAGACAAGTAAGCAAACTTATTGATTTTAACAGTGATGCCACTAATAAAGCTATCATGTTGAATAATGACGAGTGGATGGGCAATATGAATCTTTCTGATTATATGAAGAACGTTGCAAAGCTAACCACTGTCAACTATATGATGGCAAAGGAAAGCGTTAAGAAACGTCTCAATCGTGAGGGAGAAGGCATTTCGTTATGCGAATTCCTATACATGACTGCCCAAGGATATGATTTTTTACATCTTTATAAAGAATATGGATGCAGGGCAGAAATAGGTGGACAAGACCAATATGGGAATTGCACAATAGGTTTGGAGTTTATTCGTAAGTCACTTGGAAAAACTGATACTTGTGTTCTTACATGGCCACTAGTTACTCGTGCAGATGGTACAAAATTCGGAAAGTCATCCAACGGAAAAAACATATGGTTAGACTCCAATAAGACTTCTCCATTTGAATTTTACCAATTTTGGCTAAATCAAAGTGATGCTGATGCCGAATCTTATATTAAGAAATTCACTTTAATCCCATTGGATGAAATTAATGTTATGATTTCAAAGCATCATGAGAATCCTAGTGCTCGTTATTTGCAAAAAGAATTGGCAAAATATATGACTTGTCTTGTGCATTCCGAGGGAGAATATAATAAGGCCATTGAAGCAACAAACATACTTTTTGGCAATGGCACAATGTCAGATATGGAAAGGTTGGATGAGGGAACATTTCTTGCTGCAATGAATGGTGTACCTACAGTAGAGGTGTCTAAAGAACAAATTGCTAGCGGTGTAACTGTTATTGACTTAGCAACAATGCACGATAAAGTACCTTCAAAGTCTGAGGCTCGTAAGCTTATCAAGAGCAATGGATTCTCAGTCAATAAGGTTAAGGTTGGGGAAAAAGATACAGTTGATGAGTCAAACCTTATCAATGGCAAATATCTGCTATTAACAAAGGGTAAAAAAGACCACTGTCTTGTAGTAGTAGGGTAATATTAAATAGTGTTAAAAAATTGAGGTAGTGTTTGGCTATCTCAATTTTTTTTCGTATCTTTGCAAAAAATAAAAGTCAATATGAATTATCTAACAGATGAATGGCTCATTGATTGGGCTAAAAGAAATTGTAAATCTAAAGAACAGTTGGATGCTGAAAAGGCTGTTGCATTGGATAATGCCAATAAAGTACTCTCTAAGATAGATGGTATGGAAATAACAGTAGAGCCAATAATATTTGACATTAAAGAATTTGAGTCGGTATATGCGTTTGCATCAGCAATGGAAATCGCTAGTAAACGTTATGCATGTACTGACGATATTATCGTCAGATATACAAAGCCAGAAGACAAAGAAACTCACGAGATATATATTCAGTTTCATATTCTGAAAAGTAAGGCTAAAATATTCCAAAAGTATATACATGAAACTAATGAAATATTTGAGTTTTCTGTAGAAACAAGTAATGAGATTAAATCATGCGTGAAGTACTTTAATTCACTTGGAACTAAAGGTGATGGTGGAGAACCACTTTCATCCAAGGAAACTGATTATGCCAAAGATATGAAAGATGTTCTTAAAAAGGGTGAGAACAAAGTATTTGTCATTATTTCATATGATGATGAACTAGGTGTACCTTTACTTGAATGGAATTTGGTTGGCGCTGATTATGAGTGCTCCAAGTTTGAGGAAGTTAAAAATAAAGTTGATACAATAATTAAGAATTAATATGTTATATTTCTTTTTATCATTTTTAGGTGTAGTAATATTTGCTATATTATTTAATATGTATAGCTGTCGTGAGGAAGAGAAGAATTATATTAAAAAAATGGTAGAATCCGATTACAATCAACTTATTAGATATTGTAAGCGTGATGAAAGTGTACTTAATTGGGTAACTACTCTTAATCATAGAATTGAAGCTTTTATAAAGTCAGTAGAATACCCAGTACGAAAACCATATGATAAGTTTATGTTAAATATTCCAACAAAAAAACATTATTGTGGGTTATTTGCTTGCATCGTGGTTGATAAACATTTAAACCCTAAATTTGTTGTGGATTTTGAACCATCAATTAATGATGGCGGTAGAAGTGAAAAATACCTCAAATATAGTTTGGGTTATGGCAAAGAAATAGATGATTTCATTAAAAAGTGTGAAAGCATAGTAATGAATGAAAATCTAGAGAAAAAAAGAATTAATACAGTAGAAAACATAATAAACAAATAAAATATGAAAGACGGTATTGAAAAGTATGTGCGTGTTACGCCTCTTGACTATGCAGAGGTTTACAAGAATCTTGTAGGTGGCATCAAGTCGTATTGTGAGAAGAATCATATCAAAGCACTTGTTCTTGGTATCAGTGGCGGTATTGACTCAACTGTATGCGCTGCATTGTGTAAGCAAGTTGACCTTCCTCTTATTGGTGTTAGTCTACCTTGTTCCACAAATGGTACTGACGAGGTGAGTTCTGCAACATTGACAGGAAACGAGTTCTGTGATTCCTTTAAGGAGGTTAACTTACAGTCCACGTTTGAGGCTGTGGAGAAGTTCTGTACGGCTTCTAGTGGCTCTGACAGTACACCAATCTCTCAAGGTAATATCAAAGCACGTTTGCGTATGATTACACTATATGACATCGCATCAAAGATGGGTGGCATTGTTATAGGTACGTCAAACAAAACTGAATGGCTTACGGGATTCTGGACATTACACGGTGATATTGGTGATATTGCTCCAATCGGAGAACTTTGGAAAACAGAGGTTTATGGACTTGCCAAGTGGATGAAGGAAAATGTCTACAAAGATTCCAAGGCTCTTGATGCTGCTATTTCATTAATCCCAACAGATGGTAACGGTGTCTCAAACTCAGATATGGAACAGATAATGCCAGGACATACTTATGGCGATATTGACCATGTTCTTAGTAAATGGGATGGTCTATCAAATAAAATTAAGTCATTTTATGGTGCTGATGGCCTAACTGATTCTATTAAAAATACTATTTTTGATGTTGAAAATGAAGATGTTAAGCAACGTAGAATGGAAGCTTGTAAAAAGAGCGGTAAAGAGTTCGAGCCTAATCTTGGTGATTTATATGGTGTGGATTCAGTTAGGAAAGTTGTTATGCGTTCTTGGAACAGTGAATTTAAACGAAGAAATCTTGAGGTTTGTATAAATCTTAATGATGGAAATATTTTACTACATTAAAGATAATTTATCAGTCTTTTTTACTATGTATTTAATATTTATATATGTAAACTGTTATAATGTATGGTAAAAAAGATTGATATTTTTATAGAAAAAGCTAAAAAAATTCATGGGGATAAATATGATTATTCTAAAGTAGATTTAGAACACCGTGATGAAAAGGGCAGGGTGATAATAATTTGTCCTAAACACGGAGAATTTTTACAAAGACCTCATTCACATACACACGGCAGTGGGTGCAAAAAATGTTGGGAAGAGAAAAAGTGTAAAAATTTATTTAGCAATACAAAAGAATTTGTAGAAAAGGCTAAAAAGGTTCATGGTGATAAGTATGACTATTCAAAAGTAGAATATAAACGTTCAAAACAAGATGTCTGTATTATTTGTCCAATTCATGGTGAATTCTGGCAAACGCCAAATAAGCATTTAGGTGGTGAAGGGTGCAAAGAATGTGGAAAAAGAACCGCTGCTAATAAACGCCACTTAAAAACAGAAGATTTTATTACTAAAGCTAAAAAAATTCACGGCATTAAGTACATTTATGATAAAACTGATTTAAATTCTCGTGATGAAAAGGGTAGAATAATAATCACATGCCCAATACACGGAGATTTTTTACAAACTCCGCATAACCATTTATGCGGTAAAGGTTGTATGGAATGTGGGAAAGAAAATAGGGCAAACAAAAAACGTTTAGGCCAAGAAAATGTTATAAAGCGTTTTATAGAAAAGCACGGTAACAAGTACGACTATTCAAAAGTTGTATATGAAAAAATGCACTCTGATGTGATAATTACTTGTCCTAAACACGGAGATTTTACTTGTACCCCAGCAAATCATTTAAATGGTAAAGGATGCCCTAGATGTAAAATGAGCCATGCAGAGCATAATGTGGAAAAAACTTTAGTTGATAACAACATAGAATATTGTTATAATGTTAGAAGAAAAACTTTACCTTGGCTAGACAATCTCACATTAGATTTTTATTTACCTAAATATAAAATAGCTATTGAATGTCAAGGTGGTCAACATTTCTATTCAGTTGACTATTTTGGCGGGTTAGAAAAATTACAATACTGTACTAAATTAGATGAAAAAAAGAGGAAAATATGCGAAAATAATGGGGTTAAGTTGTTATATTATAGCGAGGAAAAAATAGATTTTCCATATGAAGTTAGCGTAAGTATAGAAGAATTATTAAATAAAATTAAGTGTTATGCTTAAATACGTTGTAAGAATTAATCTCGATAAGGAGAAATACCCTGATTGGCTTAAGACGCATAAGCCAATCAAGGATTGGGATGGTGAATCTCCGTTGTATGGCGCAGGAAAATGTTATTCTCTTCGTTTAACACCGAAGCTTGAAATGGCAATGCAGTATAACAAGGAAGATGATGCTTATCATTATGCCTATAATTGTACTGATGATTGCTACGCATGTTGTTTCCCATCAATTATCAATGCAGAGGTTGTAGCTATTGAGTTTGAACCCAAAGAGGTTGGTGTAACAAGAGTTTACGTACCTAAAAGACAGTAGCACTAATATATGGCAAGTAAGAAATTTGGTGATTTAAATGGTGTTCGTCTAAGACGTAGAGAGGATGGTACAGAGCATGGCGAATGTGAGTGCAGACGTGCTGGTAGAGGTGAACAAGACAAATATGATATTGCTAATTGTGGTGATGTCATATTTGAGATAGACCTTGCCAATAAGGCCATCAATCGTTGTAATGTAAAATACATCTACAAAGATTATCATGGCGTAATGGTATTCTATTATTGCGATATTAAGAACAATCGTGATTTTAAGCCTGATTACGACACATTCTATGGTAGAAATATACCACCACACATGAAAAAAGCCTCATGTATGTACAATAAATCAGTATGTGGACTGCTTTGTACTAATATGGAAGATGCTGTTAAAAGATTGGCAAAACTTAATGATGGCAAGTATTTTGCTGCTCTTAAAAACGGTGATAAAATCTATGTCGTAGACAAAGAATACGATGTTGTGCATGAAGAAACTGTAGAACGAGTTTCTTACAATAACCGTTGGTATAATGATAACAATCATTTCAATATATTAACGGACCATTATAATTTCGATTGCTGTAATTCTGAGTATGAAGAAAATGCATCTAAATTCAGCGACAAATCGTTTTATGTTAGTGGAGGTATAGATGGAAAGAAATATTCTATCCACATGGATAAAGCTGTGGCTGATAAGGTGTTGAGAGAATATCTTAATGCTAAGAAAAAAGCAGAGAAGAAAAAGGCTGAAAAACTAGAAATACCCATAGGTACTCCAATTAGACACACTGACAATAAGAAGCATGAGCTTCATTATGGTGATGTTGTTGCGTATGTCAGAAAAGATTGGGGTGGTCATACTGATATTTCGTGTGGAGTTGTGTGTGGCGATTCTGAGAAGAAAATAAAAATATTCGATGGTGAAGAGGTTGGCAAAAAGAGGCATAGTAGGTGCGATGAAGAACATGACGGTATTCATATGCTTGAGCCAGCCAACATCTTACTTATTAGATTAGGAGAGTCATGATAAAATATGCAGTTCAAGTTTTCGTAGACAAGAAACGGTTAACCACAGAAAAATGGGAAAATGAAACTTGGCAGTATAAAATTGGAAGTTTTAAATGGAAACAGATAAAAGGATGGGATGGTAAATCTCCACTATACTCTGCATCCAATGCTTCTAATGCATATCTAACGCCAGAATTTCATAAAGCCAAATTATACGATAAGCTATCAGATGCTAGTTACTACGTGGCACGTATTTTTGATACTGGGTGGAGTTTAACATCTGAGTATCCTATTCTTGGTGCTCAAATAGTAAAGGTTGATTTAAGACCTATTATTCTTAGCCGCACAGAAGTTAGTAAGGATTTAATTACTGAGAAAGAACCTAAATATGGGCATCGTTAAATAATGTTAAAAATCTGAGATTGTTTTGGCTGTTAAAATTTGAATTTTGCTTGGTTTCATAATTTTTTTTCTATAAATATTTGGGATTTAGGAAATTTTTACATATCTTTGCACTGTTAAACGATTTTAATATGAGTTTAGAGGAATTAAAAAGTGCATTGGGTAATAATACATTATCTACTTCTTCTGTAAGCGCATCAGCTTTAGCAAACATAATGAAATTCGTAGATGTCGAATTACTAATGGATAAGCATACATTTGACTATTACTATGAAATTAAAGTTGACGAATTACTTAAATCGAAATTTCCGAAAGAAGAATTAGAAACACTGAAAAGCCAAGGGTGGTCATTCAGTCAAGATAACAAAAAACTTATTTTATATTTGAATAATTAATTAATTTTTTTAACAGTTCAGATTATGATATATGCTGATATTAGTGGTAGACTTGGTGCAGATGCAATAATCAAGGATGCCAAAAACGGAAACAAATTTGTTTCAATGCGTATCGCTAGCAACGATTACATCGGTGGCGAGAATGTTACAACTTGGGTAAATGTTTTGTGGTCAGGAGACCGTGCTCTAAAGATGGCAGAACACATGAAGAAAGGTAGTTCGGTTATTGTAAGGGGTACTCCAAAGTTCTCTTTGTACTCAACAAAAGAAGGTGACAAGGCAATTTCTGTTGACGTATTCGCAGATAGGGTTGACTTCTCTAACAGTGGCAGTGGAACTACTCAGTCAAATGAGGCAGTAGCTGAAACTGGAACATTTAAGAAGCAACATGCTGCAACAGTTGCCGCAGCACCAGCTGCAACCCAAGAGGTAGTTGACAACGGTGGTGGTGATGATGACCTACCATTTTAATCTTTAAATTGCCACTCAAAATTGGGTGGTATTTTTTTTTTTATATGAGTTGTAGTAAAAGAAAATACGATAAGATAGGTGCTATGTGGGCATTAATTAGTTGTAGGTACAAACGTAACCGCAAGCATGATATGAAAAGGGTAGAGAAAAGAATCTATTATTGTAAGGAATGCCATGCTTGGCATCTAACACATTTAGATTAACATTCTTTAATATAGAAAATTTTGTAATTAGAGAAAAAATATATATCTTTGCACAGAAGATTTAAATTATAACTAAACATATAATAGAATATGGGAAAAAAAGTAAATGAAGAGACATTAGTCGATGTTGAAGTAAAAGAGGTTAAGCCAAATCGTAAGGCAACTGTTAAACGTAGTGCTGCTGATAAGAAAGAGGCAGTAAAAGCTATCACAGAAGAAGTGGAGGCTGAACTTAACGGTGAGACTGAAATCATGGCAGCACCAAAAACAAGATTGTCTGATAGTGGCGATATTGACATTAGTTTAATTCCAGCTAAGAAAAGGGCATACTACAATGAGATTGCCAAGGTTCTTGATGAAAATGACTTGACAAGCATTGCTAGTTATGGCTCTGACCTTCAGAGGGCTATGGACACCTATTCTAGTGATTTCTTGAAGCAGTCGTTTGATTCTAATAATAGTATCGAGTCGGCTCAGTTGATTTCTAATCTGTTGGGTGAACTCCATGAGGTGAATATTGATGACCTCGAAGCGCCTAGTGCAGTGAAGCGTTTCTTGAGAAAGATTCCACTACTTCGTAAACTTGTCGTATCTGTCGAACAGATTAAGGCTAAGTATGATACCATTGAAAAGAATATTGATGGTATTGTGCAGAAGCTTGAAACTGCACGTCAGATTTCTATTCGTGACAATAACAACTTGCAGAAGCAGTTTGAGAATAATGTAGACTATGTTGAGCAGCTTGGCGAACTCATCATTGCAGGTAAGATTAAGTCCCAAGAACTTGATGAGCTTATTGAGAACATGAAAGCCAACTCGGAAGAGTATGACGATTATCAGATTAGTGATGTAGAAGAGTACAAGAACTCTCTTGATAAGCGTCTTACTGACCTTACTATGCTTCGCTATGCATTCAAACAGTCTCTCACACAGATTCGTATTATTCAGCGCACAAACATCATGAATGCTAACAATACAGAACAGCAGATTGCTATGACTATTCCTTTGTGGAAGAATCAGCTTTCATTGGCTGTTGCTCTGTATGACCAGAAGCAGACTCTTGAGATTAGTAGTAAGGTTGCAGATACAACCAACGAGATTTTCAAGAAGAATGCTGAAATGATGAAGACCCAAGCTATTGAGGTTGCAAAGCAGAATCAGCGTACAGTTATTGATATTGAAACTTTACGTAAAACCACATCTGACCTCCTTGCTACTGTAGAGGGAGTACAGAAAGCACAGCTTGAGGGCGCTCAGAAACGTGCTGCTGCTGAACAAGAGTTGTTCAAGCTCGAGAAGCAGATGTCACAGACCGCTATTGGTGTGGCTACTTCTACACAGCATATAATTGCTAAAGAACTTAGAGGTAAAGACAGTGATATTAAGGCACTTGAACAATAATGGCTATAATAAAACCATGTAATATACCGCCACCACACCGAAAGAAAAACATCCTAGTCGAAATTCCAATGGATTGGGATGTTTTAAATGCATTTTATGGTGAAAATAATAATATTACCGTTTTATTTAGGAACGGAACAATCAAAATAGTTAATCCAGAAATGTTAGTTTCATACGAAGACATCACTCCAATGAAAAGGTACTCAAATACCACAAGAAATAAAATGGTAATAGAAAAGGTTGAAGAAAAGGTAGAAAAGCTTTTTACCCAGCCTAAAGAGTTATTTGAGGCAGTTGACTTTAATGAATTTGATATAGTTGAGACTTCTGAGCCTTATACACCTAAATTCATTGAAGGGGAGAATTATGCACTTCAAGGTGTTGCATGTGATGGTTTCGAAATGGAAACAAAAGTATATAAACTCATTAAAGTAGTTGACGATTTCTATGGAACTAATATCAATTCTGTAATTGTGAAGCAGATTTCTGGAGAGCAAGGAATTATTTTTACGCTTTCTAAGAATGATTGCGAATATCATGGTATAGAATATGAGAAGGGTTTACAGTTGTTTCCAAAAACACTTAATTGGATTAGAGTTAAGGATAAAATACCATTTGACAAGAATAACTTGGCAACAACTCCAGTTAGTGATGTTGATAATACAGTTAGATTCGTATTGTTAAAACTTAATGGATTCAAGGATTACTTAGATGGGTATATTCTTACTCCTAGTGGGCATCTTATCACTGAGAAACATTTCATGAACACACTTAGGGTTACAACCAAAGAGCCTATTGTTTACGGTAACGGTTATGTAATCAATGACAAGACTAATCTTGATATACAATTGGTTTATCCTAAAAATCTTTTGTTTAATCATGCAAACTTTATTTCTTCTGATGACACAATTTTTGTTATGATTAAACTGAAGAGAGAATACGGAAATGCACAAAAAGAATGCTATACATCCATCGATAGATGTTTCGGTGTAGAGCCAAAGTATTTAGATGGACTTTCACCTAATGATTTCTTTGAAATTAGTTGGGATGAATTGGGTGCTTACACCGTTGAGGAATATAAGGCATTGAAGGCTGAAAGAGCTAGAATAGAGGCAGAGAGAATTAAAAAGGCAGAAGAGGAACGTAAACGTAAGATTCTTGAAGAGGAAAAGAGAATCAAGGAACAGCGTAGACGTGCTGAAAATGCAGTTAATAGAATGAGGGGCTATCGAATGAAGCTACCTACATTCCCTAGTTTACCAAACATCGAATTCAATGGAAGTATTGGGTCAATTGATATGATTGTCAATAGTCTTGATACATATTTCGATAACCTCACTAACTCATTGACAATACTTAATGAGGATTTAAGCACAATGGCTAAACTTGGAGGTGCTGATATTTTTTCAGTAATAAACAATAGAGTGAGAAGAAATTCTGATTCACAGTTTGGAAGATTATTAAAACTAATAGAATAATAAATGAAGAGAATTGTAAACGAGCCACGAGAAATCGATGGCATAAGGGTTGTTCAAGACTCATGGGAGATTAAGAATGCCCTAGAAAATAATGAAACTGTATATCATTGGGAGGCTGGTACGTCAATGCAACCGTTAATCAACCACATGGAGTATTGCAAGATTAAGCCTTGTGTACCTATTGATGTTAAAAGGGGTGATGCAGTTTTCTGTATATTGGAAGACGAATATGGACATGAGTACCCAATGGTACATCAAGTTTGGGAAATATCCGATGCTAGCTACAATGGTGAGCTTTGGTTCAAAATTGGTAGCACAATGTCAACTATTTTTGGTTGGACTAATCGTGTATATGGTATAGCAAAGGGAACTAATATCTACCAAGAAGTCACTCCAGAAATTAGGGCATCTTGGGAAGAGTATGAAGCATCTAAATACGAAAGAGAATAATTTTTTTTATTTTCTATTGAATTTTTTTAGAGATATTTTATATTTATAATAAACGACAAATTTTAATAATAATATGATTACATTTAATCTACATATAGAACAGCCTAGAGAGCTTGGGTATGAATATCCAAGACTAGAAGGCGTGTACGTAGGTTAAGTGTAGACTCATATCATTTTATTATTATAATAACTAGGATTTAACGTGTTATATATAATGTATAGGTGGGTAGTCTACGTGATTATCCACCTAAAACTGTTTAAATATGTTAAAAGTTTGCCAAAAATTTGGATATTCGGAATTTTTTTCATATCTTTGCATTGTCCAAGGGGATAGAGGTTAAATGTTAGACCGAATAAGCCCTATTATTAATAGAATAATAGTTACCTTATTGGCAGTGTGGGTACAAACCACTCCGTTTGGACAATTATGGTCGATTAGTGTAAAGGTCAGCACTATGGGTTTTCAACCCATCAATGGATAAGGGTTCGAGTCCCCCATCGACTACATAGTGGGAACACACAGCAAGTATTATTAAATTAACAAGTAATTAAATTTGGGTTTTAAGAGTACAGTTAAAAATGTTCCCTTATAATATAAAGTTGGAATTATAGCACTACGATTCGGCTCAGTAAAGCTTGAGTGAATGACATGATAGACTATACTCATGAGAATTTCAACTTTTATCTTGGACTTTGGTGGAATGATTAACACGTCTGATTCTGGCTCAGAAGATTGGGGGTTTGAATCCCTCAAGTCCAACAACTATGTTGTATCAGAGGAATGGATGTGGAGTGTTTGAAAAAATTGCAAGTTTTGATGCCATATCTGGGACAAATGAGAGAAACCGTCAATGAAACGAGGGAGTCGTTGCTAGCAGAGACTTTAAACATTAATACCCACGTTAGATATGACTCGAAAACAATGTTTCGTTTTCTACGATGGTTCGAATCCATCCAACATAGCAAATTTCAGTCAATGGTGTAATGGCAGCACACCTACATTGGGCTAGGAGGTTTCAAGCTATAGTGCAATTGGGAAGGCTTGATGGCGTTAGAAATAACGGTGGTAGTTCGAATCTACCTTGGCTGACAAATAATAACATATATGTATAAGTATGAATATAGTTAAAAGTTTCGATGCAGCGTTCAAACGAATGAAAGAGCGCAATTGGGAAAAAATATATGTGCTTGTGGATATTCATGACACTGTATTTGAGGCTTGCTATCACGAGAAAGAAGAGTATAAGTGGTATCCTTTTGCGAAAGAAGCATTGGAAATTATGAGTCATGCCCAGCAGATTTCTCTTATACTATGGACATCAACGTATAAAAATGTTATAAATGATTATGTTGAATATTTTAAAATTAATGGTATTAGGTTTGATTATATTAACCGAAACACTGAAACAGAAAACACATCACTATCTTGCTTCGATGAAAAAACATATTTCAATGTAGGGATTGATGACAAATTCGGATTTGAAGCCGAAACAGATTGGGAAATAATTTACAATTACCTTGTTGAAGGTATAAGGTTAGGTAAATTTAAATAAAGCATACACAGTTCATCACTGTGGTCAATTCGAAAGGATTGTGGTTGAGAAACATATGCTTTTAAATTGTGGAGTTGGGGAGTAGACAAACCCATGAAACTGTAAATTTCACGCTTCGGCTTCGTAAGTGCAAATCTTACCTCCACAACAATTGTCAACACAAGTCTTTAGGCAACCTCTCTAAGAGCAGCATAAGACTATAGAGGTAATAATGCAAGAATTCTAGAGTGTTGGTACATTGCTAGGTAGCTTAATTGCACAAAGCCTTGGATTTTACCAAGAGATTGTAGGTCAGAGTCCTACCCTAGCAACTACAAGGAATCTAACAGCAAGATAAATTACGAAATTTAATCAAGTGGTTAAGATGCAAAACTGATAATTTTGAGACGTTGGTTCGAATCCAACAATTCCGAAAAAAATAGATTCCGATTTTTTTAATATGGCGTAGTTAGTTCAAAAGCAGAATGTGAGTTTGTGGCACTCAAGACGTTGGAGCGTTACCAACACTTCGCCCAACATGAAGAAAAGAAAATTTTATAGAATAGCCGAAAAAAGATTTCCGCAAGAAAAAGATAGGAGACTTTTAGCAATTCTTGCAGAAGGTATAAGAATAGGTGGTGAAGAAGAACCAACAAAAGAAGAAATGGGATTTTAATAAAAAAAAATTCTAAAGAATTTGGAAATAAGAAATATTTTATATATCTTTGCAAAGCAAAATGAAATGCGGCTTTGGTGTAACGGTTAGCACATTCCTCATCCGAGGGAAAGAATGGTTCGATTCCATAGGCTTGCTCAATGAGACTGAACGGTGAGTAATCACAGTCTTGCTATCGTAGCAAGAGGGCGAATGAAATGTAAAAGAATAATTCGTTAAGCCTAACTCTTCTTAGAGATTACGTATTGGAACGTGATAGAACAGAAAGCATAGAGCCAAAACAGTCTCATAAAATATAAAAGGAAACATACAGCAATGCAAACTTTTTATTATGATTTGTAATCCGTAGGTCATTGGTTTGAATCCAATTGTGGGGGCTTTACTCCATATAGCTCAGTCTGATTTAGAGCAACGAAAAAAGATAAAAAATGTTTCCTAAACCATAAGGTAGGAATGGAGTTTGGTAACGCAGGAATTATCCAAGGTTCTCCACATTAAATAAAAAAACTGCGAGGTTTATCACTTGCATCGTTTTATCTAGGTGTAGTTCAGTTGGTAGAATGCGGCCCTTGGGCGGCTGTGGTCGGGGGTTCAAGTCCCTTCACCTAGACAAATTGGTGGTTCAGTAAGAGGATTGCGCAAGGCGGTACTAAAAGAAACTAGAGAGTAGTGAATCCTATGGATAGGTGAATAATTTCTGTAGGAACGCAGCCTATCGGCAACGTGGGTTCGAATCCCACACCATCAACTATATATCAAATAATCGTTCCACGTAAGTCCAATAAACTGTGGGGTCATGGAAATTGAAAGAATGTGCTAGGTTATCTTCCTAGAGAGGTATGGATGGGGGTAAGGTCTCTAGTAGCAGTCCAAACGTGATAGTTGATATAATTAACGCAAGGATACTTACAGCAATGTAATTTTGTTACAATTTCTTGGTTCGAATCCAAGCTAAACCTAATAAAATGGTTTAAGCACCTATTAGTAGGTATTGGTCTATTAAACAAAAGTATCCGTTTTTTAAGGTAAAGTTATGGGTGAATATAAGAAAATAACAAAAGAAGATGTCGATTTTCCTAGATACTGTCATTTCTTCATAAAGGAGATTATTGAAAGTCTAGATGAATACGATATTAAAGACCCTGGCGATGAACTTGATTTAGAGATTGAAACCTCACAGCATCCATATTGCTATGAGGCATTTGAGTTAGTCGTGAGAACATTCGAGAGAAGGGGTTATGATGTTAGAATACCGACTTTTCATATGGTGAAAAGGGATGGTACAAAATTCTACACATATAAATGGAAATTTAGGAAACTTCCAAATGTAGAAGATTTGCCGTTTTAAAATATTCCGTTTTCATAATATTATATTTAGTGGGAACTTACAGCAAGTTTTACTTGGTTAATTTTTTAATCTGAAAGAATTGAAAATAGATGGTTCGATTCCGTCAAATAGTAGTTCCCTTATTTTTTAGGACTAATTTTATTCTAAATAATAATAAACAAAAGTTATGAAGAAAATTATTTTTTTAATGTTGGCACTTATTAGTGCTGTAGTAAGCGCAAATGCGCAAGTTGCAACAGAAAACAGTAAGTTTTTCGACAACGTTTACGTTGGTGCTGAGTTTGGAGCAACGACTCCTTTCAGCTTTGACAATGTGTTTCCAGTCAATACTGTAGCAGGTCTTAAGATTGGAAAGGAGATTACACCTGTGGTTGGTATCGAGATTGAAGGTCAAGCATTCTTCAACGACAACAATGTTGGTCGATGGACTAGTACCTTCGTTAAGGGAACTAATGTTGGCTTGAATGGTACTATCAACTTCTCTAATCTTTTTGGTGGATATAAGGGTACACCTAGATTGTTAGAATTTAAGGGAAATGTTGGTCTTGGTTGGCTTCATTATATGAATGCTAAATCCAATGATTTGCTTGCAAAGACTGGCCTTGACATTAACTTTAACTTAGGTAAGAAAAAGGCTCATACCATTGGCATTACTCCTGTAATTTATTGGAATTTGACAGGTGGTCCTCATAAGATTAGTTTCAACAGAAGCCTCGCACAGATTGGTATCGTTGCAAGCTATGTTTATCATTTCAAGACTAGCAATGGCACACACCACTTCAAAACCTATGACGTAGGCGCAATGATTGATGAGATTAACCGTTTGAATGAGGAACTTGCTAAGAAGCCAAAGGAGGTCGTAAAGGTTGTAGAGAAAAAGGTTGAAGTACCTGCAACAAATGCCGTATCAGTAGCATCTAAGAACGGTGAAACATGGATTGTTCAGTTTGCTACAGCTAGCGCAAAGCTTACACCAGAGGCTAAGTTTATCCTTAACCAAGTAGGTAATGACGCAATCGTAGATGTAACCGCAACAGCATCACCTGATGGCTCTGCTAAGTTCAATCAGAAGCTTTCTGAGAAACGTGCAAAAGCTGTGGCTGACTTCCTTACTAATCGTGGTGTAAAGGTTAAGTCTGCTGTTGGAAATGGCGTAAGTGCCGAGAAGGGTAAGACTGCTGTAGTTACTATGGCTCAGTAAGTCACACACATTAGGAGAATATAAACGTATAGGCGTTGGCGGTGGATTCTGACGTGCATAAAACCGCAAGTTTATCAATCATCACTTCATGTCTACATTCTCCTTTCTTCTTCTAGGTGATTAGATAAACGGTTGCTGCGAAAGGTAAACAGCTCACGAACTAATACCAAACCAGGTTTATCCTTTTATAAACCACAAAGTTAGTTCATTATGCGAGTATCGTTCAAAGGCAGGATAGGGCCCCTCCAAGGCTCGGATGACGGTTCGAATCCGTTTACTCGCTCAAAAATAAAAGTAAAAAACGTGGAAACGTACAGCAATGTATATCGTTTAAAAAAGCATTCCAAGCTAGGGGTCGCAGGTTCGAGTCCTGTCCGCCACTCAATTTTATAAGCTATAATGTGGCGGTAGCTCAGTAGGGTTAGAGCACTAAAAATAAACAACAAACGTTTCCTTAAAATTCGAGGGGTTGGGAACTGTAGCCTAGGGCAGTTGTTGTGGTTCGACTCCACATCCCTCGACATCAAAAGAGATTTGAGGCTCAACGTAACGTCAGTAGTCCCTGAAGAAATTCAAACTATTGCTTCATCGTAGGTGGAAGAAGTTTTTGCAATTCGGCTTTACGGTTATAAAAACCGAGAACTTTGCAGTGTTGGTGTTAATGGTAGCATATAGCCTTGCCAAGGCCAAGGAGGGAGTTCGAATCTCCTACACTGCTCTTTTCAGTAACAAACTTAACAATATGGAAAAATGTATGCGTTGTAAGCATGATATAATTATAGAAGGAAACTCTATGCTTAGTGAAATCAACGGAGGAGAATTGGACGATACGATGGTGACTTATGCACATTGCCCTTATTGTGGCGCAAGGTATGAGTTGACAGATACACCAGAATCTGAAAAAAGGAATTATCCATATTGGAAGATTGGGGTGTAGCTTAGACAGTAAAAGCACATGCCTTATAAGCATGAGATAGTGGGAGCATTACCCATCGCCCCTACAATTATTCAGTAGTTTTTTTATAAAGGAAACAAACAGCAATATTTTGTTTAAAACAGCTAATCGTAATTGATTTCGTGGGTTCGAATCCCACACTTTCTTAGATGAAGGTTGGTGGAGTGGTAAACACGGCGGTCCAAAAACAATTGTTTCCGAGTTTTTATTATGGGGTAGTGGCGCAACTGGTTGAGACGCACCACACTTAGGATGTGGAAACCGAGAGGTTTGTGGGGGTTCGAATCCCTTCTACCCTACATATGAATATGAAAGAGCATTACAAGACTATTCAGTGATTTCATATAAGATAAAAGAAATAAAAGTTTAAAGCAATGTTAAGAGCAGTAAAGATACGATTATATCCAAACAAGGAACAAACAACGATGTTCAATAAATTGCTTGGGTGCTACCGTGTTGTATATAATCAATGCCTTAACAGAAAAATAGAATCATATAAAAACGAAGGAAAAACTGAAAGCTTATCTACACTTGGGCAATTCGTTCACCACGAACTTCTGAAAGATGATAATTTCATTTGGCTCAGAGAACAGAATACAAAGGTTCTAAAACAAGCTGTGAAAGATATGTTGTCAGCATACAAGAATTTCTTTGAACAACATACTGGGTATCCTAAGTTTAAGTCAAAGCACGATAACAAACAATCTTGTAGATTTGAACTTGGCGCAATCTCTAAACGTAATGACTATACGACATATCATTTGTCACTTGCAAACATAAGAAATGTCAGATTCAGATGTAATGAAAAGTATGCACAATATCTACAGAAGCATCACGACAATATAAGGCAAGCAACATTAACAAGATTGCCTTGTGGCGAATACTACTTGTCCATATTGGTTGATGGTGATTTGACTCACAAAGTAAAAGAAACCAATGCCGTTGTAGGAATAGACCTTGGAATAAAGGACTTTGTGATAACGAGTGACGGAGAAGTATTCGATAATCTTCATTTCAAAAAATCTGAAACAAAGAAGATTAAAAGATTACAACGTCAGTTGCCTAAGAAACAGAAAGGAAGTAATAATAGAAACAAAGCAAGAATTAGGCTTGCTAAACTATATAAGAAAATAAATGATAGGAAGCAATATTATCTTCACGCAGTAAGTAATTCGCTCATTGACGAAAACCAAGTCATATGTATGGAGGACTTAAACGTGAAAGGAATGGTTAAGAATCATAATCTTGCTGAAAGCATTTGTGAAATGAACTTTGGCGAATTTCGTAGGATGCTTGAATACAAGGCACAATGGTACAACCGAAAGATAGTATTTGTGAACAGATTTTACCCATCAAGTAAGGCATGCCATAATTGTGGTTACATCAATAAGGAACTGAAGTTGAGTGACAGACAATGGTTATGTCCTGTTTGTGGTGAGGTGATTGAAAGGGACTACAATGCAGCACTGAATATACTTGATGAGGGCTTAAGAATAATAGGTAGCAGTACTACCGAATTTACGCTTGTGGACTATCCAACAGTGGATGAACCAATCAGAAATGATTTGCTAAAAAGCAGTGGTAGGTTGAAGCAAGAAGTTAATAATGAACAGACAAGTTTGTTCAAGTTTTAACATACTGCTACGACAGACTGAGGAAGTCAATTTGATAGTGGCGAGTTCGTATAACGCTGTAGTTAAATGGTATTTGAGTAACAGCCTTTATTAATAGGTATAGGTCAGTAGGCTTGGAAGCAGCCATCTGTTAAAGAGTGACAGTGCTCAGTAAGTGGTGAGGTAGTATGTTTTATGGGTTTACACCTCGTATAAAAACCCTAGGTGCATCCAAATAACTTGGGAGTTGCAAATCCCTAATTGGCGAGAGACGAGAGGTCGAAGTCTGAGAGTCTGAAATATAAGACCGAATGAGGCTCGTGAAGTCAAGTTGGAGAACCTTTAAAGCCGCTGCTGGACTCTTGGCCGAAAAGTAAACGTGAATCGTGAGGCGTTAAGTATAAACGTTGTCTTTGGCGTAATAGCACACCTATAACTATTTGTTTATTAAATGATATTTATTATTAATTAAAGTAATAAATATCATTTTTTGTTATGATTAAAAATAATCTCATAGATTCCATAGTAAAAGAAGTAATATTAGAATATGGTGGCGTGTCAAATGATATTATGCAAATATCTATGGCAATTTTTAATTTGATATATGAACATCATAGAGAATATAGAAGCCAAACGTTCCAGATTGGTGATAAAAAAATATATGGTAAAACATTTAATTTAAATATTGATAATATTCAAACATTGTCTTTTTTAAATGGAATTGCTGTCAATTTGTATTATTATAACCCACAGAATGAAACGTTTGATGACGTTATGGATTTTATTTCTAGCAATGGCTATTTGAAAAATAATTTTTCTCCTAGTAATAGAGTGATAACATTTTCGTTTGTGTGGGCAATGACAGATGCCATACCTCAGAGGGAAAAAAACTATATTGTATCTACAATTAATCACGAAATAAAACATGCTTATCAGTCATATAAAAGAGGTGGCACTAATATTACACCTCAATACTCCAAAGCGCAAAGAGAAATGGAAAACAAATTTGGTTTTAATTCAGCCGCAAATACCCCTATGAAACAAATTGTAGATTATACGATACCTTGGATATACTATAGATTAGATAGAGACGAAATAGATGCGTGGGTTCAAGAAATGTATATGGAGTCACAATATGAAAATGACATTAGAGACACTAAAACCTATAAAAATCTATCCGATACAATTAGAGATTATAAATTATTGAAACGAGTGTATGCTTCAAAAGAGAATTATTACACAAGAGATAACACAAAAGAATATATTGATGCATCTATTAGGAGAATAGATGAGCCAAAAAACTATTTTAAATTATGCGATGCCAATATTTCTTATTTGATTAAAAAAATGAGAAGGGTCATTGGAAGATGGAATGAGGAAAATGGTGTTGCTAGAGGTAGTTTCAAAAAATATTCATCAAAGGAGATTCCACAAAGTGATATATTTGTTAAAAGAAATAAAGGAATTTATGATATTTTGAAAAATTGGTATAAAAATAAGTTAAAAAGGCTAAAATAATTTGGCTATTCCAATTTTTTTTCATATATTTGCAGTACGAAAAAACGTTTTAATATGGTTATATTAGCAAGATTATTATTTTTAATGTTTGCAGCTTTCATCATGATACTTGTACTCATGGTGGTATCAAAGCTACTTAACAAGCCATCTGAAAAAGAAGACAGAGATTCTTTTATAAAGGATTTGGACAAATTAGCAGAAAAAATCAAAAATAAATAAACTATGACTATCATACTTTATATTCTTCTAGCTTTGGTTTCTATTGGCTTGGTTTTATTCATATACGCTATAATAACAGCCAAAGAGATTGACCCACGTTTACCGTTTATTCGTGGCGATTATGACTACACCAAAGACCCAACAAATGAAACTGTAATTCACGAGAGTGAATAAAGATATAAAATCTGAGAGGATTGGATGGCTAGTACACTTGGATAGGCTAGATTGCGAAATGATTGGTTACGTAACACACAAATACTTGATAAACCGAGTGGAAAGTTATATAGAGCGTGTGGCGAATATATAGTTGGCATAGAATTCGCACAAAGGAGGGGGTTATGCAGCCTAAAGTAACTCTCGTGTATCGGATTTTTTTTGGAATGGTGGGAGGGCAGGATGGATAATGCACTAGTCTTCTAAACTAGCTCCGAAAGGAATCTGGGTTCGAGTCCCAGTCCCATCACAATAAATACATCCGAAAATGATTAAACCAAATTGGATGCATAGGCGAGAACATCCCTATGTAGAATCTCCCTAAAACGGTGGAAGTCCTTTTTATTTATCAAGTTTCCAATTAAACACTTGCAAGGGCAACCAGTAAGCGTACTTGGTAAAACACTAACCAATAATGTGTAAGGATAATACCGTGCTAAATTGAGAAATTAGGAGAAGTAGGTACAATACCTACGAAGGATGCTAACATAGACTGTGAAAGGCCAGTCGGTTTCTCATAAATGTGTAGAGAGTATAGAGGAGATACCTAGAGTCAGATATAGGACTTACGCATAAGCGTATAGTGGAGTGTACACCTATCTGATATGGTAATAATGTATTCCAGACCACAACAAACAAAAGCTTGCATTAACTTCTTTGAAGGGTGAAATCAGATGGAAGTTAAAACCTGCTCAACTTTAAACGACAGAATGTATTTGTTTGGCTATGGTAACATAGAGTGGTAAGAAGCCGTAGGTTCTGGGTTCGAGTCCCAGCGGATGTACTAATTGACCCTATAAAACGTAATTGGATGACCGTCACATAAAAATAATGTACGATTATTCGTAATTTTCCATTGATTCATAATATTTATTAATAAATGTACGAATATTATGAAATGGAAAAATGAAAAAAACGAATTAGAACGTTTAATTAATGTAGAACACGTATCATATGAAGAAATAGGAAGAAGGTACGGTGTAAGTGGGCAAGCAGTGAAAAAAGCAGCAAATAGACTAGGTATTGTGATTCCAAAAAGAAGGGTAATAAATTCTAGTGAACATTTTAATCGAGGTACTGCTGAAACCGAAATATGCCAAAATTGCGGAAAGATTTTTGTTAAATATAAAAGACGTGGTAATAGATTTTGTTCACAAGAATGTTTTAAAGAATACAAACACAAAAAAGCTTACAAAGATTTTTTAGAAAATAATGAAAAATATTGTAGAGCTAATTACACACCCAAAAAATTTAAAAACGAATTTTTAAAAGAGCAAGGCAATGTTTGTTCAATATGCGGCTGTAAGCAAGAACATAATGGTAAACCGTTAGTGTTTGTTCTAGACCACATTGATGGCAATGCTGCTAATAATAGAAGAGAAAATTTGAGGTGTGTTTGTCCGAATTGTGATAGTCAGTTAGACACATATAAATCAAAAAATAAAAATAGTGCAAGAAATTATTATCGCTATCATAAATATGATGATGAAACTAAAATAGAAAAATAAACAGCAATAGTTTATAGACCACAACGTATATAGAATGCCCAGTTGCATCTATCTGCGTGTTAGTAGGAACGTACAGCAGTTTGATTTAAATTTATAAACATCATTATTTTAATTCAGACTAGACGAAGGTAAGAGAAGCACTAAATCATAATTGCGAGGCACTTACCTATGCTCTTCGGAGCGAATGTCGAGCCAAGACATAAAATTGGTCGTTCCTTTTTTCTTTGAACGCAATTGGCACAAAATAAGTGGAAACGTACAGCATGTAAATCTTAGCTCGTTACAATAGATAAGGCTAGGGCTTGCATAACGTGTTACTCTTGTGAAGGTTTAGTAGCAATGGCATATGAGTGTAGGATAGGTGGGAGACGTTGAAGCATGTTCGCTAGGATGTGTGGAGTCAATCTTGAAATACCACCCTCATGGTAGCAGCAGAATAAGCAAGCTTGAAAACCTACGTTTCCTTTTTCATGTAGGGGTAAAACGTAATGGATGACCGTCCTGGTCTACGAAACCAGTCTATCGAAAGGTAGTTGTGGGTTCGACTCCCACCCCCCTATACAAAAAATAGTTCAAATACTTGAATTTTTTGAAAATTTCTTTATATTTATAGTAAAGAGAAGTTCAAAAATGAAAGTAAATTGGATTAATGAAAAAGAAACCCTTGAAAGGCTCATAGATGAAGGAGTTTCATATGAGAGGATTGGCAAGCGATATGGTGTATCAGGAAATGCAGTTAAAAAGGCTGCTAAAAAGTTAGACATTGAACTTGAGCAAAAACGTGTGATAAACCCTAACGAACATTTTAATAAGGGTAAAAAGACAGTTGTTCATTATTGCTTAAATTGTGGGGCTGAATTAATTAACACCCAGTCTAAATATTGTTCTAACAAATGTCAAGGTGAGTATAGAAAAAATAAACTTATAGAAGCTTGGAAAAATGGTGAATATAAAGGTAACTCTGAATATTTGTCTGATACAATAAAAGAGTATCTTTTGAAAAAAAATAAGTTTAGATGTGAAATGTGTGGTTTTGAAGGATATAACATATTGACCAATAACACAATTTTACAAATACATCATAAAGACGGAGATTCAAGTAATAACAAAGAAGAAAATCTACAAGTATTATGCCCAAATTGCCATGCGATGACAGAGACATACGGCAATACAGGTAAAAGAAAATCTTCAAGAACTAGATACGATAGTAAAACTTACTATTTTGAAAAGTTCAAAAAAGAATTTGGTATTGTTTAATGGTTGTAGGTTCGAGTCCTACTGGGTGTACAAATTTTTTTTTGAAAAAAGTTTTCTAAAAATTTGGAATTAAGAAAAAAAATATATATCTTTGCATTGTGAAACTTAAATAAGCGAATAATGAATAATTACAGTAGCTTAAATTTAAAGTCAAAAGCTGAATACAAAGACATAAAAGGAGTTTACTTCTATCCTTTAAGAGAGCTTAAATCAGAACTAAAGTACCGAAAGGGAAATTTGAGATTTTGGAAATGGCTTGGGATAATTCCACTTATACCTTATAAGGTAAGAGAAGATTTGTATAAATCTAGGTATTGGGATGGGCTGAAGACCTTAGATAAGGCAGTGCATGATTCTTGGTATAACTGCCGAATTGGTGACAAGGTGTATGAGCAAGCAAAAGTAACCGTTTATCATATTGCTCAGAATACTGAATATCTTCACTTCAACAGTAACGAAGAAGCAATGAGGTACGTTGATGACCTTAAAATCAGATGCAAAGAGGTCGGAAATGAACTAAAATAAAAAAAAATACAAAAAAAAATTCGTAAAAATAGAAACTTTTTGAGAATCATTTAATAATTATAGAAAAATCAATTAAACTTTTATATTATGAATACAACAATTAAAAATATCGTAAAGTCAACATTTAATTCATTTGCGGATAGTAAATGGAATGATACAGTTGTGTTCAGTTCTAACGCAGTTCTAGAACAGCTAGACGGTGATATGGAGGTTTGAAAGATAAACAATTAGGCACTTACTTCACTATATATTTCCCAAGCTGTTGATGAACTCCAAAAAGTAATCAGCAGCTTTTTTATGTGTTATGGGTTAAGTAAAGTTAATTTATTTCCAAAAATTTGGATATTAAAAAAAAAATTCGTATCTTTGCAAAAAAATAAAATATACAATGAAAGATAGTTGCTTAGATTGCCAATTTTACAAGCACAAGTAAACTGTGCTTGATGGCTATAAAGAAGAGTGCAATGGCATGATTCGAGTGCCTAAATATAAGACAATTGAGCATCATTGCACAGAGCACCCTAAAATTTTCAAAAAGTGGTGGGAGGCTAATAAGAACAAAACAAAGGAAAATGTTGACGATGTACCAAAGTGTTTTGCATTACATGAGTTACAGAGACCTTTGAAAGAAATGATAGATTTGGCACAAGAAATTCTTGATGGCATAAATAAGAAGAATGGGGAGAAGCTAACTTAGTAGAAGCGTTGGACTGAAAATCCAAAGGAGTTGGAGCGTAACCAACCTCCCCAACAAAAAAATTAAAAAGAATAATGAAGAAAATAATCAAATTAACACAAAATAATTTGCGTGATATTATAAGAGAATGTATATATAGAGTTTACACAAAAATGCCATTATATGAGTATGCTGTTCATCGCAGTGAATTCGTATATAGAGTGTCAAATCTATTGCCACAAATACTTGAAAATTGGTGTTTAATACATTTTTGTACATTAAGTGAGAGAACTCAAACGAAAGAACATTGGAAAGATGAATTAATGGCGCATATGCTTAATGTCGGAGGTCTTGATATAAAGGGAAATAACAAGGCTGAAAAGAGATTAAAAGCCATTTATGAAGGGTTTGAAACTAGGGATTTATTAGGTGAATGTTCAGAAAAAATTTTCTTGTATATTCAAGGTAAATTTAAAAAAGAAAATATTGACGTTAATAGTAAGATAGTAAAGCAAGTCGTTGTCGATTGTAATAAAGAATTAGAAAACATAGCAAAGGCTATGGCACAACCAACAACAATTGAAGAATATATTGAAACAATATAAAACCACGTAATAACAAATGCAATGCTCAAAATCGACCCAATAAGGGCTTGGTGACGTTAGAGCGAGGGCGCAAGTCTGAGAGTAAATCATTGCAAGTAACTCTGTGCGTAACTACCGATAAGAGCGGTGACGTGGTTTCTTTAAAGAAATATAGAAGTGGCGAATCCAGGTAGCCTTGGGGTATGGATAGCCCCCTTGTGGTAAAACACTTGCAAAATCCAGGTAGCTCAGACACAGAGAAGAAAAGGTGTTACACTTCTATAAAATAGTGGCGTAGTTCAGTGGTAGAGCGTTGGTCTGTCTAACCAAAAGTCGTGGGTTCGAATCCCATCGTCACTGCGATATACAAGTTTTTCGAACAATGTGCGTACTTTTTGTATTTCGAAGATATTTATATATAAATGAAATAAATTATGTATAATATCGAAGAAATTAAAAAAGCCAAAGCAACAGATGAATTTAAGTTTGTTTGTAAACATTGTGGTAAGGAGTTCATAAGAACAAAAAGACAAATTAGTAAAAATAAATATGAATTACCAGTATTCTGCTGCCAAAAGTGTCAAAAAGAATGGTATGAAGAAAATTCTTATGTTACTGTAAAATGTGAAAATTGCGGTAAAGAATTTAAAATATTAAAAGGTGTATATAATCAAAGTGAAACAAAACATTTCTTTTGCAATAGGTCTTGTGCTGCAACTTATAATAATAAAGTAAGAGTCAAAAAAAGTGATATTATTTGGGTAAATGGTAGTAGTAGAGGATATAACAAGTGTCCTATATGCGGAAAATTAAAATATTATAAATCTGAATTGTGCTCTAATTGCCGAAACAAAGAAAAAAGAAAAATAAAAGAAAGAACACTTGGCTCATATGTTGATGGTAAAAAGTATTTAACATCTAAGTGTGGCGAAATTAGAAAAGATGCAAGGAGAACAATAGAAGAAAGTAAGAGAGAAAGAGTTTGTGCATATTGTCATAACCATGAATTTGATGATATTTTAGAAGTACATCATTTAAAAGGTATTCTTGAGTTTGATAGAAGTGCAACCATTGGTGAAATAAATGATGAAGATAATTTAGTTTGGTTATGCCCAAATCACCATAAAATGTTAGAAATGGGATTAATAAAACTAGAATAAATAATACAATGAAATATAAAATTTATAAATTATGGTATAATGGTGGGAAACAATTTATAGAGGATTCTACTAGTGGAAAATATATTGACAAACGTATTAAACATCTTAACAAACAAATCCCAAACGAAGCCGTAAGACCATTAAAATATATATTGGAAACAGAGTTATGAAATTAAAAAAGCCACAAAAAATAAATCAAATTCTCGTAAAACTTTGCAATATTTGTACTTGGTGGAAAGGAACAAAATGTATTTTACCTTGGTATGGGACTTGCAATGACTGCTGTCAAGGTAGTTTAATTAAATGTAAGGTACTGTTTAAACAAAATAAAAAAGCAGTACAAAAAAACCTTCTCACACAAATGGATGCATGTAAGGAATCCTCTGGGGATTGACTGCTATGACAGTAAAAAAACATAGGTTCGAATCCTATTGCATCCACAAAAGGTGCTCGAAAAAACGTAGTTCGAAATGCGTTGAAGTAGATTAAATGTGGTAAAATCGTTCCCTACTAGTAGTTGTGATGAGCGATGGGCTAGATTCATAGAGGATGAGAATTAACGACCTCGACACAGCATCTTTTTTATATTGGAACGTAGCTCAGAGGCAGAGCAAAACCCTGTTAAGGTTGAGGTCGAGATTTCGAAATTCTCCGTTCCAGCAATATGTATTCACCTTCTATAAATAGAGATTGGGAAACATCAAAAGAAAAGGTAAAAGATGCGCATATTACCTGTTAGAGTTTCTGACCATAATGTGATGATTGGGAAGTTTACTAACCGCTTGGGAGCTGATAGTCCTGCGATAGTGTGACTAATTTTTATATATTGGTAGGTGGCAGAACGGTTTATGCACTTGACTGTTAATCAAGACTAAGTGGGTCCAACTCCCACCCTTCCAGCAAGACGCGCCCAGACGTGGGTAAAAAAAAGTGCTTAAAGATGTACATATGAGCAACTAGGGTTTCATGATTCACTCTGTTTTACCTAGTCGTGTGCAAGCCTTTCATCTACGATAGTGATGAGGCAGTAGGGGTTGCATGTTCCAAGGCTGGCGATGGACTTTTGCAAGGTTCGTGGGAGAGTTCGATTCTCTTCAGCTCCACAAAGGAATAAAGGTCGGAAGAACAGTAAGTTCATGATGCATAGAGTATCATCTGTATTAAATTACAAATGAAAGAATAGGCTGTATGAATAACATGGATTAGATGGACAAACTTCAGGAGACTATAGCCGTTATTACTGATTATCTAATTATTCCAAACATGTGAAAGTATGGTAGACGAAATGGATTGATGAAATGGTAGTGGTCAAAGACGTGGAGTGAAATACAACACACGATTCGCTAGTATATTCCTTTATTTTGGTGGGATACCCAAGTGGTTATAAGGGGGGAGACTTGAAATCTCTTAGTTCGGTTGAGATATATCGGAGCGTGGGTTCGAATCCTACTCCCACCGCATTGTTTAACCTACAATTAGTAAAACATGCTAGAAGATAGGAGTAATTTATTTAAGATAGAATGGTTTGGTGTCGGTGGCTCTAAATGCTTTCATGCATATGATGCTAAAAACGGAGCACGTTTAGGAACAGTCGTTGTTGCTACCAAAAACATAGAGTACGAAAGGTATAAATCTTTGTGTAATGGGAATAAATTAGCTAAAATTATAAGAGTAGAAACTAACCGTGAATATTGCGGTCAAGGAGTGGCAACAGAACTACTAAAAGAGGTGATTAGGGTATATAAAGATTATAACCTATATCTTTTATGCCGCCCAATGCCTAGAGGACATTTTGATGATTCTCATAAAACCGTAAAAGATTTAAAAAAGTTTTATGGCAAATTAGGATTTGTATCTTGTAACGAGTTGTTGCCAACGATGATACGAAAAGCATCCCTTCCAACATTAGGGGAGTAATAAATATAGTTGGTGGCGGTTATTATGAAATGACTAAAAAATTTTGGAATGATTGGAAAAAAAGAGTAAATGAAACTTATCGAATTGATTTGTTTGAATCTGTAGAAGTTAATGGAGAATTCTATAATAGGTGGAATTTGTTATGTCATTCATTTGCTGACGATAAAATAATAAAGGCAAATTTCAATAATGATTCAGTTGATTTAGTAATTGAACAACATAGATGGGTAATCAGTTCGCCAAGTCATCTACATACAGAGAATCTTTATGTGACATTGGAAAGAGTGAATATTAAAAGTATAGAATTTAATAGAACGTTATAATACTGAAGGAAACATCAAGGGTGACAGCTTGAAGAAGTTATCGTAGGCAACCACAAGTCGATAATTAAAGAGTGGGATGTTAAAGACGCTCCTTGTAGAGTTGTACGAGATAGTGGAATGTAGGTATTTCAACGAGGTGTATCACCTCTCCCTGATAAGGAGTAGAAAGTGTAGTAGGTCACACGTAGGTTCAAATCCTACCACCTCGACTTTAAAAGGAGGGCGCAACCAGAAAGGAACTGGGTCTGACTGCTAATCAGAACGTACCCATTAGGGTATAGGATTCGAATTCCTGCCCCTCCGCATT
>Ga0247608_10000723_pt1 | contig 50997 bp, 43 predicted proteins | sample 176DNAGHGlowgp2_FD_193490 | JGI IMG/M metagenome (GOLD analysis project Ga0247608, IMG submission 193490) | Sheep rumen microbial communities from Palmerston North, Manawatu-Wanganui, New Zealand - 1766 DNA GHGlow gp2 | ecosystem: Host-associated > Mammals > Digestive system > Stomach > Rumen ...
TATGTAAATCATAATTACATGTTTTACTATTTAATAGGAGATAGAGTAATAGTAGCTGAAATGTTTGATGAAAGAGAAGACTTCATGTATAAGCTCTTTGGTATTAGTAGTGAGTCAGAAGAATCCACAGATTACTGGGGAGAATAATTGAATAATTAACAGCGTTACAGCGTCTATGAGTAGAAATACTTGTAGGCGTTTTTTTAATTCCTTAAAGGGCGGAAAGGATAAGAGATGGTAGAAGGATGCCGAAAGGTGTCTTTCATCTGTTATAAAATATAATAATATGGTATACTTCCAAAGGCTGAAAGATGTAATATTCTAATAGGTGAATATACTATGAATAGAAAAAGGCAGATATCTGAAAGTTTTCGACTGAGTGCACTTCTTTCGTTCTCAGGAGGACTTCAGGATGCGTACACTTACAATATAAGAGGGCATGTGTTTGCAAATGCACAGACAGGTAATCTAGTTCTTATGAGTCAGCATTTTATGCAACGAGAATGGATGATAGGTTTTCGTTATCTTATTCCAATTTTCTCTTTTGCGCTCGGCATACTGATTTCAGAACAAGTGGGACATAAGTTTAAACATGCGAAGAAGATTCATTGGAGACAGATTATACTTATACTCGAGATTATACTTCTTGGGATAGTTGGTATACTGCCTCAGGAATATAATATGCTTGCGAATATATTAGTTTCACTTTCTTGTGCTATGCAGGTACAGTCTTTTAGAAAGGTTCACGGTTATGGATATGCCAGTACTATGATTATAGGAAATCTAAGAAGTGGAACGGAAAGCTTATCAGAATATATTAGAGACAGAGATAAGGAAGAGTTTATAAAAGCTATAAACTACTATGGAATAATTCTTATTTTTGCTATAGGAGCTGGTGTAGGTGGAGTTCTGTCAGGTGTGCTAGGCAAAAAAACCATATGGATATCTGTGGTATTTCTACTTGTGGATTGTATAATGATGAAAAGAAAATATAGTATCAGTGTTATATACTCGGAAATGAACCGGTAAGCTTTAAGGATTTTACTAAACTTGTTTCGGAAGAAAGTGGATGCAGGAAAATGAAATTTTTCCTTCCAATATCAGCAGCGAATTTCCTTGCCAGATTGATGGAGAAAAAGGCTGAAAAGAAAGGAACAAAACCACTCATGACTACATTTTCGGTTTATAATCTGGCGAGAAATAACAGATTTGATTCCAGTAAGGCTTATAGAGAACTTGGATATAAAACAAGATCTTATAGGGAAACCATACATGATGAAGTGATGTGGCTTAAGAAAGTTGGAAAGATTGCGTAAAAGAAGCTCATATGATGGTGTAAGATTTTATCAAATATTTGAAGAAGTAAGTAAAATGTTATTTATTCTCTTTAAGTTTATCAATCATTTTCTGATAAAGATTATGTTTCATGCCAGGAAATGCAGTAAGCAAGCGGCGTGTTCCAAAAAGCTTGCTGTACATAAACTCTTTCTTCAGGTGCTCAAAACGTTCTTCAAGCTCCTGTCGGCGTTTCTGATAGTCTTCCTTGCTGTTCTTTATAGCACTAAGCAATTCTTCTTTGTTTTCGCTTAGATTCTCGTGTAGTTGCTCTTGCTTCTTAGTTGCTGTTTCATATCCCTTTTCAAGCGTATCCATTGTTTTTATAGTTCCAGATCCTATTATTTCAGACATTTCATCGCTTATTTTAAGAATGGATTTCTGGATATCTTCCATTCTCTCTAGCTGTTTATTCATTTTGAGAACTGTAAGAACAGTGATTACAATGTCAGCCACGAAAATCATGTAGATAATTATAAGTAATATATCGCCCAGCATGTGGGGAATCATATCAATTATATTTTCTATTCCAGGCTGTATTACCCTTAAGACAAATGCTATGGCCAGTCCCCAGATTATACTGAATTCCAGACATATATATCCGTTTATATTAAACTTTCTATCACTGTAATCCCACCATCTTGCATGAAAAAGTTTGTCAAGGATAAAACCTGCCAGAAATTCGATTAAAGAGGCGAATACTATACCTATAGCAAACAGGATCATTGGATGAGATACCTCGACGGATGTTTTGATTCCGAGAATACTACCTATAAGAAAAAGCACGATAAGCACCATAAGAACACCGGAACCATATACCGGGCATATAGGTCCATTCAAAAAACCTCTATTAACGATTTTCCCCTGAGTGACTGCATGAAAGACAACTTCTATCATCCAGCCTATAAGAGAATAGATTATAAAGTACCAGAATATCTGGTAAATAGTCATTCCACAAATCATAATAATTCCTCTGTTTCACTTTAATATTTACACTATAGTATGACACTAAAACCATTAAAGCAAGCTTTGATGACCAAAACTTTAAAAAGTCTTAAAAAAGAGAAGATTTCAAGAATCAGCAGCACCGCTGGGACTTGAATATCTGATGTTTGAATAGCAAAAAATTAGCACTCACCTCTTGACAGTGCTAACAATTTGTGCTATAACATAGTCAGAACAAAGGAATAGAGAAGATTCCAAGATAGAATCCAAACGCTCCTTCCCTTGCTCATGAAACTTATTTAATTATATTTTTCTTGAGAAGGAGGAATGACTTATGTTACTACCTAGTATTTTTGGAGAGAATTTATTGGATGATTGGATGGATTTTCCAAGGTTTGATTTCAGTGATGTTGATCGCAAGCTTTATGGAAAACGAGCTGCACAGGTTATGAAGACTGATGTGCATGAGCATGATGACAAGTATGAGCTTGATATTGATCTGCCTGGATTCAAGAAGGACGAGATTAAGCTATCACTTGAAAATGGTTACTTGTCAGTAAGCGCTGCTAAGGGACTTGATAAGGACGAAAAGGATAAGAAGGGTAAACTTATCCGTCAGGAACGTTATGCAGGTGCTATGCAGAGAAGTTTCTTTGTAGGAGATGCAGTAAAGCAGGAAGATGTCAAAGCTAAGTTCGAAGATGGAGTTTTGAAATTATCAATTCCTAAGAATGAAGATGAGAAACTTCCAGAAAAACAGTATATAGCTATTGAAGGATAATACGTAATTTAAGGGATATCATAGCTGCACATTAAGGTGTGGCTGTGGTATCCCTTATTTAATTGTCTTGTTTTGGTAGAAGTTGAAAGTTTGCTAAATAAGCTTTTTTTGCAGTCTCAAAGTGTGTTATCATAAATATAACGTATTTTGAGACTATAATTATATATAAGCTGAAAGCCAAAGGTGAAATAGAAAGTTTAAATGAATGCTTTGGCGCAAATAAAAGTCTTTATATGCAAGCTTGTTATCCTCAATAAACAGAATAGAAGGTTGTAGTTTGATATATATAATAAGGCATGGGAAAACAGAACTGAATAAATCAAATGTCCTTCAAGGAAGAAGTGACTATCCTCTTAATGATGAGGGAATAAAGCAGGTAGAAGAGGCGGCATATGTTCTAAAGAATGTGACATTTGACTATGTATTTTCCAGTCCACTGATAAGAGCAGTGAGAACAGCGGAAATAGTTGTTCCACAGTCTTCTATACAGATAGAGGAAAGGCTAATTGAGATGGATTACGGTCCATACGAAGGTGTGGATTTAATGAATCCACCTGCTGAAATCCGGAAGTTTTTCAGTGACTTCGTTCATAACAAGGCGCCAGAGGGGATGGAACTGCTGTCATCTGTCGTAGATAGAGCTGGGAAGTTTATTGAGGATATCAGAAAACTGTCTGGAAATATACTCATTTCAACACATGCAATAGCTATGAAGGGCCTGCTTGAGTATCTGACGCCAGACTCTAATGGAAGCTATTGGTCAAAGTATATAGGTAATTGCGATATATACGTAGCTGAAAATAAAGACGGACAGATATCTGTGCCAAGAAAGATGAAGAATATGCCATAAATCATGGATCATAAGGAGTTATTATTGAAGAGCTACCTCTGATGGGGCATAACATACAGGCATTCAATCTAACATTTATTTATAGAGATTGTAAAGAGATTCTTGATGCTGTACCGGATAATGATTATATTGATACGGTTTTTTCGAAATGGAAAGTTCGGAGAGTTCTGGGGATGTTCAGGATATCCGGAATGCGATGGATGATATACCTAAACCGCTTAGGAACTTTCTGGAGTACATAGATAATGGAACGGTGAATGACGACTTAACTCAAGATCTTGATGATGCTGTTAAAGAAGTTCGTAAAGATAAGAGATGGAGAAATAAGCTTATGACAGTTGAAGAATATGCAAATGCAACGGCGAAACAGGCTGCGAAACAGGCTGCAAAAGAAGCTGCCCAAAATGCTACTGAACTAATAAATAAGCTGAATCAAAAATTATCAGAAGATAATCGAGATGAGGATTTAAAAAGATCATTTAGTGATTCAGACTTTCAACATCAACTTATGGTGGAATACGGCATCATTGAAGAATAGAACTTAATATACGTAAACTTTCTAAGCCAGCGGTCATTGAACCGCTGGCTTTTTTATTCGCAAAATAAGTCACTGGGGACAGATCTATAAGTCAAGAGGGACAGATCTATAAGTCAAGAGGGACAGATCTTGGAGTCAGTGGGACCGGGTCTCGTTGACCATGTCCTTTTTATCACCCACACTCCATGAGAAAATTGGTATAACTGAAAAACTAATATTAATCATTAACAGATAAACCAATTTAATCAACAGGAGGTAGTAAATATGGGAACAAGCAATCACACACCAAACAACATGCAACAATACTATGACACAGAACGTCTCACTATCAGCTCATACGCTGAGGCAAATGGGCTTGTATACAAGAGAATTGATAATGACATATATGTCCTCTCGGATATAGCTTACTGGAGGATTACATATCTAAAGGAGTGGGACAGTTTTGTACTATATCACGGCAATACGGTTCCAACGGATCTTAACATTAGCAGGTACATGGAGGCGGATTATCATTATCAGAAGGATGTGAAGCCTACAAATTCGATAATGAACATGATGGTATATATCAAGAGGCACGATGATTTCCGTGCTGATGAGATAAGGAATGTAGAAGCGATGTCCAGAAGGACTAAGAAGGAAAAGGCTAAATACGCTAAAATGAAGCAAAAGCAGCAGGCATATAACAACGCCAAGGTCCTTCAGCTGATTAATGCAATTGGCTCGTTAAATGATAATATAATAGCTGTAGGTGCATGATAAAAGACCGACGGACAAAATCCGTCGGTACTTTATTTGTTGACTTATGTTAAAATTGTAAGTGAATGGGGTGATTAAGTTTGAAGAAAGTATTGGTTATTTTCACAATTATATTTATTCTGGGGATTTTTGGGGCGTGTCTTCCTGATTATCAGGGTTCTAATAATAAATCTATTAATAATCCAGAGAATTCGACTGAGCATACAACTGAAATTACAACAGAAACCACGACAGAAACCACAACAAAAACTACAGCAGAAACAACAGAAGCGGTAACAGGTGATACTGTCAGTGCGGAGGATGAGCGTAATACAGCTATATCCTTAGAAGACATTCCGGAATATAGCTCTAGTCCTTATGTAGAGATCAATAATAACATCCCATTTTTCACAGATGAGGAGAAGCGGAATACGACTGCTTTTGAGAGCTATAGTAATCTTGATAGTTTAGGTAGGTGTGGAGTGGCATATGCAAACCTTTGCAAAGAATTATTGCCTACAGAGGAAAGAGGCGAGATTGGGGATGTTCGCCCATCAGGCTGGCACACCGTTAAATACAATGATCTCATTGAAGGGAACTATCTATACAACAGATGCCATTTGATTGCATTTAGCCTTGCTGGCGAAAACGCAAACAGGAAGAACCTGATCACTGGAACCAGATATTTGAATACGATTGGAATGCAATCTTTTGAAATTACAGTTTGTGATTATATAGAAAGCACCAACAATCATGTTCTTTATCGCGTCACTCCAATATTTGAAGGCAATAATCTGGTTGCATCTGGTGTTGAAATGGAAGCGTGGTCGGTTGAGGATGGCGGGAAAGCTATTTGTTTTAATGTCTACTGTTACAATGTTCAACCTGGAATTATTATTGATTATGCTACGGGAGAAAGTAAAGAAGATGACATCTCCGGCGGTGTTATTGATCTGACTAATAATGATACAACTTACGATTCTAATAATGAGACAAAAGAGATTACGACAGATGAGCAGAGCGAGGCTTGTGATTATATTGTAAATACCAATAGTAAAAAGATTCATAAACCAACTTGTTCCAGTGTTTCTGATATGGCGGAGCATAACAAATGGTACTATTCAGGAACAATTGAGGAATTAAAGAATCAAGGCTATGAACCATGTAAAAGGTGTCTCAAGGGATATTGAGAGCTGATGGACGATAGCCAATAATCAAATTGTCCTTTTTATCACCCATACCATATGCGATTATGGGTATAACCAGAAAACCAACAGCTTGTAAGAAAGGAGCTGATCTATATGTTAAGACTATTCGCATACATTTTCATGTTACCATTTTATATAATGATCTTTGTAATCAAGGCTATGTTCTGGATTCCACTTTGCCTGTTAGGACTGATCTTCGATGATGGCCCTGGCCCAAGACCACCTAGATAGGAAAATGCATTCTATAATAAAAGGAGTTGAGAATCCTAAAGACACTGGGCTGCAGCCTTGTTGGTGTCCATTCTGCAAGAGAGGGACGGATGTAAAAGTTATCAGTGTTAGATGAGAATTGAATAATTGGAATGCCGATATCTACCTATTTTAAGAAGAGAAACCAAGGAAATGAGCCTGTTAGATGCAAGCGATTATATAATGACTAAAATGGCTGATGGCATAGATTCTGGGTATACGTCTGAAATTGCAGGCATTTGCAGTAAAATTTTTAAAGAAAAGTATGATTATACACTTGATAAGGTTCTGTCTATAGTTGTTTGGGGACAGATAAAAGAACGAGATGGAATAGTGAAGGTTGCGATGGATCATGGTTTTACTGAAAAGGCTGCAAATAGTATCGCTAATCAAGTTATTGAGAAAATAGATGATTAAAGGAGGTAATGTTTATGGGACCATTTGATAAAGAGGTAAATAATTCTATAGATGATATGTTTGATATGAATGGAGACGGTTATCTAAGTTCATCGGAAGAAGCAATGAAATATGACTTCTTAAATAGCTTTGATAGTCCATCATATAATGATGATGACTCTGATTTTTTAGATGATTTTGATTGAAGATGTTTGTCCGAGTTTCAAAGTTGATAAGATATATTATATAGAAATTACTGTTCCGAAAGATAGACCATATGATCTGGATGAAGATAAATTTATAAATACTTATTAGAGTTTTGATGACTTTATTAGTGTTTTATATTAATAATAAACGTTATTTTAAGAACATAAACATTAAAGGCTCTTGAGATGTATCTCGAGAGCCTTTAGTGTTATTTACTGAAATTATTTTGCCTTCCAAGTATTTCCACAGTCTTGGCACACGCAAAATGGTTTGGTTTTTACTTTTCCTTTAGACTTTTCCGTCCCTGTTGCCTTCTTTATTACAAGATTTGAAGCACCAAGTGTCATTATAGCAGCTCCAGCTCTTGCTGCATTGTGTGCATGTCCGCCAAGTCCTACACTTGATTGTTTTGTTTTTGTTGTTGAACCTACTTCAACTAATTGAACATTAACATTATGACTTTTGCATTTTGGACACATCAATGCGCTTTGTTGTTGAACAGGAGATGGTGTAGGAGCAACTTGTTCAGGTTCGTTTGATACCCATTTACCATTTACCCATTTTCCGTTTGGAGAGGTGTTCGGTTGCTGAGTTTTCTGAAGTAACGATTGAAGAACAGAATGTGGTTGTTGGGGTGTTTGTTGCATCTGGTCCATAGGTTGTTGCATCATAGGTTGCTGCATCTGCCCCATAGGCTGCTGCATCATAGGTTGTTGCATCTGGTCCATAGGTTGTTGCATCATAGGTTGCTGCATCTGTCCCATAGGCTGTTGCATCATAGGTTGTTGCATTTGATCCATAGGTTGTTGCATCTGTCCCATAGGCTGTTGCATCATAGGTTGTTGCGTTTGATCCATAGGTTGTTGCATCATAGGCTGCTGCATCATAGGTTGTTGCGTTTGATCCATAGGTTGTTGCATCTGCCCCATAGGCTGTTGCATCTGCCCCATAGGCTGTTGCATCATAGGTTGCTGCATTTGCTCAACAGGTTGCTGTGATTGTTGCAGTTGTTCATTTGGTATAAATTTACCATTTACCCATTTACCACTAGCGGCATTTTTGTTTTCTGTCATTACATCCGAAATAATACCTTTGATATTATCAAGCATATATATACCTCCTCTATGCAAATTCGCAATTAAAAACTCTAAAACACTTACTTTTAATACTAATTATAATTATATCATTTTAATAATCCAAATCCAACGTACAATGACAGTGTTACAATTTTTATTAAAAAGCAATTGCTTTGAAATGATAGACTCCTTTCTGCCAGCCAGATAGTATATGAAAATAATACGGGTTTGTAAAAGTAAAAGCTAGTTTGAAATAGTAAAAGTAAAGGAAAACTTGCGTTTAAAATTTCATTTAATAAAAAAGCTAATTAAATCTATGTCCTTTTTATCGACCACACAATGTGCGATTATTGTTATAACTAAATGTAAAAATAAGTAAGGAGTATAAGTATATGAATAATGGTTCTACTATTAATAGAGGAGTCAGTGTTACGAAAAGAATTAGCGATATAAAACAACCTAGAGGTGGTTACCTTAAACCATCTTTATTTGAAACGACTGTTCTAGAAGATAAAAATCTTTTAAATGAAAAAGAAAATATTAATCCATCATTAGTAGGTTTGGTTGTCGATTACATGACAAGATTTTTGATGGGCACAAATATAGAAGATGCTTTTATAATATCTCTTAAAGGAGCAAAAAGATCTGAGATTTTTACAAAACAAGATAATTTAGCTGTTGCTGTTGGTTTGTTAATAAATATAAAAGATTTAGATGATAAATCAATTATAAATGCATGTAAGTTAGTCACATTTGATGTTTGGTTTAGAAATCCAATGGCGGCAATAAATGCAATTAAGTACAATGAAGTATTACCTGATAAGGAAACAGTTGATAATATTAGGATTATGATAAATAGGAGTTTATATTTCTTCAACTTATATGGCCCAATTACAAAAGATGGATTTGATTTTGCCCCAGTTAATAGTACAGAAAATCAAATGATAAAATCTGGTGAAGGTACTTATGGTGGTTATACATCTGTTGTAAGTAGCGGAGACGGAGATTTTTTAACTAAAGATACTTTATGGGATTTTAAAGTTTCTAAAAGTAAACCGACTTCGCATAATACCTTACAGATACTTATGTATTGGATAATGGGACAACATTCAGGACAGGATTGTTATAAGGGGATTGATAAAATTGGCATTTTTAATCCGAGATTGAATATAGTATATAGATATAATATTGAAAATTTACCGAAAGAGACGATTGAACTTATAGAAAAAAAAGTTATTTGCTATTAAATAATAAAGGTTGCATTATGCTGGGCTTTAATGATGATTGTAAATAGGATTACAATGATTTCTTAATGTATGAATTATTCATAGATAGTCAGAATTAAATAGGAAGAAAATGTTGATATTAATAATACCTCAAACTTGGAGAACTACTGGGGAATAGAGGTTACGATAAACTTTAGTTGAGGGGGAGTCTCAATAAATATTTTGATTGTCGGTATAGTAATACTATTAATTATTGTGATAATAAGTTCAACTTTAGCACACATAGGATTGGTAATTCTGTTTTTTGAGTTTGAAACTTTGTAAAATGCATCCGTCACTATAAGCGTAGTAAATAAATGAGCTGTCTGCCCGTCAAACGTTCAAAAATCCCTTATTTTGTGGTATAATACAAACGTCGGAGACGCATATTCTACTTGGAGAAGGTGGCAGCTACGATGAGGGGTGAAATAAACAAACAAATATTGAATATATTACGAGAGCAGACAGACAACACACGCTGAGAAAACACCTTGGTGTATGTTGATTTGGATGCTCTTTCTTATTTGTTGGGGGTAATAATGATTAGTATTACTAATAAGGACTCATTAATATCAATAGAAAAAGAAATTTCAAAAAACATATCTGATTACGAATATTGGGGTGACTTAAATCTCACTTATGATGAATTAGAGATTTTAGGTGATAAATTTAGAGAAAAAGTCCAATCTTTTGCGGATAAAGTTGATCTCGAGTATTTATATAAGACATTTCCTTGTTCTTTAACTACTTTTTGCGTTTTTTTAGTTCGTTATAAATATAATGTTAACTTTTGGGGATTATTATCTGATGAGTTGGGAGTATCTTTTGGGGCTGAATGGCATAATGAAATTGGTTCACAGATAAGAAAAACATTTCGTAAGTATGGTTTTGATATTTCTGAAGTAAAGGATGAGAAGCTTGTCAATATAGCTCCAATTATTTATGAGGCATGCCTTCCTCCAGATAGTAGCTTAGATGACCTTTTTTATATATTAAAATATGATTCTCATAATGTTTTCGATCCTGAAGTTATAATTGATGAATTAATAGATATGAGGTCGTATAGAATCAGAATCCCTTTGTTAAAGTTTTTAGAAAGATTTAAAAACGATAAAGCAATAGATTATATATTAGAAGTTCACGATACAATTATAGCAAATGAACAGCATTCTACACATGAATCAAGATATCAGAAGAATTATCTTGAGTGGAAGGAAAAGGAAAAAGAAAAATCTAGCATTTCTTCAAGAAAAACAATAGATAGACAGACTAAACCTTATTTGTATTTTGATATTGGAAGAAAGGGACTATGCTTTGTTTTACCTAGAATAGTTATAACCAATGAATGGACAGAAGAAGCAGTATGGGAAATAAAAGGAGAAGATGGTTTTAGTTGCAAGAAGAGTTGCAGGGTGTTTGGAAATGATTCCATTAGATATATTGAATCAATTATCGTTCCTGTTTCACCAAGTGTTTCGTATAAAATCAACCTGTATGATGGTGAAGATCTTGAGGATTCTTCTTTACTATCCTGGGATATAAATGGAGTTAGCTTAGAAAAACCATTGGTTTTTAATTCAAATGGTAGGTTAGTTAATACTGTGTATTTACAAAGACCTTATATGATAATGGTTTACAACAATCACGCTAAAATAAAGACTTCAAAGGATTTATCCTTTGAATATCATTATTATCCTACGGATCATCCGAATTATTCAATTATTAGCATTAATTCTTTGAATACAGATTCTAAGTTGACTTATAAAGGCAAAATTAGTGAAATCTCTTATATATCAAAGCCACACCTGGAATTATCTTTGGTTGGAAAGCATCTTTTGTCTTTAGATAAAGATAGTTTTAATATTGAGTTGTTTTCAGAGATTCCTCAATTAAATATATTGTATGAAAGTGGAAATGATTTAGAAGATATTGAAGTTAAAATAAACGGAAAAATTATATTTATTGATCATATAAAAGGCGATGAAATAACCACGGTCGATCTGAAAAAAGTAATTAAAAGTAAAGATCGTGAATATGGCTTATATAGTGTTAGATTATATCAGTATCAAAAGTTTATTAAACAAATAGAATTTGCTTATGTTGCAAATGTTAAGTCTAATTATTCGAATAATCTATCTTGGCCTAGTGCTTCAAAACGAAAATATAATAAGACTCTTAACTTTAATCTTCCTGAATATTGGGAAATTGATTTTGATAATTGTAATACATATTTTAATAACGAAAAAACAATAGTTGAATACTCATCTAACGTTGGTAGTATTCACGGATTATTAAAGTATAATCATGAAAATAGTTCCATGAAGTTTGATTTCGATTTGCCAGTTAATCCATATGAAATGAAATTGTTTAGTAAAGGCGATTTTGAGGAAGTTAATGTAACAGATAAATTATATAAAATTGATTTGCCAGATTTTAATAATAATGATATTTGGCTTGAACTTTCTTGTTTTGGACGGTTCAAGACAGGGAATTATCATTTGAACTTGATATCTGTAAATGGGATAGAACAAACAGAATCTATTAAGGTTTATCAAACTGGCTCGGGTAATATTAATTTAAGTGTTTTTGCTGATACGTTGAATACATGTCCATTACCTGCAGAAATAGTTTTAGAGAATGATAATAATGATTTAGCACCAATAATATATATTGATGACTATATGATGCTAAAGAATAATCCTAGGTGTAAATTAGGAAAAGATATAGATTATGTATTTATAGATGCTGATGAAGAGCATATTGATATAAATGTATCTAGATTTGGTAAAAATAACAATACAAAAACATTACTTTTTTCTGAATCTAAGCTTTCTAAAACAAAGTTGTTAAGGGGATATCCATATAAAGATGGTCTTGAAGAAGGTATATATATTGTCACAAATTCTTCCAAATTAGAGTCTGATATATTTGATGATGATATATTTGAAGATTTTGAAAACAATATTGAGTTCAATTTTAGTAACAATATTTTCTATGTTCCACATTTTAGAGAACCGGGGTTAGCTATTAATAATTCTAAAATATGGCTAGACACCATTATGAAATATCTTTGTTCTAATAGAATAGAAGATGAATTGATTAGAACACTTCGAAATAAGTCTGTCTTAGACTCGAAAATTCAAATTGTAGATTTTGATAAATATGACATAGAAATAATTGTTGCTCTAGCATATTTTCTGGATACTAAGATAAGCAATAAGAAAAAAGAAATAATTAGAAATATAATGCATATTATTTCTGAACGCTTTCTAAATAAGGGGGATAGGATTAGTATAATCAAGCTTCTTATTGATTTGAATTCCTCTCAATCTGTATTTGATATATGCGTAGATAATTATTCGTTGTTATTGTTTTATGGTGATAAAAAAGAGGTTAAAACATTATCTACTGAAGTATCTAAATATTCCGCTGAATTATCTGTTTTACTTCTTATGTCTGCAGATTTGCCTATTAAAGATTGTTTACTAAAAGAAAAATACAGGGATATGATAGGGAAAGATGCAATTAGATATATGCTTGATGTATCGAAATTAAAAGATGATACAGAGGGAGTAGAAGAACAAAGAAAATTCTTACTAGAAAATTCTTCAAAAGTTAGAATTAGACTAGATGATGAAATAGTTGGAAATGAAAAAGATATACAATCAATGTTTAGGTTTGATAGGTATAATAATCCGATTTTAGATGTAAATAAAAAGCAAGATAAAGGAATATACTTTGCTCATATTAGATATATTGATCAATATATAAATTGGTATAAGTTAAATAGTGATGGTAATGGAATAAAACAAGAGGTTAGAGAAGAGTGTAAAAAATTACTTGCTGATACAAAAGAAAGTATTATAAAAGCTGTTGACATTATAAAATCGAATCCAGAATTAAGCCAGATGACACGACAGTATTTAGAAGCGTTGAGATATAGATGCGAAAATCCAGATGTTTCGCACTTTTCAACGAGTACATTTTTTTACGTTCAGGGATTAGCGGCATATTTAACGAGAATTCCAACATCCTTTGAACGGTATGATAAATACAGGATTATTGGTATTCATTTTATGAGTAAAGCTTTTGAAATTGCACCTCGTTTATCTAAGAGAGATCTTCTGATGGCTGGTACCTATATCTATTTGAAAAGGAAAGAAAAACAATTATGTCGATGAATCCAAGAATAACAACTGAAAAAATAAGAACAGAATATCAAGAGTATATTTCCTCTATACTTACTGTTAAAGATTCTGAAATTACTAAATTAGCAAGAAAGACAGTGAAAAATACTGATTTTGTAAAAGGTCCTTATTTGGAGACAACTTTGCCTTTTGAACAAGGAAAGAGTTTATCTGATCTTGCTAAAGAAGGACTTCTTAGTGATGAGTTTTCTAAAATGGGTAAAAATGTTCATTATAAAGATTGGAAATTAAGGATACATCAAGAAAATGCCCTGAGACACTTTATAACTGATGATAAAAATATGATTATTTCCACAGGTACTGGTTCAGGTAAAACAGAATGTTATCTTTATCCTATTTTCAATGAATTAATGAGACAAAAAGAACGTTGTGAATTAGATGATGGTGTACGAGCGTTGTTGATTTTTCCTATGAATGCTTTGGCCAATGATCAACAAAAGAAACTTCGTAAACTTCTGAAAGATTATCCAGATATCACTTTTGGAAGATATACGGGAGAAACAGAGCATAAGTATACTAAAGAAACTGCCGAAGAAGCTGAGATAAGATTACATGCGGAGTATGATGATAGTCATTGTAATGAGACGGATATAGATTTAAGAAATTCTATTCCAAATGAATATATGTGTAGAGAATACATGGCAAAGAAACCTCCACATATACTTTTAACTAATTATGCAATGCTCGAATATATGCTGCTTCGACCTGATACAGCTCCATTTTTCGATAATAATTCAGCAAAAAATTGGAGATTTATTGTAATAGATGAGGCCCATACTTATAAAGGTTCTCAGGGTACTGAAATAGCTTACCTTTTAAGAAGACTCAAGGAACGTATAAGGCACAATATGCATGATAGCTTTAAATGCATTGCAACAAGTGCCACTCTTGGTAGTGAAGATTCAAAGTCGGATTTGGCAAAGTTTGCCGAATCATTATTTGATGAACCATTCTCTGCTGATGATGTTATAACAACAAAAAGAAGTACAAGAAGGAGAAAAGAGAATTCTAAAGCGTATTCTCCAAGTGATTATAAAAAACTAAAAAAAATATCTAGTGATTTATCGGAAGATGAAAGAGAAAAGTATTTGTACAGTGAATTAGTTAATGATTCAAGACTTTTCTTGGTTTATGATGCTCTGAATAATAAGCCTAAAAGAATTGAGGAAGTTGCGAAATATGTTTTTGCTGATATTAATAATTCAAAAGAACAGGAAGAGGCATTAATAAACTTAATTGAATTAGCAGCGTGCGCAAGAAAGGATAATACCGAATCAGCTTTATTACCAGCGAGATATCATCTTTTTGTTAAATCTTTAGAGGGGATGTTTGTTCAGTTCTATCCTGAAAAAAATGTCTATCTTGATAGAATTGAAAAAAAATGGAGTGATGGTAATAATTATTCTGTTTTTGAATTGGCAAATTGTCAAAAGTGTGAACAGGAATATTTAGTTGGAAAAACAATTACTATAGATGGCAAAGACTATTTAGTACAAACTAGTACTTTGGAAAAACCGGAATTTTATTTTATATCTAATACCATTAGTGATGATGTAGATATTGAATATGATGAAGATGATGTTATTGAAGAGGCTGAAAAAACCTCTGGATTAGGTAAATATCATCTTTGTTTGTCATGTGGAAGGATATCTGACTATAATTTATCTATAGATTATAATTGTTGTGGATGTAATGATTCCAAAAAGATTGCTACAGTATATAATTTGAATTATTCGGGGAAAGATGGAGAATCTAATTGTTGTCCTTGCTGTGCATCAACAAAAAGGGGATTAATTAAAAAATTCCTTACAGCTAATCAACCTGCGACATTTACAGTCGCCAAAAGCTTATATGATTCAATTCCTCCAAGACCTATTCAGTATAATAAACATGTAACTAATGATATTTTTGATGATATATTTGCTGATGATATTAATGAAACAAATAATATAGTTGATCGCTCTTTTATTGATGAGAGTGGAAGGAAATTACTGATATTCTCTGATAATAGACAAGAGGCAGCTTTCTTTGCCGGTTTCTTTGAGAAAAGATACATGCAAATAATGTGGAGAAAGATAATATTAAAATGTCTTAAAGCGTCAAATAATAAACTTATAATAAGTGATTTGATTACTAAAGCTATGGATGAGGCAGAAAAGTATGATTTGTTTTCTTATGATTTGACCACTGATTCTGAAATGACAGATATTCAAAAGAAATCAACTGCAGCTCATTATATAATGCAGGAATTTCTAAATCCTGATCAAATTACAGGTTTAGAGGGCTTGGGCTATATATATATTCAGCCAGAAGGTTTGCCTAATTTGAAAGATTCCTTTGAGTTAGTAGGTCTAAAAGGAAATGAAGTTTGGAATTTGATTATATATATCATGAATACATTGAGGCAAAAAGGTATTGTAGATTATCCAGACGAAGTTCGAGCAACTGATGATTTTTTTGCACCAAGAAATCATTATGGTTATTTTAGGCAAATAGGTTCGGCATCAGATAGAAATGGCTATATTTATGGATATATGCCTCAAGATGGTCACTCAAACAAAAGATTGTCTATTATCTCTAAGTTGGAAAGTCTTAACGGTGTTGATAAGGATTTGATTGAAACTGTTGCTACTGAAGATTTAAAGAAAACTTATAGTCTCCTTTGTAAGCTAATAAATGCGAAATATATTATAGAAAGTAGTGATAGAACAAATGGAACCAAATATTGTTTAAATCATGCTAAATGGTCATTTAATTATATTAATGACAATGATGAGTTATTTAGATGCAATAAATGTGGAAAAATTTTTGCATATTCTATTAAAAACCTTTGTCCAGAAATGAGATGTAATGGTTCTTTAGTAAGGATTAAAGCTAAGGATGTAAGAAATACTCCTTACTATAGTTCGATTTATGAAGATGAAAAAATGATTCCTATGCTTGCCAAAGAACATACTGCACAGCTCACTTCGAAAAAAGCAGGTAATTATCAAAAATGGTTTGAAGAAGGAAAGATTAATGTTTTAAGTTGTTCAACTACATTCGAAATGGGTGTAGATGTAGGCGAATTAGAGGCGACTTTCCAACGTAATGTCCCTCCAGAAACCTCAAATTATATTCAAAGAGCAGGGCGAGCTGGTAGAAGAACCTCATCAGCTGCATTTTCAGTAACTTTTTCTAGAAGATCTAGTCATGATATGACATTTTTTAATGATCCTACAGGAATTATTGCGGGTAAAATAAATGCTCCAATATTAGAAGTGGATAATGAAAAGATTGCTCAAAGACATCTTAATTCTATTATTGTTTCGTGGTTTTTCAAAAAACACCCTGAATTTTTCTATAATAATACACAAGAAATAGTTTCTTATGGCGAAGATTCTAATATGGTTACTGTTCTAAAAGATGAACTAAGTAATCATCCAAAGCTATTACTTGAAACAATTCATAATGTATTACCAGATAGTATGTGCAAAAAGCTTGATGTGGATAATTGGTCATTTATTGATGATATTGTTGGTGATAGTGGTTCATTAACAAGAGCTGTAGAAGAAAGAACAAATGATATAAAAGGGTTAAAAAATTATATAGATGAAATAATAGAGAAAAACAAAGAATCGAATAAGTCTTTAAAAATGGCTTATCCCGCTGAAAGACTTATTAATACATTGGAATCTGAATCTTCAATAAACTTTTTAAGTTCAAAATGTGTTTTGCCTAAATATGGTTTTCCAGTTGATTCGGTTTCTTTAGATATAATTAGTGGAAATAATGAAGAAGCAAATAGTATTGATTTGACTAGAGATTTAAAATTGGCTATTAGTGAATTTGCTCCACCTGCTAAAGTTATCGCTGATGGAAGAGTATGGAAGAGTTATGCAATAAATACAATTCCTGATAAAAGCTGGCCTACGTACATATACTATGAATGTCAAAAATGCAATAGAATTTATCCACCTGAACTACCAATGACTGATATTACTGTAGATCTTGATGAAGTTGGGGCATTGCAATGTAAATTATGTGGAAAAATAATGAAAGCCAGAAAATTTATTATTCCTATTTTTGGTTTTTCTACTTCGATGAATGATAAACCTGGTTTGGTAGGTGATTCGCGACCTAAGTCATATTATTCTACACAAACTCAATTTTGGGGAATAGATGACTTAACTGAGAAAGAAAAAGAAGAACAATTATCAGAAAGTCTTGATATAAACGGAAAAAAGATAGAAATCACCTATTCACCTGGCGGAAAGTTGTTCGTTTTAAATCAGGGTAGAGGTAAAAGAGGTATAAGTGTTTGCCCAACTTGTGGATTCGCTATAGAACCAGGTACTAAAATAAAAGGAGGAAAGCATAATAATAAATTTGATAGAAAATGCAGTGGTAATAAACTTATTAATGTTTCTTTAGGCCATGCTTTTTCCACAGATATCTTAAAAATAGTGTTACCAGAACATAAAATTAATCTAGATAGTAATGAAAATATTGAATCCAAAGATCAATATTTATCTACGTTGTTTGCTATTCTTGAAGGAGCTAGCAAATCTTTAGGTATTAATCGAGACGATATAAGTGGTTGTGTTACAGGTGATAGAGAATTAGTTCTTTTTGATGATACCCCTGGTGGATCAGGTTATGTTAAAAACATTTATCAAAGCTTTAAAGATGTACTTCTTGCTGCAAGAGATAAAGTATCTGGTATATGTGGATGTACAGAAGAAACTTCTTGCTATGGATGTTTAAGAAATTATTCAAATCAGTTTTGCCATGATAATCTTTCTAGAGGATTAGCTTTTAGATATTTAGATTGGATTACAAGTGAAAATTAGAAAACAACTAGTAGGATAATACTTTTATAAAAAATGTTGTCTGCCCATATAACATTCAAATAAACTTTGTTTTGTGGTATAATATCAACGTCGGAGACGCGTATATTACTTGAAGAAGGTGACATCTACGATGAGGGGTAACATTCACAAACAAATATTGAAAATATTACTGGAGCAGACAGGTAACACACGCTGAGTAAAACACCTTGGTGTATGTTAGTTTGGATGCTCTTATTTTATTATTTAGGTAGGTATTATATGGGAAATTATTTTGTATATATTCTAGCTCTAGAAGATAATAAATACTATGTTGGAATTTCTAAGGATGTCTATCAAAGATATCATCAACATCTTGATCAAAAAGGAGCATTCTTTACATGGTTAAATCATCCTAAGGGATTGATTTGCTCTAGACAATTGAAAACATGGATGAAAAGTGAGGCAGAAACTGAAGAAGACAAAATGACGCTTCTTATGATGGAAGCTTTTGGAGTAGAAAATGTTCGCGGCGGAAAATATTGTCAGGTACGTATGCGTGATTTGATAAATGCAATGGGAGATGAATTATATTCTTCAATTACAGAATCACATAAATACGTTAATCTTGAAGATCTTTTTAAACCATATCCTGAAATAAAATATGGTTTGGATTTATTAAAGTATAAGGTTGAAATACCTATAAATATTAATACTTATCGTATGTGGCCAAATAATGTTTCTTATAAAAAAGATATTGAAAAATGGAAGCATAAATACGAAGAAATGAGAAAATTAGTTGATAGATTTATGAATCTTCTGTTGGATGAAACAATTCCTACAGAATGGAAAGAGGCTATCGTTGAAGTAGCGATGCCTAAATTTATTGAGGCAGGAATAGAGTTTAAGCTTAAATATAATGAAGAAGGTATACTAACTGAAATTAATTATTAATAAATATAATTTTGGGGTGAATAATATGTCATTTGATTTCGGAAATGCAAATGAACAACAAAAAAAGGCAATTTCTACTACTGATGGCCCGCTTCTTATTATTGCTGGTCCTGGTACAGGTAAAACATATACACTAGTTGAACGCATTGTTTATTTGATAATAGAAAAGAATGTACAGCCAGAAGAGATAATGGTGGCCACATTCACTGAAAAGGCTGCAAAAGAACTAGTAACTAGAATAACAAATAGACTTTATGATTTAGGAATATCTATTAATATAAATGAAATGTATATTGGTACATTTCATTCTATTTGTTTGAGAATTTTAAAGGAACATCTTGAATATACTCGTATCAAGAAAAACTTTAGAATGCTTGATAGTTTTGATCAGCAATATATGGTTTTTCAAAAAATCAATTCATTTAAGACTCTCCCACATTATTCTGATATATTTGATTCTAAAAAAGGATCGTGGGCACAAGCTAGGTCAATAGTTAAATATGTTAATAACCTTTCAGAAGAATTAGTCGATATAGATGCAATGAAAAATGACAGTGAATCATCCGTAGTCGCAATCGCTAATATCCTTGAACGATACAATGAGATTATGGAAGAGGAAAATCTCATTGATTTTTCTAGTATTCAAACTGAAACCTATAAATTACTCAGTGAAAATCCGGATATCTTAAAAGGCATTCAGGATAAGATTCAATACATAATGATAGATGAGTACCAAGATACAAACTATATTCAGGAACTGTTGGTATTTCTTCTTGCGGGAGACAGAAAAAATATATGTGTCGTTGGCGATGATGATCAGGGACTGTATAGGTTTAGAGGTGCAACTATTAGAAATATTCTTGAGTTCCCAAAACACTTTGATAATTGCAATGAAGTAAAACTGGTTACAAATTATAGATCTGAAAAAGAAATAATAGATTTCTATAATAATTGGATGGCCACAACTGATGGTAGAGGCTATGATTTTCTTTGGAAAAACTTCAGATTTGATAAGGATATTAAACCTGGGAAAAAGAATTATAGAGAAGGAACTTCAGTAATAAAATGCTCAGGTAAGGAAATAGAAGATGACTGGTTTGAAAATGTTTATACGTTTATTACTGGACTAAAAGAATCCGGAGTAATGGAAGATTACAATCAAGTCGCGTTTCTTTGTAAGTCTGTAAAAAATGACAGAGTAGTGGATTTGATTAACTACCTTGAAGCAAAAAATATAAAAGTATATTCTCCAAGATCCGAAATGTTCTTTAATAGAAAAGAAATAAAAGAAGTTATTGGATGTTTAATTTTTTGCTTTCCAGAGTATTTAGAGGATTTAAAAAATAGAAATTTCAAATTCGATTTTAAAGAATTATATGATTATTATACCAATGAATGTATTGGTGCTGTTGATAAGCTTATAAAAGATGGAAATATAGAGTTAGGTAAATGGTTGAAATCTAAGATGCTACTGCATAATGACCTGAGTGAAGGAAATGCAGATTATGCTTTTGTAGGTCTACTTTATCAGCTATTTCAGTTTGAACCATTCAGTGGATATTTAGGAATTGATATGAAGTCTGGGACTATCGATGAGAGACCAGCGAGAAATCTTTCAATACTAACTTCTATATTGGGTAAATATGAATACTTGCATAGAATCGATGTATTTACACAGAATAACATAAAATCTTCAGTAGAATGGTTTTTCAATTCATATCTAAGATTCTTGATTAATGGTGGTATTACAGAATATGAAGATGACTCGGAATATGCTCCATCAGGGTGTGTGTCTTTTATGACAATTCATCAATCTAAAGGAATGGAGTTCCCTGTTGTTATTGTTGATTCATTGCAACAAACACCGAGAAAGGATTCTGATTCATCACTTGAATATATTGAAAATAAATATTTTCATAGAGATGTCTTTGAGACAAGGGATGATATAAAGTTTTTTGATTTCTGGAGATTGTATTATACAGCGTTTTCAAGAGCTCAAAATCTTCTGGTTTTATCATGCTTTGAAAAGTCTGGCCATGGAGCGACACCAAGTAAATACTTTGAAGAGTGCTATAACGAATTACCAGATTATCAAGATGTAGATTTATCAGATATTACACTGGATAAGATAAAGCCAGTTAATATTAAGGATACGTATTCTTTCACATCACATATTGCTTTATATGAAAATTGTGCATTGCAGTATAAGTTCTTTAAAGAACTTGGATTTACACAGGTAAGGGTAGGTGCGACGCTTTTTGGTACGCTGATTCATGAAACAATAGAAGATATACATAGAGCGGCGATGCGACATGAAGAAAGTCAAATCACTGAAGAAAATGTGAGAGAGTGGTTAGATACTAATTACAGTACACTTTCAAAGAGCGAACATTCTTACTTAGGTCAAGGACAGATAGAAGCTGCATATAATCAGGTTTTGAGATATGTGGATCGAAATAAGGATGATTGGAGTAGGATACAAGATGCTGAAGTTGAGGTAAGTCTTGTTAAGCCAGAATATATATTACTGGGTAAAATTGATTTAATAAAGGGTGAAGGAGGTACTGTTGAAATTGTAGATTTCAAATCAGAACATAAACCCGATATTGAGACAAATAAAGAATCAATTGAAAGATATAAAAAACAACTAGAAGTATATGCGCATTTGGTAGAACAAAAGAATAATGTGAAGGTGAGTAAAATGCATCTTTACTATACTGGCGAAGAAGATGGTGTTCCTACAATTACTTTTGAAAAATCATCAGAGAGAATTGAGGGTACTATTAAAGAATTTGATGAAGTAGTCGATAAAATACAAAAAAAGGATTTTAGTGGACGAGCAAAAGATAAAAAGTTGTGCTTGAACTGTGATCTTAGACACTATTGTAGAAGAAAGGAATCATAAAATGGAAGAACAGATGATGTTTGAATTTGAAAAAAATCAACCAATAAAGGGATATCCAGAATTACATTGGACTGGAAAGAGACCATACACATCAACGCAATATTATCCAGCACAACTTAAGGAATCTTATGGTGAACCTAAAGATGGTTGGATGAATAAAATATTTTGGGGTGATAATCTTCAGGTGATGAGCCATCTGTTAAAGGATTATCGTGGAAAGATAGATTTAATATATATTGATCCTCCATTTGCTAGTAATGCAGATTATAAGAAAAAAATAAAGATTAAAAAAAGCAAATTCAAAATGATAGCTTAGCGTTTGAAGAGAAACAATATGGTGACATATGGAACAATGATGAATATTTACAGTTTATTTTTGAAAGACTGGTTTTATGTAAAGAATTATTATCTGAAGATGGTACTATCTTTGTTCATTGCGATTGGCGCGTGTGTTCTTATATGAGAATTATTATGGACGAAGTTTTTGGTAAAGATAATTTTTTAAATGAAATAATATGGAATTATTCAGGAGGAAGAATTGGTCATAATTTTTTTGGGAGAAAACATGACAATATTTACTGGTATGCAAAAAAGTATGGAAATCAAACATTCAACTATGATGATGTAAGGCAAGAATATGCTGCATCGACATTAGCTAGGAATAAATACAAAAATAATGGTAGTGACGATAGAGTTCTTGATTATAAGCCAAATGAAGAAGGGAAATTTCCGGAAGATGTTTGGAATATTTCCATTATTAATCCTTTTGCTAAAGAAAGAGTTGATTACCCAACTCAAAAACCGGAAAAACTCCTTGAGGAAGTAATTAAAGCTGCTTCAAATCCTGGGGATTTGGTTTTTGATTGTTTTATGGGAAGCGGAACTACACAGACTGTAGCTATGAAGCTAGGCAGAAGGTTTATTGGAGCTGATATTAATTTAGGATCTATACAAACAACGACAAAGAGGTTGCTTTGTGAAATACAACGACATAATGGTGATTATCATTGTGGTTTTGAAGTGTACAATGTAAATAACTATGATTTTTTTCGTAATCCAGTTGAAGCTAAAGAACTATTAAAAGAGGCTCTCGGAATACAAACGTATGAAGGTGAGACAGCTTACGATGGCGAGTTGGATGGATACATGGTTAAGATTATGCCTACTAATCGAATTGCTACAAAAGCAGATTTAGAGGATTTAAAAGCAAATATTCCTTATAAAACGTGGGAAAAGCGTAAAGAAGAAAATCCTAATTCGGTAGTAGAAAAAATTATGATAGTATGTATGGGACATGAAGCAGATTTAAAAGCTTCTTTAGAACAGGATTTGTCTGCATATAAGTTGGAGATTAAGATTGTAGATATATTGAGAGATAAATCTGATTTGCAGTTTAAGAGGGAAGCAGAGGCTGTTGTTAAGAAAGAAGATGGCAAACTTATTATAAAAGAATTCTACCCGATGAATTTACTCCAAAAACTTAGTGTACAGAAAGAATCGGTAGATGAATGGCGTCAATTAGTCGAGTCTGTATTTATAGATTGGAATTTTGATGGCGAAACGATGAGACCAGTGGTATGTGATATTCCAGACAAGAACAATTATGTGGTTGGAGAATATGATATTCCAGAAAGTGCAGGCAGAATAAAAGTAAAGATTACAGATTTGCTATCAGAATCGCTTGAGGTGGAGGTATAGATATGGCGAAAGAGACAGGTGTAGAGTTTGCCTTTTATGAATACCTTCGTTATTTCTATAAAGATAATAAAGGCTTAATCAGAAATAGATATAGGGAAATTACCAAAAAATATTTGGACTATAACGATAAAGGCAAGAATCCGGATGCATTTCTTAGAGAACCTCAGTTTGAAGCGCTAGAAATGTATGTTTTTATAAAAGAATTTATGAATAATCAACAAATGTTCCAGATGTTTGATGATTGGTCTAAAAGAAATGGCGTTTTCGCTGATCGAAGATTTGTAGATGATCAAGGACAGTTTACAGTTTACGATATATATTCTCCAAAACAGTATCATGACTATTTTCTGCAAATAAAAAAATATGCCGAGAGTTATCCTAATTACATATTTGCACTTACTATGGGGTTAGGGAAAACTATTCTCATGGCTACTTGTATTTTCTATGAGTTTCTTCTCGCTTCTAAGTGGCCGAAGGATGAAAGGTATTGTCATAACGCTCTTGTATTTGCACCTGATAAAACAGTACTTCAGTCTCTTCGAGAAATAGTAACATTTGACAAGAGTAAAGTTGTTCCTCAGGAGTATGTAAGTGTATTAGATTCAAATATAAAGATTCACTTTCTCGAAGGTGAAGGGGTTACACTAAATACACTTGATGGATCTAAATACAATATTATTATCTCAAACACTCAGAAAATAATTTTAAAAAGACAGCATAAGGAAAAAAGCGCTGTTGAACGACTTTTTGAAGACAGTACACCAGGACAATCAATTATAGATGATGTTTTAGAATCGCTTCAGGATATAAATACAGAGGCTGATTTGATGTCAAATCAAAGGTTTGAAAAGCTAACTCGACTAAATCAAATGGGAATATATGTTGATGAGGCTCATCATATGTTTGGTAGTGACTTGGAGAAGGCTCTTCATAACGATGGAAAGGCAACAAGCCTCAGAAACACCATTAATGAATTAGCTAAAGAATTAGAGAATCATGGTAGTAAGGTGGTTGCTTGCTATAACTATACAGGAACACCATATGTAAATAACAAGATTATACCAGAGGTTGTATATGCGTATGGACTTAGGGAAGCAATAAGAAAGAATTACCTCAAGGAAACTAGTGTTATTGGATTTAATAATGTTAAAAGCAAAGAGTTTCTAAAAGAGATTATACGTGATTTCTGGGAAAAATATGGAGAAAATGAATATGAAGGACTCCTTCCGAAAATGGCTATTTTTGGCGCGGAGATAAAAGAAATACAGGAGGAAATACGTCCTGTTGTAGAAGAGGTACTCAGTGAACTTGGAATTCCATTAGATAAGATTCTTGTAAATGTTGGTGATGAGAAACTAACGAAGAATGAAGATATATTAAACTTCAATAACCTTGATGTTGTTGGCACAACCGGAAGTAAGAAACAGTTTATTCTTTTGGTTAATAAAGGGCGAGAGGGCTGGAACTGCAGATCTTTATTTAGTGTTGCTTTATTTAGAAGCCCTAAATCTAAAGTTTTTGTGCTGCAAGCAACGATGAGATGTTTGAGAAAGATTACTGATAAGCAGCAAAAGGCTACAGTATATCTTTCAAAAGAAAATATGGATATTCTTGATGTTGAGTTAAAGAAGAATTTCAGAACTAGCATTGAGGAACTAAAAAATCCAGTTGAAAAAAAGAGAAAAAAAGTTCCTGTAAGAGTAACAGAACCTCCTAAGACCATAAGGATGAAACGTCTTCATTATGAGTATTCTATAGAAAAGAGCGATTATAAAAACAAAATCAATTTTGGCCTCACAGAGATGTTAATGGATAAGTATGATTCCACTATGTATGTCAAGGAGGGAATTACCACAGATAGAGTAGTAGCGGAGCATATTGTTAATTATATGCAGGGAAATCGAAAATATAGTGAAATGACACTTGTTGCAGAAATAGCAAAGTATTTTCCTGAAGTAAAGTGTAGTGAAATAGCAAAGATGCTTCGAGAATCCTCAGAGGGACTTCCAGTTATACTTATATATGTTAATAATCACAATGAATTAATATACGATGTAATAGTTCCAAAGATTTTCGATGAATTATATAAAGTAAAGAAAGATATAGTAAAAGAAAATGTAGATGTTAAGTTACTTAAGAAACCTAAACAAGGTAGATATTACGAGTTCAGTGGATTAGAGGAACTTATTGTATCTAAGGATTCTCAGGATTCAGTTGTTGTTGATAATAAAGGTAAAAGTTTTCATGCGGATACCTATGTATTTGATTCTAAGCCTGAACTTCAAATGTTTTTATACCTACTTGCATGTAAGAATGTTAAGGAAACGTATTTTACAGGAATGTTTACAGCTGATCAGACTGATTTTTATGTTCCATATATAGATCCTGAAACAAATAGACTAAGAAAATATTATCCAGATTTCCTTGTACGTAAAGAAGACGGAACATTTTTAATTATTGAGGTAAAAGGCGATAATATGATTGATGATCCAGTAGTTAAGGCTAAAGAGGCTGCTGCTGAAGAAATAGCGACAGAAAGCGCTATGAAGTATGAAATGATAAAAGGTAGCGACATAATGGATGGAAAGGCAAGAATTTAATGGATTGAACTGGTTAATGGAATAGCATCAAAGTCTTATTATCCGTCATCGAAGATATTGCAGGTTTTTGTTAGGGATACTTTGAAGTAGATGTATTTAATAATAAAAGAATGATTTAAGAACTGAAAGTTTGGAGAGTGGTTAAATTGAAGGTAATTCTAAGTAGAAAAGGATTTGACTCATCTAATGGAGGGATAGTAAGTCCAATATTTGAAGATGGTACTATGATTTCTTTTCCTATTCCTAGTGATGATCCTGATACATTTGATGACTTGCATTACAAAGGTACTTTATATTCAGTTATTCTCAAGGACCTCAATTATAAAGGAGATAGGTATTGCCATATAGATCCAGACCTTGATTTGAACAGAAGAGTATCAACGATTGAATCTTGGGTACCTGCATTTGGTCAGATTAATTCTTCTGCGTCATATTTAAAGAATGCTAGTATAGATGTAGGCGATTTATTTTTATTCTTCGGTAATTTTCATTCTATAACTGAGAAAAAAGGTCATTATAAATATACCAGGAAAACTGGAGATTTTTATAAGGACAATGATTTGCAGGTTATTTGGGGGTATCTTCAGGTTGGGAAAATCGTTAGTAATCCAGATGAGCAAAAAGAGCTGTATTGGCATCCGCACTCCATTGATAGAAGAACTAACAATTCATCCAATGTGATATATAAGGCATCAGAGTGTCTGTCATTTAATATTAATATGCCTGGGGCTGGATGTTTATCATTTGATATAAAAAGGGTCCTAACAGTTAAGAACGGTAATAAGGCTACTTGGAAATATAATTCTGTTTATGATGTTGATCACATTATAGGTAATAGAAAGAACTCAGCAAACGAACCTAGTGAAGGAATATATTATTCTGGCATATGGCAGGAATTGTGTCTAGAAGAATCTGAAGAGTGTGAAAAGTGGGCAAAATCGATTGTTTTAGATTAATATAAATTGAAGAAAATGAAAACTTAATTCAAGTATAAAGATTGGAGAATGTAAATGATTGGGGAAAAGTTCACTTTAATGCAATATTCAGTGAGTTCTATTCTTGGAATGATTGAAGCAGAGCAGTTCGTTATTCCGGAAATACAGAGACCATTCGTATGGAAAAGATCGCAAGTTAGAGATCTTATAGATTCCTTATATAATGGTTATCCGACTGGTTATATTATAACTTGGAAAAATCCGGATGTTCATACTAAGGATGGAACTGTTGCTAATGGTAAACATGTACTGATTGATGGACAACAAAGAATAACAGCATTAATGGCTGCTATAGCTGGTCGTGAAGTATTGGATTCTGATTTTAACAAAGATAGAATAAAGATTGCTTTTAATCCTTTAGCTGAAGATGCAACTAAAAGATTTGCGGTTCAGGATGCATCTCACTTAAGAGACAAGAAATGGATTCCAGATATATCAATAGTATTTAAGAATGACTTTGATTCATTTGAGTTTATTACAAATTATTGTAATGAAAATGATGGTGTAAAGCCAAATGATATAAACAATATTATTTCTAAACTGCGTGGAATAGCTAATCGTCAGATAGGTGTTATACAGCTTGATCACACATTAGATATAGATGAAGTGACAGAGATATTTATTAGAATTAATTCTCGTGGAACTGCACTTAGTCAGTCTGATTTTGTTATGTCTAAAATGGCAGCTGATACTGAACATGGTGGTAATTTGCTTAGAAAGGTTGTTGATTATTTCTGTCATTTGGCAGTTAAGCCAGATTTTTATCCACAGATGATAAAGGATACAGAATTTGCAAATACAGAGTATTGTCCTAAGATTAAGTGGCTCTCTTCTGATTATGATGATATATATGATCCTGATTACAACGACATGCTTAGAGTTTCTTTCATGTATAGCTTTGATAGAGCTAGACTAGCTGAATTAGTAAGCTTGTTATCTGGTAGAGATTTCGAAACTAGAGAATTTAAAGAAGAAATAATTGAAGAATCATATAAAAAACTCGATGAAGGACTTAGGGAGTATATTAGGGAGTACAATTTCAAACAATTTATTTTGGCGATTAAAGGCGCAGGTTATAAATCTAGCAAATTACTGAATTCTCAGATGACACTGGATTTTGCTTATATGTTGTATCTTAAGCTATCAAAAGACAACAGTATTCCTAATGATCAAGTAAAGCACTATGTTCAAAAATGGTTTGTTTTATCAACATTAACAGGAAGATACGTTAGTTCTCCTGAGTCGTCAATGGCTAGAGATATCAGAATGATAAATGAAAAGGGCTTTATTGACTATTTTAAAGAAATTGAAGCTTCGGAGTTGTCAGATACATTCTGGAATATTACTCTTCCACAGAATCTTGATACAACTTCAACAAATAGTCCAGCATTCAAGACATTCCTTGCCGCTCAGATTAATTTGAATTGTAATTCTATGCTTATGCATGGAACTATGATTTCTGATCTGTTAATTCATTCAGGAGATGTTCATCATATTTTCCCTAGAGCATACCTGAAAAGCCATGGTGTGGATGCTAAAGGAAGATATAATCAAGTGGCAAACTTTACAATACTAGATACCCAGGTTAATAAGGCTGTTAGTGATGATGCTCCAAATGTATATTTTGGAAAAGTGTTAACTCAATGTAAAAATGGAAATATAGCATTTGGTAATATTTCATCTGTTGAAGCATTAAAGAAAAATCTTGAGGAAAATGCAATTTCTGAAAATGTCGTTAATATGACTGTTGATGATTATGACGAATTCCTTAGGGAGAGAAGGATTCTTATGTCCAAAATGGTTGAGAGGTATTATAAAAAATTATAATGTAATAGCTTAAGCAAAAATATTAATAGAAAAATATTAGAATGTTTCAATAATATTCTAGAAACAAATATGAAACCAGTATATGAATCCGCAAGAAGGCAAGGATATCAATTCTGGGAGATATAAATAGATATTAATGCCTGTTCAGTATGAGTCTGGCATCAGCTGGATAACCTATGTGACTCTTTTTTCTAATGCGTAGGCAATGTGGAGCATTCACTAGGTTGCAGGCATTTTTATATGTGTGAAATAGCAAAAAACAACAGAGGAAATGGTTGATGAAGAATAAATTAAGAACTGTGCTTAAATCGTTTGGTGTTATATTCATTATCATGATGGCATTTCTAATCATATCAGGATGCTCTTCGGGAGAAAATGAGATGGACGAATCAAGTGAAGCTACAACGGAGTTAAGTACGGAGGAAGATTTTGTGGTAGATGGTTATACGCAGATAAACCAAACAAAAGCGCAGAAGATGATGGACGAAGCTGATGACTATATTATTTTAGATGTTAGAACAGCTGAAGAATATGCAGATGGGCATATACCAGATGCTGTGAATGTACCAAACGAAAGCATTGGCGAGGAAGATAACATATCGCAGCTTCCTAATAAAGATCAGCTTATATTTGTATATTGTAGGAGTGGGAGACGAAGCAAGGAAGCTTCAAAGAAACTCGCAGCTTTAGGGTATACGAATGTATATGAGTTTGGTGGAATAATTGATTGGGCTGGTCCAACTGTTAAAGAGGAAAGTGAGGATTCGAAGGAAATGAAGTTAAAAATAGGAGATACTGAGGTAGAAGTACAGTGGGAAGACAATGAATCGGTTAGTGCTTTAAAGGATATGGTTGAGAGTGAGCCTCTCGTAATACAGCTTTCTATGTATGGCGGAAATGAGCAGGTGGGTTCGATTGGTTCCACACTTCCAAGTAGTGATACAAATACTACAACAGAGGCTGGAGATATCGTACTTTATAACAGTAGTAATATTGTTATATTCTATGGCTCTAATACTTGGGATTATACAAGACTTGGTAAGATAACGGATAAATCAGATGAAGAGATGACAGAACTTCTCAATAATGGAGATGTCACTGTTACAATATCTATGAAATAGAAGAGGTTTATGTTTGGAAAGGATGGGACTAGAGATGGATGAACTTAGAGTTGATATGAGAGAGAGTACTCCAGAGGATAGAGAGCTGGCAGTTCGTTTTACTCAGCTTCTTTTTAATCTAAACCATACAATGCCTATGACAGAGGAGTATGCTGATATACTTCGTGAATTATTTGGAAAACGTCTTGGAGAGGGTTCTTATGTTGCGGCTCCTCTTTCAGGTGCGGCTTTAGATAAACTGGTTATTGGTAAGAGGTGCTACATAAATACTAATTTACTGGCTATGGCGCGTGGAGGCATCACTATTGGGGATGATGTTCAGATAGCTGCAAATGTTCAGCTGCTTTCGAATAATCATGATCCATATGATAGGCAGGTGCTTACATGTAAGCCGATTGTTATAAAAGATGGCGTTTGGATAGGAGCTGGGGCTTCTATTATGGCTGGAGTTACAGTTGGAAAGCATGCGATTATTGGTGCTGCTTCTGTTGTTACACATGATGTTCCTGACTATTCTGTTGTAGTTGGAAGTCCTGCTAAAGTAATAAAGATGCTAGATGCTGATAAATTTGAGTAGAAGGTATTAAAATATGTTTGAACGTATTGAATATATAGTTGAGAGACTAGATGGAGACTATACTTATCTTAAAAATATAGATGCACCTGATGAAGAATTGAAGTGTGTAGCTAGAGCATTATTGCCTGAAGAAATTTCTGAAGGTTCTAAGCTTGCTTATGAAATGTTTCAGTATACATTGTTATAGAATAATTATAGAAAATACATGAAGCAAATGGAGAAGTGAAGTGAATATACAGATATTTGGAACAAAGAAAAGTGCAGATACAAGAAAAGCTGAGCGATTCTTTAAAGAACGTGGAATTAAGTTTCAGTTTGTTGATCTGAAGGAAAAGGGACTCAGTAAAGGTGAGTTTAATTCTGTTTCACAAGCTATTGGCGGAATGGATAAGTTGATTGATGAGAATTCAAAAGATAAAGATACTTTGGCTCTTATTAAGTATATTGCTGAAGAGGATAAACTAGAGAAAATCCTTGAGAATCAGCAGGTTCTTATTCAACCGATTGTTAGAAACGGAAAGAAAGCTACTGTAGGTTATAACCCAAAAGTATGGAAAGAGTGGAATTAGTATATTTGATGTATAGAATTTAAAGTTGAAATAATTGACTGGTGATATTATAAATTTTGCAAATAAAAGTCAAAACGATAAATTAGGAGTGTATGTTTATGATAAATAATAGAGAGTTTTCAGATTCTATTAAGCTTGAAGTAATTAAAAAAAACCTCAAGAATAATAATGGTTCAATTTGTTGTGAGGTTTGTAAGGCGAGATTAAATTCTATTGATAAATGTCATTTCGATCATATTTATCCATTTGCTAAAGGTGGGAAGTCTACTCTTGAAAATTGTCAAATTTTGTGTAGTGATTGCAATCTTCGCAAAAACGATAAGGAACTTCATGATTTTATGCTTGAAGAAAAAGCGAAAAACTTTCTTTCAGGTGAAGTGTTAAGTGAAGATATAAAAGATAATATATCTAATATAGATGATGTGGTATTCAAAAAGAATCTTGATAAATCAAAAAAGCTTTCCAAAAAAGAATTTGATAATATGATTCAAAAATTTATTGATATGAAAGGTGATATACATAAGGTTGACTTTACTCGAACTTATAATCAATTACCTTCATTTTGGTATGTGCGTGAATATTATGGTGATCTAAATTCATTAAAGAAAGCTTTTGGAATTGAGGATTTATCATTAAATTGGTCACGAGAAAGAATTAAGCAGGTTTTAATTGAATATGTAAATGTTCATGGAAATGTAAGTGAAAAAGATTTGAAAAAGAAAAATGGTTTACCTTCATATCCTTGTATTCTAAAGTATTATTATGAATACAAGTCATTTTCTATGTTTAAAAAGGAAGTGTTGGGTATTGATAATATATATAAAGTATGGACTAAAGAAGAAACTATAGAGAGTGGAAAAGCTTTTGTAAAAGAAAACGGAAGTCTTTCGGAAAAAGATCTTAAATCTCTAAACGGATTGCCAACATCAAAAGTAATATACAAATATTTTGGGAATATTAACAATTATCAAAGCATTATTGGTGCTCCAGTTAATGATTCTTCAAAATTCATATCAATTGAAGATATCGAAAAAGCTGTTGATGATTATTTTGGAGATGATGAACGAGTGGTTGAGTCTAGAAAGATATTTTTTGATTCGTTTCCATATAAATCAGGTACTATATATAAAAGATATGGGTCATTTGAAAAATTCTGTTCTGCTACGGGAATTAGATTTATAAATAATAAAAAAGCTTCATATACAAAAAAGGAAATAGATGATGCGATACATAAATGGGTGTTTGATGGAAATGAAATTCCTAAGGCAAAGGACTTAACTAAAAATGGGCTTCCATCAATGGGGTCAATTATGAAGTTTTACGAGAGTTGGAAAGAACCATTTTTGCTTTATAAAAGAATTTACGATGAAGCAAATCGAAATAAATAGTGTCTTATGAATTAGGAATATAAATATTAAATTACATATCTAAGATGAAAGTTATAATATCATTGAGTGGCTCAAAGCTAATCCTCAGGTATAAAATTTACTTATAAGGAGAAACTAAAAGATGAATCCTATGGATATGATGCAGATTGTTGGAAGAATAAGCATATTTAAGAAGCAGCATCCTAAGTTTGGGATGTTTCTTAGTAGTATATCTCAAAATGGCGTTAAAAAAGGAGATATTCTTGAGGTTAAGTATAAAGCTGAAGATGGCAGAGAAAGTGTTGCTAATATCAAGCTTACAGATGATGATATAGAAACTCTAAATATACTTAAGAACATGAGGAATAATCAGTAATTACGATAAAAATTTTTTCGGGGTGGTAATAATGAGTAGATTAAAAGAACTTAGAAAATATGTAAATTCTGTATTATATAAGATGGAAGATGAAGATAAAAGGACTTCTGCGATAGTACATCTTAATGGGGTGGCTCTTGCAGCTACTATGCTGGCTAAGAAGAGAGGTTTTGATCCTGAGGTTGCTGCTATGGCTGGAGTACTTCATGATCTGCATGCTTATAAAACTGGTTCATATGACGAACATGAACATAAAGGGGCTGAACTTGCTCGTGAAATATTAGAAGAGTTGGAACTTACTAGTCCTGAAGAAACGGATATTATTTGTTCTGCTATTTATCATCACGGTGATAAACTGGTAGTTGATGGCGAGTTTGACGAGCTTATAAAGGATGCGGATGTCATTTCTCATACTCTTAATGATTCAACCAAGGATATTAAGGACAAAGAGAAGGCTAGATTTGAGAAGCTGTGTGATGAATTTGGAATGAAGTTATAAAGGATATTAATAAATAATGAGTATATTGATCAAAGACACAACTAAAGAGGAACGTGAGCGTATAGTAGCGGAATCCCTCGGAAATATAAGTGGTTCTTGTGATGGCTGTGCTTCTGGACTTGCGGACATGTACCAGGATTATATTGACGGTAAGAAGGAAATACGCGAGATAAATATGGAGTTTAGAGCGCATTATGAATCTGGCGCTGATGGCCCTGAGAAAGTTGAATGTGGAGACGGTCGTACTTTTACGTAGAAATAAGAAGATGATTTTATTGTTTTAAATCTGGAAACTAATGGGCAAGATATCATGTTTAACGAATTTTTAGAAAAAACTGAAAGTGTTACGTTTAAGATAGCTACCCCTGATGACATGGAACTCTTGATGAGCAGTCGTCTAGAAATGCTTAAGGTAGTAAATAATTTGGATTATAAGTACGAATATAGTGATGAGATAGTAAAGAATATCAGAGAATATTTTGAAAAAGGTGATCATACAACGGTTCTTGCTATGGATGGAAAGAGAGTTATTGGCTGTGCATCAATCTGCTACATGTACATTATGCCTACCTTTGATCATCCGACTGGTAAACGTGCTCATCTCATGAATGTTTATACCATGAAAGAATGGCAGAGACAGGGTATTGCGAGGAAAATGGTATCGATTCTTATAGACGAGGCCTGGAAACGCGGTGTTACTGAAATCAGTCTTGATGCTACAGAGGAAGGACGTCCATTATATGAAAGGCTTGGATTTGCCCCATCCAAAGAAGGTATGGTTCTTGTAAAATAACAAAATATAGCAGAATTAATCTGGATTATAAGTATGAATATAGTGATGAGATAGTAAAGAATATCAGAGAATATTAACCAAAATGAGAAGGCGAAGGGTGAAATATGAATATATGCGAAAAAGACCTGTTAACAACACAATAATTCAAAAATGTGCAAAAATGTTGCAATAACTTGCATATTCCGATCACCTCTCTACTTTTCGACCAACACTGATAACAGGATAAATTATGGGCCGGTGCTTGAAAACGTGGTTTATCAATATGCAAGGTCAATGGGATATAAGGTGAGCGTCGGAAGGATTGAAGAGCCTTTGTGAAGAGTTTGGAATGCAATAAACAAAAAAAAGATAAGGAACAGTATGGTTAAGACATGAAAGTTTATAATGGTATAGATAGAATTCCAACTGGAAGAGCAAATGATATTATTACTGAAGGCTGCATGGTACTTGAAGGTGGTGGATGGAAAGGTCTTTATACACTTGGAGTACTTGATGCATTAATGGAAAATGGAATAAACATGAGAAGTACTGTTGGTATATCTGCCGGAGCGCTTTCTGCTATAGGCTATGTCTCTGGGCAGATTGGATGGGGCGCAAGGATAGACCTGACTTACAGACATGATAAGGAATATGTGGGACTTGGTGCCGTATTAAAGGATCACGGAGTTACAGGCTTTTCGTATTTATATAATGATATAGTTGATGGAATGCCACTTGATAAGAAAAGGCTTATGGATCCTTCTAGAAAGCTTGCAGTAGGCGTTACAAACATGATTACTGGTGAAACTGAATATATGGAAAAGGGTAAATGTAATCTGTCGGCAGCCGTTAGAGCATCAGCGACGGTGCCTTTTGTTTCTCGTCCGGTTGTAATTAAAGGTGTTCCTTACCTTGATGGTGGATGTTCCACTAAGATTCCATATCCATATGCTCTTAAAGAAGGTGCTGAGAAGGTTATCGTGGTTAAGACGAGAGAATGGTCATTTAGAAGGGATACAACGCCTAATAAGGTTGCTATGACCATGTATCGTAGATATCCTGAGTTTGTGAATAGTTTTAATAAGGCGAATGATGAATTTAATAAGATGACCGATTCTTTATATGAGCTGCATAATGAGGGTAAGGTTTTTGTTATTGCTCCTTCTAAGCCGGTAGAAGTTACAAGATTTGAAGGTGATATGGAAAAACTCGGTGATCTTTACTGGCTTGGCTACAATGATGCAAATCAGAATATAGATAAGATTAAAGAATACTTGGGAAGTAAGTAGTGTCATAGACTGCATGCCAACCATTCTAAAGAGTTCTGGAAAGAAGTTGAGAGAGTCCTGCCTGATTATAAAGCGCAGGAGAAGTGGTTGAAGGATAATGGTCAAAGGTTAATGGCGGAGACGCATTTATAATTTTTGAGTATATTCTTTAAACAAGTAGATATAAGATTAGCTTCGGAGAATAACATGGGTGAAAGGTTGATATTTCATGTTGATGTGAATAGTGCGTTTCTTTCTTGGGAGGCGGTTGATCGTCTTTCGAATGGGGATACTCTAGATCTCAGGACTGTTCCTTCCTGTGTTGGTGGTGATCCTGATAAGCGTACCAGCATTGTTTCTACCAAATCAATCCCTGCCAAGAAGTATGGTATTGTTACAGGAGAGCCAGTTGCAACTGCGCTTCGTAAGTGTCCTGAGCTGATAGTTGTAAAGCCGAACTTTCATCTTTATCAGAAAATGTCCCATGCATTCAAAAGCATATTAAATGAATATACACCTCTGATGCAGTCATTTTCCATTGATGAGGTTTTTATGGATATGAGTGGGATGGAGCTTCTTCATCCGGACCCTATTAAGCTTGCCCATGAAATGAAGGACAAGATTCGTGATGAGCTCGGTTTTACTGTAAATGTGGGCGTTGCTAATAATAAGCTGTGTGCCAAGATGGCTAGTGATTTTGAGAAACCTGATAAGGTTCATACGTTATTTCCTGATGAGATAAAGGACAAGATGTGGCCTCTCCCTGTGGGAGAGCTCTTTGGTTGTGGGCAGTCTACCGCGAAGAAGTTGCAGGAAATACATATTAAGACAATTGGGGATTTGGCATTAACGGATGAGAGGTTTCTGCTAAGTGTATTTGGTCAGAAAACCGCTGATTATCTGCATTATGCAGCTAATGGGATAGATGATTCTCCTGTTGTGAATGAAGAAAGAGAAGCTAAGAGCTACAGTGTTGAGAATACAACCCAGGATGATGTGACGGATTTTGATACTTTAAATCATTTGCTCCTGGCGGAAGCTGATGTTGTGGCTAGCAGGCTAAGAGCTGACGAGGTGAAGGCATTTACCATTACTGTTATATATCGTACCAGTGATATGAAACGTCATTCACATGGACGTAAGATAGAGAATTCCACCGATATTACATCGGAGATATATGATATAGCAGTTAATCTTATGAAAGAATGCTGGAAGGGTGAACCTCTGAGATTGATAGGTCTTTCTGCTTCGGATATAGATAGGGATGGATTTCAGCAGATGTCTTTATTTGGAGAGGAAGAGAAAGAAAAACAGAAGAAGCTTGATAAAGCTTTGGATTCCATTCGAAATAAATATGGTAATAATAGCGTGATGCGTGCCGGGATAGGAGTTTTTCGTAATGACTAAGAAGATTTATTTTGTAAGACATGGTGAGACATTTTGGAATGTCGATAATAAAATATGTGGTGCTACGGATATTGGACTTACAGATAGAGGTCGTGAGCAGGCCAGGGAAACTGGTGAGCTTATAAAGGAGAGACTAGATTCTGGAGAGATTCATATTGATGAGATTATAGCGTCACCGCTTTCGAGGGCATTTGACACTGCAAAGCATATTGCGGATATGACTGGGCTTCCTCTTAGGGCTGATGAGAGGTTGAGAGAGCAGAATTTTGGGAAGTATGAAGGGACTCCTAGAAATGGTGAGATTTTCAAGCAAGATAAGAGGAATTTTGTGAATTCTTACGAAGGTGGGGAGTCTATGCTTCGACTGGCTCAGCGTATTTATAATCTTTTAGATGAGCTGGCGCAGGATGATAAGATTTATCTTTTGGTGGCGCATAATGGGATTGTGAGGTGTGTTAACTCGTATTTCTATGATATGACAAATGAGGAATACGGGGATTTTGGTATAAAGAACTGTGAATTAAAGGAATATAGTTATGAGAGTTGTTAGAAGAGCGAAGGTTGAAGATATACCAAGTATATTAGAGTTGTTAGTTCAGGTGGATATGGTGCATCATAATGGAAGACCAGATCTGTTTAAAGGGCCGACAACTAAGTATAATGCTGAGGAGTTGAAGATTATAATTGGTGATGATTCGACTCCTGTTTTTGTTTGTGTGGATGATGCAGATGGTGATAAGGTTCTGGGCCATATGTTCTGTGTATTTAAACAGGAGAAGGATGATTCGGTGCTTACTGATATTAAAACGCTGTATATTGATGATATTTGCGTTGATGAAAAAGCTCGTGGACTTGGTGTAGGAAAGTCTTTGTTTGAATTTATTAGGGATTATGCAAAGTCAGAAGGCTTTTATAATATTACACTTAATGTGTGGAGCTGTAATCCTGGTGCTTTGAAGTTCTATGAGGCAATGGGTATGGAGCCTCAGAAGATAGGTATGGAAATGGTTTTGTAAAAAATATGATTGTAATACTAATAAATAAGAGAGGGATAAGATGAAGATTGAAACAAGAATTTTGGGCGTTGTTTTAGTATTGGTTTTTTTGTTTGGAACTGTATTTGGTGATTTTTGCAAGTTTAATGATGTTTCAGATACTTATGCAGAGAGTACAAGAATTAGTTGTAAGGCTAGTGACCTAAATGCGGGTAAATATCCAGAAATTTATGATACAGAACATCAAAGATTTAAAGATATAAATACAGGTTTATTTGAATTAACTCTTGATGAAAAACTTCATGTAAAAGGTTGCGTTCTTAAATGTAACCTCGAAATTAAAGGCGATAAAACTTTATTTGTTGATGATGTAGTTAATGTTGGAGGAAATGTAAATATCTATGAAGATGCTAAAATTGCATTTAATCAAGATCTAAGTTTATTTAATTCTATTAATAGTGGACACGCTAATGTTTTTACGATTTTTGGTACTATCACTTCAACTGACGCGAAACATAATATAATTCTTGGTTTTGATGAGGTTGAATTTAAAGGAAACCTAACGGCTACAGGTGCATTTACTTACTTGATATATGGTGAAAATAGTGATGTGTATATTGATGGTGGTAGTATGACCTTCAATAATTGTTATTCGGGTATTTTTTGTAAAAATCTATATATGTGCGGAGGAACTATTACTTCGAGTGTGAATTATAGTGTTATAAAAACTAGTGGTGATATAAATATTACAGGTGGAACAATAAATGTTAGCCAAAGCTCAACCAAATACTATGATTCTAAACCTGCTATTTATGCTGGAAAAGACATTTCTATTTCTGGTGGTACTGTAAAAGTTAATTCTAAAGATAATTCTGGAATTTATTCTGTTGGTCAAACTAAAATTAAAGGCGGATATGTCGATGCTTCAACAGGATGTATTGATAATGCATATTCTGCCATCGACTCAGATTCTGGTATAACTATTGGAAGTGGTTTGGCTATTACTGAACCATCAGGTGGTAAAGTGATTAAAGATACAAAATTCTATAGAGTTGCTAATGCAAGTGGAGCAGTGGCTAAGAAGGCTGTTATTCAAAAGTATGTTCCTAGTGATTCAAATAGCGGTTCTTCAAATAGTAATTCTTCAAATGGAAGTTCCACCGGAAGTTCAAACGGAAGTTCTGGTAGCAATTCATCTAGCAAATCAAAGCCAAGTAATGAATGGATTAAGGGTCAGTGGTATGATTCCAAAGGGAACGCATCTTACAAGTATAAGGGTAGCTGGAAAAGTAATTCCAAAGGCTGGTGGTTCGAGGATGCCAGCGGATGGTACCCATATTCTCAGTGGCAGAAGATAGATGGCAAGTGGTATTACTTCTGTGCAGACGGCTATATGGACTACTCAGAATACCGTGACGGCTGCTGGTTAGGTTCCGATGGAGCATGGAATGAAGACTACTCAAATGGAAAATGGCATCTTGGATCAAAGGGATGGTGGTACTCAGATGGTAACTGGTACCCAGCAAACCAAAACCTCTGGATTGATGGTGCAAAATACTACTTTAACTCTGAGGGTTATTGGCAATAAGTAAAATATTTAAAGCGCAACAGATTTGTTGCGCTTTTGTTATGTTTTGTGTGGTAGAATTGAAGTATGATAATGAAAATTAGGTAAATTATGCTTTTTAGAAAGGGTTTTTGTTATGCCAATATTAAATTATGATAATAATGATGCTGTTGTTGATAATGACCAGACATCGAGGGATTTGATAGGATTTCTTAATACTAATAAGAGTTATATTGATAATAATCTAAATCTTGATAAGCCATATGCTGAGTGGACGGATAATGAGGTGCTTGAGAGGATTCGAGCAGCCAGAAGAGAGGTCGGGCTCGGCAGTATTGGTGTGTTTGAAAAGTCTGACAGAATTAGTAATTTCAAGCATCGTATGCAGGATGTAAATAGACTCCGCACTGAGCTTGATAAGGCGAAGAATAAGAGAATCGAGTCTATTATAGCTGCTAATAATGCCAGCAATATAGATTATGGACAAACTGACGTTAAGAATCAGCAACTTCATAATATTGCGCTCAACTGGATTCCTTTTATGGCGCAATATAAAGCTGATAATCCTGCGGGCTTTAATAATTATTTATCTCTTGAGCCTAGTCAGCTTTTCCATTTCCTTTCTGAAGAGTCTTCAAGTATACTACCTATCATGTTGGATATGCTTCAGATGGTTGAAGATACTGATATGAGCGAGTTTGCGTACTCAGATAATAATACTTTTATAAATGATTTTGCCAAGAAATATCAGAAGCTTAAGGCGCTGGCTGATGGAATTGCAATCATAGATTACATTAAGCAGCATAATGAAAATGTACTCCAAACTAAAACAAGTTTATTTAATGGTGATAATGAAAATAGCGTTAAGAAAACAGAAGCTAAATGTAAAATGGCATCTGAATTGCTTAAGGATTATGAAATCAGGATGAGACTGGTTTCGTCGCCTTATTATGCCCTTTTTGCAGGTAAGGATTTTGATAAGCTGACACCTGAAAAGATAAATGAACTCAAGAAGGGTGAGGGACACGAGGCTCTGGATGCCTATCTTGATGATGTTGTGGCTTATAAAACACTTAAGAATCAGGCCGCATCTTACAAGATGGTGGATACACATGAGAAGGAAACAACTTATATCACTGAGATTGGCGATGTTCTAAAGAAGGATACAAGACCTAAGTCAGAACAAATCTATGACAAGTTAATAAGTAAGTTCCAGGTTATGTTTAATGATAATAGAAGATCTTCTCATTATGACGTTGTTAAGGAAGCACTTCGTGAATTTTATAATGAAAATAATCCAGATAACAGCAAAGTAAGAATCACTAAAGTAGTAAATGCTGCTGCTAAGTATCTTGATGAGAGAGGGGAATCTTCATATGAAAACCGTAAGCAGAGATGTGAGGAAGTGATTGAGCTTTATAATCAATACATCCAGGAATTATACTATGAAGCTGTTGCTTCTAAGGAAAAGCAAGCTGCTGAAGCTAAGAAGGCTGAGGAGGCACAGCAAATACATGCCGAGAGAGAATCTGAGTTTCAGACCATATTTAATACTGCCCGTAAAGGTGGCATTAATTATGTTAATGATCGAAATGCTGACGAAGAAAAAAAGGAGAAGAAGATCAGGGAGGAACGAGAAAGAAAGGCTGCAGAAGAGAAAGCTTACAATGAATTCTTCGATGATCTTAATAAGGTTATAGAAAAATTCGATGCTCTTGGTCATAAGGGGAAGACTCCTGAAGATGCTGCAAATTTAAGGAAGGACGTTCTTGCATTCTTAAATGAGCATATATTTAAAGATGACAAGAAGCTTAATGATGATTACGATAACAATCATCTTGAATTTGTCCCAACAAAGATGATCATTGATTCTCTTAAAGAGCATATGTTAGATGCAGATAAGGGCACATATGAAAAAGAAAAATATATAAAGCTGATTAAGGATAGCATTAGTATAAAAATCTGGGATAATGTTGCGAGCAATGAAGATCTTAGACAGCCTATTTCAAATTTTATGAATAAGAATCCAGAGGATGTTACTGAGCTTGATAAGTTAAATACATATGAATACTCATTGCATATCATAGAGTTTATTAGTGAAACAGCTATAGATTATAATTCTCTTAAGTTTATAGATTTAAAGAAACTTGGAGAATTAACTACACATTTGCTTGATTTTAACGCGACGGATATTGATGCAAGTAAGGATGAGGTATTTGATGATCTTCCAAAGGAGACACAGGAGAAGCATAGACTTCAGTCGATTGAGCTCCTTTCTATTCTTAGTGGAAAGTCTCCAGAGATTTTTATATTTCTTACTCTTGCTGATAGTAACAAATCTGTACATACATTAATTGATAATCTTACGAATAAAGATGAATTCGAGAAAATTCTAAATGAATGCGAAAAAAGAGCGCTTGCCATTAAGGACAGGTATGATTCTTTATCAGATGCTATCAAGACTGCAGATAAGCAGAAGCTTTGTGATTTGATTTCTAAATATTCTAAGATTAAGCAGGAGGAATTTGATGAGATTCCTAAGGCTGATCTTATTGAAGTTGCAAAGGATATGCTGCAACATGTTCAGTCTGAAAAGAATATTGAAAAACATGGTAAGGATGGCATAAAAAAATTACAGGATAGAAGCGAGGATTATTATAGAGAGAAGTACCTTGATCTTGAGACTAAGAGAGGCACCGGAAATGTAGCTGATCAGCCTGAAGAAAGAAAAGAATTTGGCTATGCTTATGTTAAGAAGGTTCTTGGACTTAAGGTTATGCCTTTAGAGTATTTAGATAAGCTGGATGATGATTCTCTTTATAAGCTTGTTTCTAATCTTGGCGTGATCAAATACACGGATGTTAATGATCCAGAGAATAAAGATCTGACTGCTAAAGATCTTGAGAGGAGTATTAATGTTATTAATAGTCTTCAGCTTGGTGATGATATAAAGGCTGCCATTAAGAGTACATTTGGCAATAAGATGCCAGATGAAAAGGTTCCATTTTTTGATCCTGAATTTAATAAGGATATTGATGAGCATTATGTGATGGATCTTGCCAATAAGAATAATAAAGGAATGTACGGCAGGGCAAATTATGGTGAGATTATTGAAGCTAAGAAGAAGTATAAGTCGAAGAGAACAGAGAAGAAGATAGCTGAGATTGAAAAACCAAAGAATTGGTCTAATGAGAGTAAGCTTCTTTTAGATGTTATAGGAGATCTTTTCCTTGTTGCTGGAAGTAATCCGATGAATGCAAAGCAGCTGGCGAGAATTGTGGATATGAATCCATCTATTTTTGCTAATTGCATTAATTTTATGAACAAGAAGCTTCCTACTGATATGTTTGAAACTCTTAAAAAGGGTCTTTCACCTGTTGAGCAGATGTTTGTTGATGGTGCAAGACCTGTTATAGAAAGCATTTCAAAGTTCTTTAATGACGCTATAATTGCTAGTAGAAATGGTGAGATAAAGGGCGTTACTTATGATGATATCAGGAATGTTTTGAAGACGCAGAAAATAAATATTGATTTTATGAATGCATCTCAAAAGCTTAATAAGGTTGCAGAAGCTGCAGAAACTGAGATTATCAGATTGATGCGTGAGGCAACAGATGACTGTTTTGATCAGATTGGTGGTTCTGGTTTCCCAAATCTTTTTGATGAAAAAGAAAGTGTGAAGAATGATAAAGAAACCCTTGCATTCATTCATAATGGTATGCGATATAACAAGGATTATGGTCAGGGTAAATTCCTTCAGACTTTGATGAATGATTATTATAAGAATGCTCATCCTACTGATAGACGCAATATGCTTTCCTTTATAATTAAAGGATTTAAGAATGGCGATAAGTCTAACGAGAAACAGGTGGGCGGTGATTATTTCGCCTCTTCAATGAAGGGTGCGGGCCCACTTATGCAGAAGATGATGCAGGGTGTTCCTGAATTTATTGTTGTTCCTGAAATCAGAGGGGCTATTAATGTTGTTAAATCAGACCTTTGTCATATTTCAAATAGTCATGTTAATAAGGTTGTTAAAGAAATAAAAGAAAAAGCTGGAAAGAATATAAAGAAGTTTGCTATTAATGACAGGCTAGGTGCTGCTTCTGTGGCAGAAACTTTTAGTTGTACTGTTGTTGATAAGAAGAACAATGTTAATGAGGTTGTTGTTAAGATTCTTAGACCTGATGCCAAGGCACATATGGAAAGGGAGCTTAATTTCATTAAGAAAGCTGCAATTGTGGCGGATATGAGTCCTAAGCAGGAGAAGTTATTCTGGAATGAATACAAAGGTGATCTTCCTAAGCATACGCCTAGGGCAACTGAGGCTGGTTTCCTGGCACAGCTTTCTGAGATTGAGAAGGAATTTAACTTTAAGAATGAAGCTAAAAATATAGAGCTTGGTCAAGAGAAGTATCAAAAGAAAGATGATAAAGTTAAGTCAGTAGCTTTGTATGAAAACATACCTAGTAGTGAGAATTATCTTGTAATGACAAAAGCTGAAGGTATTACCCTTGACAGACACATAAATAATATTAGAAATGTTTATGAAAATGCTCTGGTTCCATTTGAGGTGAAAAAGGGAGCTCAATTTAAGGTTCACGAGGTTAATCTGAGTAACATATCTAAGCTTAGTAGTTATTATCATACACTTGATTACAATATAGAGCTTACTCTTAAGTATGGAAGCATGGTTAAGAAGATTGCTGAAGTCTGGACTAATGAAGCACTTTATGGTTCTGCCTGGAGTATTTTTAACAATTATAATTTCCGTCACGGAGACCTTCATTCGGGTAATATTATGGTGGGTGATAAATTTGCAACGATCCTTGATTATGGAAATGCAAGCGAGCTGCATCATGAGAAGGTCACAATCATCATGAAGATGATGAGCGCGGTTGTTCTTAATAAACCGGAGTGGTTTGTTGAGGCTTTTGAAGAGTTCCTTAAAAAATCTATAGCTGAGGATCCTGATGGTCCTGGTCATATTGGCTATTCTGAGCTTAAGCCAAAGGTTCGTGAGGAATACATTAAGCGACTTACGCAAATCTTTGCTACAGGCACACCGGAATCTTCAGGTATTAAGATTCTTCTGGCGCTTACTACGGCGCAAAATCTTGGTATTAAGCTTCCTATGGAGCTTCAGAATTTCTCACAGTGTCAGCAGAGACTTGAGAATAGTATGGCTGAGGTTCGTAATGGTGCGATTGAGCTTAGAAAGACAATAGAAAGACTGGAGAGACTTCCTATTGAAGAAAGCATTAAGAATTCCTTCGATCCATTAATCGTAATGCAACGAGAGATGAATCGTAGGGTATACCCTGATAGTGAAGAATATGCGCATCAGAATTCATATATATGTGCAACTAAACTTCTTGAAGAATGTCATCGAGATGATTTGGATGAAAGGATAGAGAAGATTACTGAGCTTAGGACGAGTTTTGATAAAGGCGTGAATGTAGATAAACAGCTGGAGCAAGTTAAGAAAAAATACTATCCATTATATGATTCTTTCTGTGATGCATTTATTGGTCGTGAAGATCTTAAAAATTCAGATCTGTCTAAGAAAACTCAGGAATTCAGAATGCATTTTAACGAACTAAAGAGGCAAAATGTTTCTTTTAAAGATATTGATAAAAAAACAAGAACTGCTATTTCATTTATATCTGGATTTTTTAAATTGAATGCAACGAATACAGGTCTTACAACTGAGTATTCGTCTATAGAAGAAATTAGAGAACTTGATAATAAAGCTTTTCAATATCCATATGATGAAGCTGCATTTGATAAACTTATGGCAATCTTTGATGCTGATTTTTGTTCAATTGCTGAAAATGCGAAAATGCTGGATTATGAAGTTAAACATGGAAAATTAAATGATAAGCAGGTTAAAGAACTGACTAATGGCTACATTGATGCAAAGAATGCAATCGATATGAGTCGTTTGAGGGGAAACAAATTAATTGAAGATTTCACAAAAACCATTAAGAATTCTTCTTTGGATGAAGAATTTGATAGAGGAATGGAAAGGATTTATAACGAGTATCCAAATTATAAAAAGGAAATTCAGGAATATAGAAAATATAGAGATATGTTTAATAATTACAAGGTTGAAGATGGCTATCAGAATTTAGTTGAAGCTAGAAAGAAGATGATTAAACTTGAGAATTCAATCCTAGTTAATTATAAAAATCTCTGTAAGAATGAATTTGCGGAAATTGCTAAGCAAACCAAAGATTCTCGTAGTCTTGAGCAAATCATGAACAGTCCACTCATTCCTGAGTATGTTGAAGTTATCGGTAAGATTATGGTTGATAACAAATTCTCAACTTATAAAAGACTGGATGACAAGTATACAGATGAGTTCAAAAAGCTTGAGGCAAAAGAAAATGCCGAGAATGCGGCTGAACAAGCTAAGGAAAACGGCAATGAAATCAAAGAACCTGATAAAGGCAAGGCTAAGGGTGATGCCGTTAATTCAGCTCCTAAAAAAGGAAAATAATTCACGGGGACAGATCTTGGAGTCAATGGGACCGGGTCTGGTTGACTTATTATGATATGGATGAGGCTAGAAATTTAGCCTCATCTGTTTTATTATAGAGGTAGTGTTTTTATGGAGGTGTTTTTATGAACAAGAAGTTTATTATTATTCTGGTGATTAGTTTGCTGGCGCTGTGTTTATCAGTGTTTTCGTTTATGATTTCTCTCAAGACGGGTGATAAGGTTAGAGAGAATGAGACAAACAAGGGACAGGTAGTTGAAGAGAGTGATACTTCTGAGGATATTCAGTATGTTCTTTATTTAGGTACCAATGACAAGGATTCCAATGAACCGGTATTTGATGAAGAAGAGTCAAAGGAAAAGCTGAAAGAAATCCTTCTAGATCATTTTGGTGGTTATACTATTCAGGAAGCTAATGGTGGATGGAAAGATGGCGACACTGTTTATGAAGAGTATACGTTGGTTATTTATCTGAGTGATACAAACATTGATGAAGTTCACAAAGCTTGTGACGAGATGCTGGATGTATTCCATCAAAGTTCTGTACTTATCCAAAGTAACAAGACAACTACTGAGTTTTACTCAGCTGAGTAAGTCACTGGGGACAGACATGGCTCGATTACGAAGTAATCGAGTGCAAGTAGTCGCAGTGCCGTATAGGCACATGCGTGCCTATACGGGCAGGCGACGTTAAACTAGCAGCCATGGAGTCACTGGGACCGGGTCTCATTGACTTATTAAGGGGGTTCGTATGATATTTATTATATTGTTGATTTTATTGGTGCTGGCTATTCCTGCGGCGATTTTCTATGCGATTGCATTTAGTGAAAGTGAGCCTGTTAGGGGGCCTGAGGATAATGCTAAGGAAAAGAAGGAAAAGCGTAAGTCCAAGAAAAAATAAATAGTAAGGATATGTGATATGTATAGTTTTAATTCTAGAGTAAGATACAGCGAGTTAGCGGCGGATAAAAGGTTATCCTTGGTTTCAATCATTAATTATTTTCAGGATTGTTGTACTTTTGAGGCAGAGGATAAAGATATAGGACTTCAGTGGCTGGCTGATCATAATACAGCTTGGATGCTCACTAACTGGCAGATTCATATTCTTAGAAGACCTGAATATTGTGAGGATATTGAGATAATTACATGGGCTTCAGGTTTTAAATTTTTCATTGGAAAGAGAAGTTTTCTTATTAAAACTACTAAAGGTGAGCCTTTAGTTTATGCTCTTTCTGAGTGGGCTTATGTGAATACGGTTAAGAATCGTCCTGAGAAGAATGTTTCGGATAAGGAATTAGAGGCTTATGGGCTCGACACGCCTATTGAAAAACGTTTTTCTGAATTTGGCATTTCCGAATCTGAAGAGGAGACTCTTTTAAAAGGTAAGATAGATGTCGGCTTCCTAGATGATCTGGATAATACGGATGATAGCATTTGGTTTCCACAATCTATTGTAGTGTCAGGAGAGCATTTGGATACAAATAATCATGTAAATAATGCTCAGTACATTGCATTTGCAACGACACAGCTGCCTGCGGATTTTAAAGCGAATGTTTTCCGGGCAGAATACAAAATGCAATCTAAGCTTGGGGATGTTTTGTATCCTGTTGTCAAAGAGACGGATAAGGGATATATTGTTGCGCTAAATGATGAAGCTGGAAATTTGAAACTGGCTTGCGAGTTCCTGGCTTGATTATTATGAAGGTTATTAGTTGAAGTTTTACAGGGGGTTATATGGATATAATAAATAGTGTGCTTCACAACGAAAAAGCACTTCCTTTGGTTATTTTTGTTGTCTTTGCATTTGTCTTTTCTTTTTTTATGGACTTTATAGTTCGTTCGGGATCTAGAAAATTATTTAGGCACTGTAAGAAAAGAGCTGTTGCGACTATTAATCATGAGACTGAGATTGAACGTCATACTGGCGGTATCAAAGATGACTTCAAAGGTTCAAGAGCTGCGTATATATTTAGAAATGCCCATTATGAATTTACCGTTGATGGCTATAAGTATACTGGCGTTGGAGAGGTTTATTTTCTTAACAGTTATAAAAAAGTAAAAATCTGGTATGATCCGGAAAATCCAAATCATAACTGCACGGCTTTTGAGAAGAACAGAGCTTATGGAGTACATGTTCTTATTGGCTATGCTGCAGTTATCGCTTTTTTTGTTATAGTGTTTATGATTTTGAAGCATTTTGCTTAGATAGTATTTGGAAGTTTTAGGGGGAGTTAAATGCAATCTAATAATTCAAATGCCGCAAAACGAATGGTGATGGCTTTTCTGGATGGATTAATATTTTTTGTATTTCTGTTGGGAGTTATTCTACTTTTAGTGAGTTACAACCGTGCTCAGAAAACTCAGAAAAATCATCAGAATATGAAACCTTGTACTCAGGAAACGACTGCAACGGTTACACATCTGAATACATTTACAGAGAAGACAAAACCTGATGAAATAGATAGTCCTACATACAATATTTATGACGCTCGTTATACTTTTACTGTTGATGGACAGGAATATAACGGTAATTATAGCAGTCGCAAGAAGATTGAAATGGGAGATACATTAGATATTGTTTATAATCCAAATGATCCGAGTCAATCTTACTTAAAGGTTGAGATTCAGAAAGAGGCTTCTGGTGATGTTAAGAAAATGATTTTCTATTATCCGGGTATTGTGTTTGTAGTATTTAGCGTACTAGCAGCAATTCCTCTTGCAATCATTCAGATAATAGATAGGATTAAGGAAGATAAAAGAAGAGAGGCTGCATATCAGCAGGCTTTGGAAAGACATAAGGCCGAGATGGAAATGAAGAAGGCTAATGAAATAAAATGAAAGTGTAGAGTGTTACTTAGTGAGGCTTAAAAGTATAAAAGTGAATAGTAATACGGCTGACAGTGTATTGTTCGTACCTGCCATGCTTGATGCGCACTTCCCATTGCTGAAGTATGCATTTTATTCTAAGGATTATTTTCCTGTGATCATGGACGAAGAGGATGGTATTACTGAGCTGGGGCTACGTTATATAAATCACGATATGTGTTACCCACTTTGCCAGATAGTAGGGCAAATGTTAGCTGCCCTGAAAAGTGGAAAGTACAATGTGAATCGTGTGAAGCTCCTGATGCCAACTGCGGGAGATGCATGCCGCGGTGCTAATTATATCGGCGCTCTCAGGCGTGCAATGCAGGATGCGGGTTACGATTTTGTGCCGGTTCTTACACTAAATGTTCGGGACTGTGAGCCGGAAAGCATGATGAAATTTGATTTTGGGATGGTTTGGCGCGCGCTTTTTGGACTTTATTACGGAGATATTTTGATGGTTCTCCTTAATGCAACCCGTCCGTATGAGAAGAAGAAAGGTGCGGCTGAAAGGCTGTGGAAGAAGTGGGTTGAAATTCTTTCCAGAGATATGATTTCAGGAAAGAATTTGAACCTTTTATATATGCATCGGAATTTTAATCTGATGTGCAAGAGCTTTTCTAAAATACGGCGTAAAGGATTTGATAAGCAGAAGATTGCTCTGGTTGGTGAGCTGTATGTGAAGTATTGCCATCTGGGTAATTGGGATGTTATCAACTTTGCGGAGAAACAAGGTGCAGAGGTTCATGTGAATCCTCTGTCTTATTATGCAATGTATTACATGGATACGCATATGATACGAAAGCATAATCTTGAGGCAAAGGGCGCTAAAGTTCTGATGAAACTATTTGAGTTGATTCAGAGGGATATGAACCGTACGCTGCGGAAGTATGGATTCTTTACTCTTCCTGATTACTGGACCTTTAAGAAAGAGGCTCACGGCTATGTTAATTATAACATTCGTAATGGAGATGGCTGGCTGATTGGTGCTGAGGCAGTTTCATATATTAAACATGGGATAGATAAGGTTTTTGCTGCGCAGCCTTTCGGATGTATGGTAAACCATACGGCTGGACGAGGACTTTATCCTTCACTTACAAGAAAACTCGGCAAGGGTCAGATTGTCAGCTCCGATGTGGATGCCAGCGCCTCAAAGCTTAATTATTATAATAGGCTTTTGATGCTTATACATGGAAGGTAAAGGAGTATGAAAACTTAAGAAAATGTGACTATAGTCATATTTGAAATATACCTTTTTTCACTACAAAACGAAGTATGCAGATATTATAATGAGCCTATCATATGGAAATAGGGATTTGTAGGAGTGAGAGCAAATGGAATTGAACAAAATGATATCTAAAGTAGGGTCAGCAATCGTAACAGTAACAGTATTTCTTTTTGCGTTTTTTTTGATAATCGATTTTTCTATGGGCGGTTACTTTGTCTGCCTTATCCTGCCGGTAGGGTTTATCATGATGACTGCAGGTCTGCATAATGAGTGCGAAGATGATCGCAAAGTCGCAGCAAATATAG